>Ga0116157_10001126_pt1 | contig 27052 bp, 21 predicted proteins | sample AD_UKC048_MetaG_FD_89882 | JGI IMG/M metagenome (GOLD analysis project Ga0116157, IMG submission 89882) | Active sludge microbial communities of municipal wastewater-treating anaerobic digesters from USA - AD_UKC048_MetaG | ecosystem: Engineered > Bioreactor > Anaerobic > Digestate | place: USA... | reverse complement strand
TGGCTGGATGCACAGATCTCTTACCGTCCTGCTGGCACCAAGAGCACGTTCCGTGCCGGTGGTACCAACATCGGTAACTTCTACGCCAGAACCGGATTCGGCAGCCCCTCAGTAGGTGGTCTTTACTACCTGAGCTATGGCTACAACCTGTTTTGATAATTGAATGTTATTGGGTTATAAGTATACAGGTCCCGCTTCGGCGGGACTTTTTTTTTAGGAGGGGTTTCAGAAGACAATAGGCTTTAAGTATATGTAGTAGAGATAATACAAATGTGCCAATATGCCAATTAGCCAATTAAACTACTGACTGATGAAGCTTGCAGCCCTGAGATTAAATCTTCTCACCCCGTAGGGGAGCATTGTTGGTAGCAAAAAATACAAGAGAATGAGGTTTTCATTTCACCCCTTAGGGGTGTATTGTGAATTTTTTGTAATTTCTCTCAGGAGGTCAATTGGCACATTGGCACATTGGCTAATTGGCACATTCTCCCAATAATTCCTAAGAATGAAAAACTTACTTTTTATAACCAGCTGCCGTAGTAGTACTAGTAAAGATTCTTACTCGTCTGTCCTACCTTATATCCTTTATGGTAAAGCTGAAGCGAATAGGCGCCTGTCTGGTAGGCATCTGCATTTATAGAGAAGGTCATTTGTTTGGCTTCGCCTTTGCTGTATTCAAAGCGGACTTTCCGGGTATAACTTTTCCGGTCGCCGCTATGGGTGGTCATGGGAGTGGCGGATTCCCACACATCCGGTGTCAGGACTTTCCCATCTGGTTGGGTAATGATGATAAAAACATCCGTGGCATCGAAGTCTGTGATATTATTCTGTACGGTAAAGGAGATGACCAGTTTACTGGTTTTTTTCGCCTGGTTGGTCTCCACTTCTTTATCGTTCTTCACCGTAACCGGGCTGAGTTTAATTTCTGATGCTACAAAAAGAGAGGCCAGGTTCATTTTTTCCGCTAAGGATTTGTTTTCATCGCCCAGTTTTTTCACATTGTCCTGGAGACCGTTGATCTCTCCATTCAACCGGGTCATTGTCTCCGCCAGTTTCAGCTTTTCTTCTTCTAAACTGAGTTTCTGTCCTTTCATATCATCCACCAGGGTCTGGAGTTCGCTAATTTTCTGGCGGGCTGTCAACAGGTCAGACTGACTGGCACCCCTGTTTTTCAGAATAGAATTAATCTCATTCCGGAGGCGGTTGATTTCAACCAGTTTGGTCTCCAGGGTGAACCGGAGCGAATCGGCCCCGAATTGAGTGGAGTCCAGTTTCCGGTCAAGGGTTTGCATGGAACGGGCATAGAGCTGCTGCAGGGAATCCTGTACAGCTTCGGCCACGGCGATAGAATCCTTTATAAAGATTTCTTTACGCTGGGAAGCGTACTGCGTTTTGTCGTAGAGGTGATAGATCCAGGTGCCTACCAGTCCCACAGAAAGCATCACAAGCAGCGAAGTTTTAATATCCTTCATCGGCACGATTGGGTGTTGTACAGATTTTGTTTTGGATGATAGAAAGGTAATCAGTTACCGGAAATCGTCTGATCCACATAAGCAGAAACCCAGCCCACCTGACCGTTTTTCACCAGGTAGAAATGTTTGGTTTCAAAGGCAGACTCAAACTGACGCATGATTTTCCAGAGTAAACCGGCGCCAGCCATCAGGGATTTCTGATCAAACACTTTGTGTACCCGCAGGATTTCTGTTTTGGCTCTTTCTTTATCCTCGGCATTATTGATATTTGAAACCAGGAAATCAGCTGAAAGGGCGGAGAAGTTCTTCGCCAGTTTCTCATTAAATTTCACCAGTTCATCAAACGTAATGGAAATAACCGGGTTATCGATCAGTTCGGGGTGCAGCAGGGTGGCAGTGGCCCAGGCAATACCACCACTCACCGCGATATTATCACTGAGCGGGTAGGCGCCGCTGGCATTCACCGCATAGATGATATCCGCTTCTTCCGCGTTCTGTAAAACACGAACGAGATGCTTATTGTAGTTGGGCAGGCTCATGTCACCATCCGTGCGTTTCTCGGCTTCGTTAAATGTGCTTTTGGTTCCCCAGTTCAGCTGAAACAATTTGAAATTACTGGTGCTGCGGCCGTCAGGAAAGAATCCCCCTTTTGTATTTCCGCTTCCGATATCAATCAGGAAAGTGGTAAAGCGGCGTTTGTCAGGAACAATTCCAAGGTGGGAAAGCCGGGCTTCCTGTATCACATCCACCACTTCGACGATTCGCTCGGGTTCACCAATACGTACACGGAAAGAATCAATCAGTTCTTTGATCATCGCTGATTTGTTTTCTTTTTCTGCCTGCATCTTAACGCCACTGCTGATTACGGTGAATATTTTTTTGCCGGGAATTTTTAATTCACGGGTGGCTTTTGTATACAAGGCGGAAAAACCTTCAAGTGTTGCCGTAAAAGTGGATGGAGAGAAGCTGATAAAATCGGTATTCACTGATGTATCCTTCAGCACATTAAATGCACCTGTGCTTTGTGCATTTTTACCAATTTCAATTATACTCATCTTCACGCCTTTGGCACCGACTTCAATGCCGGTGTATACGGAAGAGTTAGTGTATTTAGTCTGTACAGCATTTTGAGCAACAGCTACTAAAGAGAAAAAAGAGAGTGTAAACGACAGGGCCGTTTTGCGGCGAAAAGTGTACAGCATGGTTTATGTTTTACTTAGGTGATAAAAATACTAAAATACCACGCGGAATTACTTAGTTGATTTTGCAGCCGTTCTTCAATGTGTAAAAGTTGTGGTTAAGTTGACTCATAACAGGCAAAAAAAACCGCCCCGGTAAACGGGACGGTTCTTTTAGCAGGAGTTAACTGCTTTAACCGAATATACCACCTTTTTTCAGGCTTCTTACGCCTTCGCCAATTTTGAATCCGTTATGGTAAACCTCCACTTTGTAGTTTCCGGTTTTGAAATCATTTTGTTTGATCGGGAAAGAAACCGGCATCCGGGTACCTTGTTCGTAGTTTACGGGGATACGGGCGGTAAAGGTCTTATCTCCGTCTGTACGGGTATTCAGTACACTTCCGGCTTCAGAAATCACTTTGCCGTCAGGTGCCGTTACAATCAGGTACATATCAGCTGGGCCAGATTTGGCAATCCTGTTTTCCACGTTAAAGGAAACCACCAGTTTATCCACTTTTTTGGCAGTGGAAGTGCTTTTCTCTTTACCACTTTTACGCTCATCTACCGGGGTTACCTGTATATTAGACGCGCTGAAGGTTGAACCCACATCCACTGTTTTTTCCAGGCTTTCTTTTTCTGTTTTAGTTGTGGTCAGGTTGGTTTCCAGGGTAGCTTTTTCTGTAGTAAGTGTGGTGTTTGCAGATGTAAGTTCCTGATTTTCACCTGTTAAACGGGCCACCTCTGCTTCCAGACTGGTGATTTTGTCATTCAGTTCATTGATCATGCCCTTGGCCTTGGTCAATTGTGCCTGACTGGCATTTTTGTCATTCAGAATCCGGCGGATCTCTGATTTCTTCGCTTCAATGTCTTTTTGCTTGTCTGAAAGCTGCCCCTGCAGATTGTTATTGGCTCCGGTTACGGAATCCAGGCGGGCTAATGCATTGTCAAATTCCATCTGGACATCCGCTTTGGATGAGTCCAGGGCGGAAATTTGAGTTTGTTGCTGTAAAATCTTTTCTCCGGATTTGTTTTTGTCCCAGAGAAGATAACCCCAGGTGCCAAGTAAACCTGCCGCCAGCAGGCCTATAATAATGTTCTTACTATTTTTGTTTCTGTTCGGTTGGCTTTGTGGGGTGGCCGAAGGATAATTCGTGTTTGTCATATAAAATGGAATTTTTAGCTTAAATGATGGTTATTTGATGTTTTTACATAAATCAGGATATAAAGTTACCGTGTTATTTTTTGGGTTTACTTACAACCTGTTAAATTCATTTTATAATTTTCGAAAACCGTGCCAGAATGGAAAATGAGTGGGTTTTTGGTGTATAATTTTTGACAACCTGCTTCTGTGAAAGCCTGTATCTTAGCGGCTTATGAGTGTGGAAAAGATCATCTCCGACTGGAAGAAAAAACAGTTCCGGCCCATCTATTGGCTGGAGGGGGACGAGGAATATTTTATAGATAAGGCGGTAGATTATGCCGAGCACCACATTCTTTCCGAATCGGAAGCTTCCTTTAATTTAAGTATTTTTTATGGAAAAGACGCCAATTGGGCCGATGTGTTGAATGCCTGTCGTCGCTATCCCATGTTTGCCGAAAGACAGGTGGTGCTCCTGAAAGAAGCCCAGCAGATGAAAGATGTGGAAAAGCTGGAGCCCTATATGGAAAATCCCCTGGTCTCCACCATCCTGGTTGTTTCCTACAAGGATAAAAAGCTTGATGCCCGGAAAAAATTCTCAAAACTGGTAAAGGAGAATGGGGTGGTCATCAGTACCAAAAAGCTGTACGACAGGGATATTCCCGCCTGGACCCAGGATATGGTTCAATCCAAGGGGTTGACCATTACTCCCAAAGGATTAGCCCTGCTGTCCGACCATATCGGGAATGACCTGAGCCGGATTGAAAATGAAATTGAGAAGTTATCCGTGAACCTGGGAAAGCGAACCCAGATCAATGAAGACGATATTGAGCGATATATCGGGGTTAGTAAGGAATTTAATGTGTTTGAACTGCAATCGGCCCTGGCTGCCAAAGACCTGTCCAAAGCAATCCGGATCGTACAATATTTTGAATCCAATCCCAAAGCCAATCCGATTCAGCTTATTCTTCCCTCCCTGTATAGCTTTTTCAGTAAGGTCTTTATGATTCAGGCGATTTCAGGAGATGACCGGACCATTGCGGGTCATATCGGGGTGAATCCCTTTTTTGTAAAAGATTATATCCAGGCTTACCGGCTTTACGGCAGCAGCGGGGTAGAAAATATTTTAATGCTCCTGCATCATTACAATTTAAAGAGCATCGGGGTAGGTAGTGGTTCCGCCAGTGATGGCTCCCTGATGAAGGAAATGGTTATTAAAATGATGTCCTGAAATCGGTCTCACGGGTTCACCGATTTTCCCTTTCTTTGTGCAACTTAAAACAGCTCCCGTACATCTAACACATCATCAATACTAAGTACATGAAAAAAATGTTTTTCTCCCTCCTGACAGCCTGTTCCTTGTTTCTTGCAGGTTGCCTGGAAACCACCCAGGAAGTTTCTATTAATGAAGATGGCAGCGGCACAGCCAGTTATACCACTGATATGAGTGCATTGATCGGGATGCTCAAGCAGATGGGCAGCAGTGAAGACCTGAAAGAAATGAACCAGGTGCTCGATTCCACGATTTCAATGAACACGATTGCCGACAGCATACCTGACCTTACGGATGCGGAGAAGTCGCTTATGAAAAAAGGGGAGATGAAGATTAACATGGATATGAAGGAAGAGAGATTTCTGACTAAACTGAATTTTCCTTTTGGTCAGGTGTCGGATATAGCCAGCCTGGATCAGCTTTCCGGGAAAGTAGTGGGTGAGGCACTTAAAGGACAGGGTGGAATGAACGGTTTAACCGGAGAGGGCGGATCCCCCCAAATGTCCTCTTTTGAGGAATATTTTAAAACGGTTTATACAAACGGCCGGATTCAAAAAACACTGATCAAAGAAAAATACGAGCAGGTGGGCGAGGATGAATTTTTTAAATCCATGAAGGAAGCATCCGCTATGGGTCTCGCTATGAAAGCTAATTATATCATCAACCTGCCCCGTCCGGCCAGCAAAGCGGAAGGCAAAGGCATCACCCTTTCTGAAGATAAAAAGAAGATTACCATTGCCGTGGATATGGATGATTTCTTTGATGAGCCGGCCAAATTTGAATACCTGATCGAGTATTAATAGTTTTTACTGCATTAAAAAGGGCTGTACCGGTTGGTCAGCCCTTTTTTATTGAATAGTTTTTTATCATAGTACTGCGAGGCTGTCGATCTTATCCTGGTCGATCTGTTTAACCAGGGGCTCCAGTCCGTCAAATTTTAATTCAGGGCGGAGGTATTTTTTGACAAAGACGGTCAGTTGCTGGTCATAGATCTCCTGATCAAAATCAAAAATATTCACTTCGATGACCCGTTGTTTGCCATCCACTGTTGGACGAAAGCCGATACTCATCATTCCTTTTAAGGGTTCTGAATATCCTTCCGGTTGTGCATAGACAGCGTAAATACCATTGCCAGGGATAATCTTGTCCTCGTCTTTCACTTTCAGATTCGCCGTGGGATAGCCCAGTTTTCGTCCCAGTTTATTTCCGTGTACCACCAGGCCGGAGAAAAAGAAATCATAGCCCAGTACTTTATTCACTGTGTCCGTGTCATTATGGATAATGGCTTTACGGATATTGGTGGAACTGATGGAAATGTTTTCCAGCACATGCTTGGGGATTTCCACTAAGCGATAACCATATTCAGGAGATTTTTCTTCCAGTAACTGGAAATTACCCACCCGGTCGCGGCCAAAACGGTGATCATACCCGATGATAATGGTATGCGGGTGGAATTTTTCTACCAGAAAATCACGGATATATTCTTCGGCCGACTGGTTGGCGAAAACATCCGTAAAAGGAACCACCACCAGGTGATCGATCCCCAGGTTTTCCAGCAATCCGATCCGCTCCTCCATGGTTGTGATGAGGCGGATACCCATAAACTCAGAGGAAACTATTTTCCGGGGATGCGGGTGAAAAGTAATAATGACGGTCTCTCCGCCATTGGCTTCTGCTTCCGTTTTCATCTTGTCCAGAATCTTCCGGTGGCCCTTATGTACGCCGTCGAATGTACCAATGGTGATTACGGCATTCCGGAAGACCGGTAGTTGTTCAATGTCGTGGTGTACCTGCATAGGAATGCGAAGATAGTCGATAGTCTTTAGTCGTTAGTAAAGAGCTGATAAATTCCCTGGGAAATAGTTGTCATCCCGACGAAGGAGGGACAAAAAAGTAACAAAAATTCAATATGAAAATTCCGAGCGAAGCGAGGAATCTCAAACAGTCCGGGTAATACAAGACTCCTCCTACGTCGGAGTTTAAATACCTCTGGGAGGAAAAATCGACTAATCCCTCCTTCGTCGGGATGACAAGGCATCTTATTATTATTTTCATTACCTCACCCCTCAATCCCCAATTCCCAATCCCCCAATCCCCAACTTTAATTATGTTTGCAGCAAATACACCCCCAAGATGTCGTTATACTCGAAAAGAGGCGTTTCGGCCCAGAAAGAAGAAGTGCATGCCGCTACGAAGAACCTGGACAAGGGCCTTTATGCGAACGCTTTTTGTAAAATATACCCGGATGTTCTCTGCGGGGACGATGACTGGGTGAACCTGATGCATGCGGATGGGGCCGGGACCAAGAGTATTCTCGCCTATTTATATTGGAAAGAAACCGGGGATGTGTCGGTCTGGAAGGGCATTGCCCAGGATGCGATTGTGATGAACCTGGATGACCTGCTCTGTGTGGGGATTTATGATCAGCTGCTTTTCTCCTCCACGATCGACCGCAATAAAAATGTAATCCCCGCTGAAGTGCTGGAAGCCGTGATCAATGGCACCCAGGCTTTCTTTGATACGATGAAAGGATTTGGGGTGAACATCACCTTTATGGGCGGGGAAACCGCCGATGTAGGCGATGTGGTAAGAAGTATTGCAGTGAATGGTACGATGGCCGCCCGCTGGCCAAAGAGCAAACTGATTACGAATGAAAAGATCGGGCCCGGGGATGTGATTGTGGGACTGGCCGGGTTCGGGAAAGCCAATTACGAAACCGAATACAATAGTGGATTGGCCAGTAACGGTCTCACCAGTGCCCGTCATGATGTACTGCATAAAACCTATGGAGCGCGTTTCCCGGAGAGTTATGATACCTCCCTGGATGAATCCGTGGTCTATATCGGTCCGCACCGCATGACCGATGAAGTGAAGGACGGGGATACTACCTATGAAATAGGTAAGCTCTTGTTATCACCCACCCGGACATTCGCACCTGTCATGAAAGCCCTTCTGGAAAATCATTTTGACGCCATACACGGACTGATCCATTGCAGTGGAGGCGGACAGACCAAGTGCATGAAGTATATCCCGGAGAATGTCCGGATCATCAAGGATAATTTATTTACACCTCCCATTATCTTCAACATCATCCAGGCGGCCAGTAAATCCGATGACCGGGAGATGTACCAGGTTTTCAATATGGGTACCCGGCTGGAGATATACACCAATGAAAAAGACGCGGAGGCGATTATCAGCGTCTCCAAAAGTTTTGGCGTGGATGCAAAGGTGATCGGCAGGGTGGAAGCAAGTGAGAAAAAGGAACTCCATATTCTTACTCCCAATGGACAACTCGTCTATTAAAGATTTTGCTTAGTTCATTACCTTCATTCAGATAATCCGCGGTTATTGCTGTGGTATCAATCTGACCGGGAAATTTACCGTTTTAACTGTTGTTTTAATATTGTCTTTGGTATAAAACAATTTAATGGCGAATTGATCCTGAACAGCATTGGTCTGAATTTCTATTTTCCCATTTTCAATTTTCAGCATATTCCCGTTTCCTGTTTCAGCTGTAATAAATTTCATATCATTCCCGGATGTTTCCAGCAAAATTGTATTGGTCAGGCCGATGTAAATAGTACCCGGATCCAATTTCAAAAGGTTTCCATTGGCAAGCCGGGGAGAAGTGATGTTTGTTAATTTGATGGAGGGAATGACTGGCGGGTAATTGGGCTTGTCGGGCTCACTTGTCAGTTCAAATGTAATAGGTTGTTCTCTATAGCTGCTTACCTTAGTGCCATCCCGGGTGGCAGGTATCCAACGGGGACCATTCTTTATCAATCGGATCGCTTCTTCTTCCATCCCATATCCAAAATGGGTCAATGCAGTTATATCGGAGAGGGTCCCATCCGGGTGTACAATAAACCGGATTCTTGTTTTGTATCTACCTTCAGGGGCGCCGTTATTTACAGATACCATGGAATTGGCATTGACAATAAGATATTTTTTCCAGGCTGAATCACCACCTGGAAAAGTTGGGATGCTGGGATCTGAGTAGCCAACGACTACTACTTCATTCAGCTCTGTACCTTGTCCGGCATTTAACTTGCTTTCTTTTTTGGGGCCGTTATCTACTACAAAAGTGATAGGTTGTTTCCGGTAGGCCACTATCTTCCGGCCATTTTGAATGGCTGGTAACCATTTGGGCCCTTTTTTAATTGCCCTTATTGCTTCCGTCTCCATGCCGTAGCCATGGTTAGTCAGTGCACGTACATCGCTTACTGTACCGTCCAGGTTGACCACAAACTGAATAACCACGGTATAATTGCCAGCAGGTGCCTTTTGTTTTTCCGGGATACTTGCATCCAGGTTTCTTTCCATGTATCTGCGCCAGGCACTTGATCCTCCGGGGAAGGAAGCTTCGATTTCTACTTTGGAAAAGATTTTATCTTCCTCAGGCTTATTTGCTTCTTTTAATTCAAATTCAGTATCCGTGATTTTACCATTGTGAATGATCATGACCCCGTCCTTGGCCTCCGGCCCATAAAGTTCGATCGCTTTTTTATCACCCGCATCGTAATATTCAAAACTGTCGCAAAGGATGGTTTTGTTGACGAATTCACTTTTGGGAATCCGTTTGCCATTCATGAATACAATAGCTTCAGGTTTTTTATCTTTCAGGGCTTTCGAAGGAAAGCTCTTGAGAATAATACTGTCACTTACTATGACCATTTGGTCAAACGTAGCCATTTTTCGGGTTGGTTTAATGGTAGTATCATTTGTTATTGAAGATGAGTAGTTTACTTTTTTATCCTGATCCTGGATATTATATCCATAGATTGCCTCCAATATTTTTTTTGCAATGTTTTCCTGGTTATTAGTATTTCGGATATGATATAAGTCTTTTTCGTTAGTGATGTATCCGATTTCCACCAGTGTAGCCGGGCAATTACTGTTCTCTAATACCCAGATCGTTTGGCTACGTTGTAAAATATTGGGGCCAGCTTCATAATTTTCTGATAGCTTACCAATCAGGATTGATCCAAACGCTTTGCTTTCCTTAAAATGCTTGTTTTCGTTTTTAGGTATATAGACTTCAATCCCATTTTTCTGTTTGTCTGGTGAACTGTTAATATGTAGAGAAATGAATAGGGCTGGGGCCTGGTCATTACCTGTACTTACCCGTGATTTTAATTCAGGGAGAAAATCTCCGTCCCGGGTTAATACAATGTTGTAATTCCCGTTTTGGTTGAGTGACCTGATTTTTTGAGCAATAGCAAGTACTAAGTCTTTTTCTTTCGTTCCATCAGCTCCAATAGCCCCGGGATCATTTCCTCCGTGACTAACGTCAATAATAATAGTTTGCTTTTCCCCGGACTCGGTTTCCGGGAGATTATAATTACTGTTTTTATAGTTAAAAGCAAACAATATTACGGCTACTGCTGTTACCGGCAGCACCATCAGTTTTCTCAGGTACTGATGACTTGTTTTTTGAGGAGAGGTAATCATGGCTATACGTCTTTTGATTTGGTTATGGAAAAAAGGATGGACGAGTCGTTGGTTGGTGTTCAGCACCTGCATCAGCAGGAGCTCGGCATAGTCCCAGCGGTTGTTTTCCGTAACGGCAAACTGATCGGCCAGGAATTCATGGATGGCCTTGGTTTCTCTTTTCATCAGATGGAAGAAGGGATTGAACCAACCTGCGACCGTTAAGAGTTCCAGGAAAATAATATCGAGACTATGCTTTTGTTCTATATGAAAGAGTTCGTGCCGGAAGATCTGTTCGCCTTTTTCAGAGTTGAGCTCGATCTTCCGGTTCCAGAACAACCAGCGGAAGAAAGAGAAAGGGGTGCCGGGTTCATCGGTATTCAAAAAGCTGATATTTTCAATTTTTTCCACCGGATGTTGCCGGATGATGCGGCGGATTTTCATCAATGAGAAGATGACCCTTAATAATACAACGATGGCGATTGTGAAATATACCAGTTGAAAGATATGGGTCAGGGTGAACCAGCTTTCTTTTTCCGGTATACCGGCATAGATGGTGACTGCTTCATCTGTTTCCGTAGTGGCGAATACACGCAGGGTGTTATACACAATAGAGGATTCGGTATCTGCTTCACTGAAGTAGACGGGGATATTGAGCAAGGGAATCAGCACGCTCAGCACTGCCGCTCCCAGCAGGTAAAATCGGTTATAACGGTGGAATTTTTTATTCCGTAGTACAAAATGATAATAGCTGTATAAGAGACCGGAGACAATGATCACCTGGATCCCATAGTTGACCAATGGATTCATTTGGACTGGTTTTGCTGTTTTTTAATTTGTTTGAGCAATAGCTCCAGTTCATCCACCGAAATATTGTTTTCTTTTACCAGATAGGACACTACATTACTGAACGAACCTTCGAAATAGTTTTTCGCCAGCTGTTTGATACTCTTACCCGAATAGTCTTCTTTGGAGATCAGGGGAGAATAACGGTGCTGACGGCCCAATACCTCCACGGACACAAATTCTTTTTCCACCAGGATCTTCAGCAGGGTGGCCACGGTATTCTGGTGGGGTTTTGGCACTGGCATCTCATCCACGATCTCCCGGAGAAAGGCCTGCTCCAGTTTCCATAATACCTGCATGATCTGTTCTTCTGCCTTGGTCAATGCTTTCATAATTGTAATTTGATGAAGTGAAGCTAAAACTAATTTTTTAGTTAAACAACTAAAAAATTAGTTAAAGTAAATTTTTGTGCTTTTTAAGGTGGAGTTTGCTTTATTTTGCAGGAAACCCATTTGCCGATGTCTGAGCCAATCATAGAACTGAGGAACGCCAATATATACCAGGGCAATAACCTGATCTTACAGGATGTAAATCTGACGGTTAACAAAGGAGAATTTGTGTACCTGGTTGGCAAGACCGGTACTGGCAAATCCAGTCTGCTCAAGACCCTGTATGGCGAACTGGAACTGAAAGAAGGGGAGGCTACGGTGGCCGGATTCAACCTGAAAGGGCTGGATTGGAAAAAAGTACCTTACCTGCGACGCACCCTCGGAGTGGTGTTCCAGGATTTTCAGTTACTCACCGACCGGAATGTAAATGATAACCTGAAGTTCGTACTGCGGGCTACCGGCTGGACCGATGAGAAACTCATGAACGAAAAAATCGCGGATGTACTCGATAAAGTAGGCCTGAAATCGAAAGGCTTCAAAATGCCTTTTGAACTGAGTGGTGGCGAGCAACAGCGTATTGATATCGCCCGGGCCCTGCTTAATTCACCCAAACTGATCCTGGCGGATGAGCCGACCGGTAACCTGGATCCGGAGACATCGGATGAGATCATGCACCTGATCTTCCAGATCGCGAAGGATTATAATACCGCCGTGGTAATGGCTTCACACGATTATATCGTAGTGCAGAAATTCCCGGCCCGTATGATCCGTACCGAACGTGGAAGGGTGCTCGACAATGCTACCATAAGTATTGACTAAGCAACCGTGCATGGGTGCTGTTATCCCCGGATTGTCCCAACATGTTTTTGCGTAAACGGATTTCTTCTTCCGTAAATGGTTGGTGATGTAATTGCATCACGATGGAGGCGATGGCATTGGCAGTGGTGCCCACATGGCAGGCCGCTTCAAGCCCGGTTCCGTTGACCATCGCTTCATTCACTACACAGTGCCGTCCCTCGAATAATGCATGCAGCAATTTTACTTTGATGCCCGTATCACTGAAAGAGGGCAGTATATTGATATGAGCAAGCCGTACGAGATCATTCAGTTCGGTATCCGATGGATTGGCCACGAGGCAGGTATGCTGACAGAGATGGGCCAGTTTATCGAGCCGGCGGGAAGGATTTTTACCGGCAATGACCAACGGTACTTTAATTTTAAAGAACACTTCATTCAGTAGCCAGATGGCTGCTTTTTCATTCTCTGCCACACCGAGGTTCCCATGATAGAGGCAAAAAGTCCCCATGCCTTCAAGACAGCGGATCTCATGGTAAGGAGTAAATACAGGCAGGAAAAAGGTATGATTCAGCCCGTATTCCTCCCGGAAGAATTTTTCCTCCCGCTGAGTGATACAGGCATATTGAATATCCTTTGGCAGATTCCGTTCATACCGGGCGAGCAGTTTGCTTTCAAAACGGTAATAGATTTTCCGGATCAGGTTCCTTGTACTTGTCGCGAGATGCTTATAATAAGCGGATTCGTTATTATGCAATCTGACGACTATTTTCCGGTTTTCTTTATTTAGCAAGGGAAGTATCCCGGTGCCATGTACACCTTCAATCAGAATGGGATGATTATCCTTATTTATGTTATTGGCCAGTTCAATGCTGTTTCTGGAAGAAACAATATAGGGGAGTTTGAATGAAAACCCTTTGAAGCCTGTTTTTCGTTCATATACATGAATACTGGCACAATACTGATTCAATTCGGTGGGATTACCCCGTTGGTTATAAGAAAAATAATGGAGGTGGATCTGCACACCGGCTTCGCTGAGTGCTTTGATCCGGTAAAACATATCAATGGCACCGCCATAATCTGCGGGCCAGGGTGTATCGAGACAAACGATATGTAGGGGCTTTGTCAAGCTTCAAAAAGAGTTTGATAGAATGCAATTAGTTTTTTTTCTTCTTCCTGCCAGTTTAGAGATTCCCTGGCTTTCAGGCAGTTCTGACGAAGCCTTTCATATAGAACAGTATCATCCAGTAAATTGTTGAGTGCGGCGGCAATTCTTTTGGGCGCGAGGTCGTTGATCAGTACCGCCACTTCCCATTTTTTATTGAGTTTCCGGTATTCCGGGTAATCCACTGTTAACTGCGGCAGACCGGCATGGATATAATCGAAAAATTTATTGGGCAGGGCCAGGTACTGATTCAGTCCTTCCTTTTCCGGGACCGCCACCCCGATATAAGCCTTAGGCGCAATGGCTCGCAGGGCTTCAGGGGACAGCATGCCGGTTAATTCCACCTTGTCCTGCAGTTTGTAATCAAGGATCAGTTTTTTCAGCTTTTCCATAAAATTTCCGTCGCCGCAGATGAGCAGTTTTGCATTGACCCACTGCATGGCCGGCACCAGGTATTCAAATCCACGGGCTTCATTAACCGCTCCCACGTATACAATGATTTTTTCCGCCGCAACCGGGTTAATATCCATTTGCAAAACCGGTACATTCCGGATAGCCCGGTATTCGACTTTATAACGCCGGTGAAATTCTTCGGCGATACTTTCACTTACGGTATAACCCCATTTAAATTTTGGTATTGCTTTTTGTTCCACACCCAACCAGAACTGGTGTATATAAGGGCGGCTGATCACTTCCTTTAATTCGGTGAAGAGTTCGTGTGCATCATAGACCCTTGGAATTTTTTTTAACCGGGATATATAGAGTACCGGGAGGATCGTATCAAGATCAATGGCACAAATCCCATCCATTTTTTTGAATAGGAGGTAGAAGAACAACCGGATATTATATTCAATATAAAATCTTTTTCCCCGGTCGAACCAGCAGGGGAGCCGGAGTTGTTTGAAATTTTTATCCCGGAGGGGAAGGGAGTGTTTACGTTTGCGTCCTACGAGTACCACATCATATCCGGCAGCCGACAGCGACCCGCAGATACGATGCATCCGCTGATCATAAGTCAGGTCATTGGTGACGGTGAAGTACAGTCGTTTCACTTCCGGGGTTTATGGTACAAAAAAAGGTTTTGCAAATATGCAAAACCTTAAGCACTTATCGGATGATAATCCGGATCAGCCCATATTCATGCCTTCCGTACCGTTTTCCTGGTTCTTATTGCTCTTCCGTTTGAACAGGTTCGGGTCGAATTTTCCGAAACGCCAGTTGAAATTCAGGCGCAGCAACTGGGGGTCGCGGCGACGGAACATTTCCTGGGTGAAATAAGCCGATTGGGAGAAAATATTCTGCCGGCGGGTGCGGAAGATATCATTCACGTTTAAGGAAAGCGATGCCTGCCTGTTTTTCAGGAATTCGTAACGAAGTCCGGCATCCACATAATAGTTCGCTTTAACATAGCCCTGGGAGGCACTGGCCTGGCCAAACATACCGCCACCATGCATACCCCCACCACGACCACCACTGTTACTTCCGCCCGGGGGCAGGATGGTTTTCGAGTTGTATTCACCGGATAACTGCAAACTGAAGTTTTTGGGCAGTTTAAACGTGTTATTGAGTTTGACGAACCAGCTGGCAAATGGATCCTGTTCCGGCTGTCCGGCAATATTCAGTTTGATTTTGGAAGTAAACAGGCTCAGGTTACTGGTCAGATCCCACCATTTAACCAGCTTATTTTTTGATACCAGTTCAAGTCCGGTAACATAGCTGGCGCTGGCATTGATATATGTGTTGATCAGCACTTCCTTACCACTCGTATTGGTTTCTTTATCCTGGTAACGGGTGATCAGGTCGTTGGTGTTTTTATAATAAGCGGAGGCGATAAAATTGTCTTTGTTTTTAAAAGTCTTCTGATAGGATAATTCCATTGAATTGGTAAACTCAGGGCTCAGACCCGGATTACCCCGGCTGATATTCAGCGAGTCTGAATAATCGGTAAAAGGATAGAGCTGGAAAAAATTAGGGCGATTGATTTTCCTCGAGTAATTCAGCTGCAGATCCTGGTCATTTTTGAGTTTCTGGTTCAGGAATATACTGGGAAACAGGCTGACCGGAAACTGGATGCTGAAGCTTTGACCTTTATCCGGCAGGTTACCTACATAATCAGAACTCTCTACCCGCAAACCCAGCTGATAGCCAAAGTTTTTATACTGGTTGGAATAAGTGGCGTAAGCGGCGTATACGTTGTCGGTGCTGTTATAATTTACCGACTGATCCGGTACATAGGTCAGACTGCCCCCGTTTCCAATAATGTAAAAATTGTTCTTATTATCTACTTTACGGAACTGGGCTCTTAAACCGGCTTCCAGTTTTGATTTTTCATTAAGGGGCTTAACATAATCGGTCTGTACAACGATATTTTCATTGGTGCCGTTACCATCCTGCTGCTGATTGAACGTGCTGATCAGACTGCTGAAATAGTCCGCGTAATAATTGGTGCTGACCAGGTTCAGGTTATTGTTTTTACTCCGGTTATAGTTTATATCTGCGGTCCATTCCTCGCCTTGTTTCGGAAAAATGTGTTTGAAACTGATCAGCGCACCCGCATTATTGAATTTGCTGTTGCTGTTGGAATTCCGGTCGCTGTAGGAAGTTTTTATGACCGGGTACAGTGAGTCGATTTCAATATCGCTGGATGAGTAGGGTTTGAATTGACCCTTGGCAATATTACCGGCTATGGAAAGCGTGTTCCGGTTATCGAGGAAAAAGTCAAATCCACCCCGGAAAAACATAAACTGTCCTTTTGAAACACTTTGATCAGTCTGGTGCAGGGCCGTATTCGGTATCCCGATCAGGGTGGTACGGTCGGTGGTACCATTGCTGATGGATTTCCGCTGGTTCATATTGGCATTCAGGAAAAAATTGACCTTGTTCATCCGGACATTGATATCACCACCCAGTCCCACGCGGCCTCTGGAATCGAGGTTGGAACGGACACTACCGCTATAGCCTACCCGCTTATTCTTTTTCAAAACCACATTCAGGATACCGGCGGTTCCGCCGGATGCATCAAATTTTGCAGAAGGGTTGGTAATGATTTCCACTGATTCAATCGCATCGGCAGGGATCTGGTCCAGGCTCAGGTTGGTTGGACGGCCATCTACAAAGATCTGCGGGGTGTTATTGCGCATGGTTACATTTCCATCAATATCCACGCTGATCGAAGGTACATTCCGCATTACATCCACCGCGGTACCCCCTGCTGAAACCAGGTTTTTGTCCACATTAAATATTTTGCGGTCGATTCCCAGCCGTAAACCGGGATTGGTGGACGTTACGGTCACATTATCCAGTGTTTTTTCTTCCACATCAATTTTGATATTTCCAAGATCCTTATCCAGGGCAGCCATCATTTCGGACATATCCCCACCGGGTTTAATGCCAAAGGATACGGTTTGTTCGTAAGGTTTAAAACCCACAATGGTTACTTGTAATTTGAATTGACCGAATGCGGGCACATTTTCCAGCCGGAAATCACCATGGTTGTCGGAAAGCATCCCGGATATAACCACTTCTTTTCTCTTTTTGGTCACAGTATCCATACGGTTCTGGATTAACTGAACTGAGGCATATTCGATGGGCTTGGATGTTTTAGCTTCCACCAGTTTCCCGTAAAAGGTACCGTTCATTTGGGGTCTTCCTTGTCCGGGGCGGTTGTTGTTACCCCCGGGCATTTGGGCGCTGGTAGTGTAAACTGTTAAAAATGAAGCTAATATGACTATGAATTTTCTCATTAATTCGATTTGAATGTTAGACGTTTAATGGTTACTGAACTTGCACTCATTCTCAGTAAAGTTGATGAGTGGCTATAAGACAAATACCAGTGGAAATAGTTCGTGGAGAAGGGTTATCGGGTCAATTGGGTGATCAGAACCTGTACGATACCGATTAACAGTCCGATGACCGCTCCCAGGATCTCGACAAACCGGAATTCCTTTGACATAATCTGATAAAGGATTTCCTCCAGTTTATCGGAAGAAAAACCGGATACTTTCTGAATGACGATATGTTCGAGGTCGAGTTCTGTTTTGAGGTTGGCGGCGTATTGTTTCATCACTGCGGGAAACAGGGTTTCGATCTCCTGCATAAATGCCCCTTTCAATTTTCCAATGGTTTTATCGCCTATGAACATGCTGATCATTGGCATTTCGGTGCTTAGCCGGTGCCGTAAAAACTCATCCACATGGTTTTCGATCATGGGCATGATTTTTTTGAGGTTATCCGGACTGCTGATTTTTTCTTCTATATCACTGAAGGAGAGGAATTCATTACTGACCAGTTTGCCCAGTTTTTCTGCAAACTGTTGTTGTCTTTTCGGGAAAATACCCTGAAACGTGATGCCCAGAATACGTTTGGGCTCTCTCGGGTGAAAAAGCATTTTTATTGCGACCCAATTAGTCACCCAGCCAATAAAAGCAGAGATCAAAGGGATCAGAATCAGCCAATAGTTCATAATGAAGGTATAAAATGAGACCCCGTCTCATTCGAAACGGGGTCTTGGATGGGGTGGCTAACCGGGCTCGAACCGGCGACCCTCAGAACCACAATCTGATGCTCTAACCAACTGAGCTATAACCACCATATTTGGGCTGCAAAAATAGGAAAAATGCGTTTTCGTAAAAAATAAAAGAAATGATAATTTCCAATAAACAGCCTGAAAGACGAAAGATTACGTATTGGAACCTGAACCACTCATCAAAAAGCCTTGTTAAAAGGCTGTAAAGGCAAGAAAAGCAGGGTTTTTGCGTTATTTTTGATTCTATGTCCAATATAATTAAATACCTGACAAATATGAAGAGACTTCCCCTGATTGTGCTGATGTTGGTTGCTGCGTCTTTCCTGGCGTTTAAGTCGATGGGAAAGATGGTCAGTAGTGCTCCTCCTCCCGGAAACTATGAAAGAATCATGAAACTGGTAGGCCAGATGCTGTCTGAAGGTCATTATAGCCCCCAGGCAATAAATGATGCGTTTTCGAAGAAAGTGTTCAAAAAATTTGTTGGCGAACTGGATCCGGATAAAAACATACTCCAGCAGTCTGACCTGGACGCCCTGAAGAAATATGAAACCCGGGTGGATGATGAAATTAACGGGGCGGCCGTTGAGTTTCCGCTGGCTGCTGGTAAATTATTCAATGCGCGGGTAGAGCAAGCTTCAGTTATGATGAATGAAATTCTGGCTAAACCTTTTGATTTTAGCGCTGATGAGGATGTGATGCTGGATGCTGATAAACTGGATTTTACCAGTACGGCTGTTGCCCAGAAAGAACGGTGGAGAACCAAGTTGAAATTCATGACTCTTGAGCGTTATGCGGACCTGCTGGATATCCGTGAAAAAAATAAAGGGAAGGAGGGATTCGTGTCCAAGTCGGATGAAGAACTGGAAAAAGAAGCCCGTGAGCGGGTGAAACGGATTATGGACCGCACGTTTGAGCGGTATCGTTTTAAGTTTAATGATGACGACAAATTCAACCTGTATGTGAATACGATTACCACCACGATGGATCCGCATACGGAGTTTTTCCCGCCTGTGGATAAACGTTATTTCGATGAGGAAATGAGCGGCAGCTTTTTTGGAATTGGCGCTTCGCTTCAGTATGATGACGGAAATATCAAGATCAGCAGTATCCTGACCGGTAGTCCGGCCTATAAATCTGGCGAATTGCAGGTAGGCGATATTATTCAGAAAGTGGCCCAGGGTAAGGATGAACCGGTAGACCTGACGGGCTATCTTGTAACCGATGCAGTTAAAGTTATCCGTGGTAAAAAAGGAACTGAAGTAAGACTTACGGTAAAGCGCATGGATGGTTCTATGAAAACAGTTTCCCTGATCCGTGATAAAATTGTACAGGATGAAACCTTTGCCCGCAGTGCGGTAGTGAAAGAAGGAACCGCCAAAATCGGTTACATCTATCTGCCTGAGTTTTATGCCAATTTTGAGGACCCCAACGGGGCGCGTAGTTATAAGGATGTGGAGAAAGAAGTGATCAAACTGAAAGAAGAGAAGGTAGATGGCATTGTAATAGACCTGCGTAATAATGGAGGTGGATCCCTTTATGATGTGGTGCAAATGGCCGGACTCTTTATTGAAGATGGACCGATCGTGCAGGTGAAAGACCGCGATAATAAACCCAGTGTGCTGAAAGATAAAGACCGGAATGTTCTATATACCGGTCCATTGGCTGTAATGGTGAATGAATTCAGTGCTTCCGCTTCAGAGATCTTCGCGGCGGCCATTCAGGATTATAACCGCGGGGTAGTGATCGGCAGTACTTCCACTTATGGAAAAGGTACGGTGCAGCGAAATATCGGACTGGATCCGGAGAATGGATTTTCGATGTCCAACTCCGACCTGGGTACTGTAAAACTGACCCTGCAGAAATTCTACCGGATCAATGGCGGCTCCACCCAGTTGAAGGGGGTGAGTTCGGATATTGTATTACCCGATAACCTGGAATACCTGAAAGTACGTGAAAAGGACAGTGAAGATGCCTTGCCCTGGGATGAGATCACCAAAGCAGGTTATACGAACTGGAAACCCGGTTATGACCTGGAGATGATTAAACAGCTCAGTAAACAACGTCTCGAAGGTGACCCCACTTTCCGCCTCATTGCAGAGACCACTGATTGGTTATCCAAACAAAGTGAAAAGAAGTATTCGCTCCAGCTGGAAAAATACCGCAAAGAGCAGGAGAAGGTAAAAGCCAGTGTGAAGCAACTGGAAACTTTATTGAAGCTGAAAGGCCAGTTGGATGTTAGCGCCCTGCCTGCAGAAACGAATCGTTGGGCGGAGGATAAGTCAAAACAGGAGCGTTTTCAGTTGTGGCTGAAAAGTCTGCAGAAGGATATCTACCTGGACCAGACGATGAAAGTGATGAATGATATTATCAGTCAGCAGAACCTGGTAAAAGGCAAAACAGAAGAGCCGGTAAAGAAGGCTTTTTAAGGAGTATATAAAATAAAGCGGGTGTATCAGAAGCTTCTGGTACACCCGCTTTTATTTGGTAAAACCTGCGTTTTATAAATATCGTTCCAGTAATATATTCAGGTGGTGCTGTGCATGGCCGGCAGTCAGGTAGCCGATACCTGATACATACACCGGCCAGCCGCTGGCAGTACCTGTTGCGTCCAGCTGGCTATCGTTAAACGAAGCAAACAGGATTTCCGTTGAGCGGCGGATCGCCCGGAATTCTTCGGTCATATCACTCCATTTTCGGTTGGTGCATTGTGCTTTATCCGCATACAGGTTTTCATCAAACCCTGGTAATGCCTGTTGTTCGCCGCGGGCAATACAAAGAGCCCGGTAGGCAAATACCCGTTCTGCATCCATGATATGTTGTAATACTTCCTTAACAGTCCACTTGTCTGGTCCATAGCGGTAATCCCTTTTTTCGGCAGGCAGATTATTCAGTAGGGCTAAAATGGTTATTGCCTGTTTACTTAAGATTTCGTTGATATTATCACCTTCCACCTGGGCGATGTACTTATGATAAAAAACCGGAACCCGGTTCAGATCTGGACGTGGCATAGCAATTTTAATTTACAAGTTAACTATTCAAAGGGGCGCCAACCGCAATATCACAACGGTGGCCGGGTTGCCCATGGGCCGGATTCACAGCACCGTTCAAAACACCTTTTGAAGGGGTGGTTGTGTTTAAAGAAGGGGCCGGAGTTTGTACGGGTTGTTGGGGCATCGTCTGCTTGACTGGAGCGGGAACAGGAGCAGGCTGAGCCGCAGGACTGTTCAGCGGGGCACCAACCGCAATATCACAACGATGGCCGGGCTGTCCATGCTCAGGGTTTAAAGCGATACTGGCCGGGTTAGGGGCATTGGTTGTACCCTGGGCCGGGAGTGGTTGTAACTGGGCAGGTGGTGGCGTGGTACCTGCAGCCGGAACATCCGGAGTGGCTTTTTCATCTTTACTTCCACATGCGGTTAAAAGGGCAATGCCTATCAATACCGGTATAAATTTAATTCGGATCATCCTTATTTTTTTAAAATTGAATAATAATGCGGCCTGTAAAATAAGGAAGATTTGCCAGAACTGCTTCAGCAGTGACAAAAATCAGCGCTTATGGAATTTCGATACCTGTGGCTCAGGTGATTGAAGGAACAGCATGTAATTTTTGCGTGGAGTAGCGGTATACATCTAAGTCGAGTATGGATCCGTTAGTTACCAGGACATTATGGTCAATATGATATATTTCATTCCCTACATCATATTTTCCGGCCAGGTCACCATTCCGTTTAAATTCCCGGAATGTTTTTACTTCTGGAAAATGGGTGCTGTTTGAGGTGCGGATATCCCGTTGCATATCCGTATCCACAAGGCCGGGGTAAACGGATATAATTTTAAAATTCCCGGAGTTGCCGGCTTGTTCAAGTGCAATGGATTTTGTCAGCATATCGATTGCTGCTTTGGACACACAATAGGTACTTATGCCAGCCAGCGGATTTATGGCAGCGCCGGAAGAAATGTTAATGATGTGCCGGCGGCAATTCCATCCTTTTGTATATTGTATAAAACCGGAAGTCAGCATTAAAGGAGCAACCACGTTCAGACTGATTACTTTCTCTATATCGGCGGAACTGGTTTCTTCAAAACGCCTGATCGGGCCGGTAGTGGCTGCATTATTAATCAGGGTGATACTGTCCATCTCCCGTTTTGGCAGTCCCATGAGAATTTCTTCTAATACAGCAGTAACATCTTTGGTCTGCTGAAGATCAAACTGAATATAGTTTACATTCTGTGAACTGTCAGCCAAAAGCTGGCTTCTGGAAATGGAGAAGACCTGGTAGCCATTATTTTTGTAAGCTTCGCATATGCCTTGTCCGATTCCTTTATTTCCTCCGGTTATGATCAGCACTTTACCCATACTATTATTTAACTCTGAAAAACGGCTTCGAGACAATTGTTGAATAGTGATTGTATACCCGATTAATTTCAATTAAAAATAATCTGTCCATTTTTTTCACCCATTACACAATCCGGGATGGTTATTATAATATTCACAGATTATAGCAAATGCACTTCTTAAGCGTGACAGACCTGTCAGGAAAAAAAAACCACAGGAGAACCCGCGGCTAAAAAAACGAATAAACAATGATTTAGTTTCTGATCAGCTTCTGGCTGAATTTAATGCGGCCATCACTGTTGACAGCGGTAACCAGGTACATGCCATTACGTAATTGGGTGCCATTAAATTCGGCGAGGTTGCTTCCTTTACGGGCAGTCAGTTTTATTTGCTGAATCTGTGCACCTGCCGCATTATATAAAGTGATGAGGTAGTTATCGTTTTCTGCCGAAACGATATTCACGGATAGTTTCGCTGAAAAAGGGTTTGGGTAAGCGGTCATGGTATTTCCGGATTTCCCACCCCCTTTAAAACTCACTACAGCAGAGTAAGTAAATGTTCCATCAATATCAATCTGGCGGATTCTGTAGTATACGTCGTTGGTGGTAGCTTCATTATCGTTGCTGCTATAGGCTTTGTAGCGGTCACTGATACCAGCAGCTGGTTGCTGATGAATGGTAACCCAGGTAATGCCATCCGTACTTTTCTGGGTTTCCATCATGGATGTATTATATTCTGATTCGGTGGAGAAAAGGAGACGGGTGCCTGTTCCGGATTCTTCCACAGTGTTAATTTTTAATCCTTTAACCGGTAAAGAAGAAAGGCTGGCACACTGGGAAAAAGTAATGTCATCGAGCGCGAGATCATTTCCGCATCCGCCATTCGAGTTATTGATGATCCGGTAACGGACACTCGTGATACCACCGGGCATCATAAAGCCACTGGTAATTTTTACCCAGGAAGGATTACTGCTTTGGGGAATAAAATCAGTGGTAAAGGTGGTCAGTGATTGAAATTTGTTGTCGGCGGCGAGGTATTCCACAACGAATTGCAGTTTAGGGAGTATAGCGCCACTTCCACAGGTTCCCAACGTATTTACATTCATTACGTAAAGGGAAACGGAATAGCTGGCACCAGGAGTAAGGTTGGTGATGGTGTCCTTATAGAATTCTCCTGCAGTAAAACCGGCATTAATTACCATCATTCTGCCATTGGCATCACCGGTATGGTCTGCCGCATTATGCCATTCAGAACGTCCCCTTGAGCTTTTTGAAAGGCGATAATAACCATCAGCCAGATCCGAACTTCCATTATAGGTATATGTGGTTCTGCCGGCAGGAAGAGAAGCAGCACTATTTCCGGTTCCAAATGTTTCCCTGAAGCGGATTGCTTCACCATTACAAACGGTTTGGGCATTGGAACTGAATGTCAGTAAAAGGGTAGTTACGAGGCTGGAAAAGTAGAGTTTCGTTTTCATTGTACGTTTTTTCCCTAGTATTCCATTGCTGTGCCAATCGATAAAAATAATAAAAACAACAATATACGAATAACAAAATAATGTTATATAGTCCAATAATTAGACTGATTCTCAAATATGGAAGTATTCCAGTATATATGAGAAAACTCTCTATAGTGCAGATATAAAAAAACCGCGGGATTTACCCGCGGTGAAAATCGCAATATGGAATTATTAAGAGAGACTATTGTTTAACCGTCTTCTGAGTTAACCGGATGCTGCCATCACTATTCACCACGGTTACCAGGTAGGTGCCTTGTTTCAGGTTGATCGTATTAAACTGAATCAGGTTACTTCCTTTTCGTGCATTTAAGGTACTGCTTTGAAGAGCAAGTCCGTTGGCCGCATACAGGGTGGCGGTATAGGTTTCGTTTTTGAGACTGGTGAAATTGAGGTGGAGCTGGCTTGTAAAAGGAGTAGGGTAAGCGGTCAGCGTGGTGGAGGAAAGGCTGCCGGCGGTGTATTTAACAATGGCGGAATAACTCACTCCACCTTTTAAATCCGTTTGTTGTATCCGGTAGTAAATAACAGGAGAAGCAACATAGATATCGGAGGCTGTATAAGCGCGGTACTGGTCATTATTACCGGCTGCAGCCTGTGAATGAATATCCGTCCAGTTAATGCCATCGGTACTTTTTTGGGTGATCATCCGGTCAGTCTGAGATTCTGATTCGGTGGAAAAGAGAATCCGGGTACCAGAGCCGGCTGGCTCAATACTGTTTATTTTCAGCCCTTTTACCGGCAGGGTGGAAAGACTTGCACATTGTGAAAAGGTTATATCATCAATAGCCAGGCTATTGCCGCAATCTCCCATGGACTGGTTGATAATACGGTAACGGATGTTCTGGATGCCGGGAGGCAGTACAAAACCGCTGATAACTTTGATCCATCCCGGATTGGTTGACGAGGGAATGAAATCGGAAGTAAAACCGGATAAATGCTGGTAAGCGGTTAGCCCGGACAGGTATTCTATCTGTATTTGTAAGCGGGGAAGCACAGCTCCGGCTCCACAGGTACCGGCTTTTGTTACATTCATCACATACAAGGAAACGGAATAATAACCGGCCGTAGTCAGATTCTCGATACTGTCTGCAAAAAAATCAGCCTCCGCATAACCGGGATTAATGATCATCATCTGGCCATTGAGATCACCGGTATGATCAGTGCTGTTATGCCACTCGGGACGGACCTGTGTATTGCCAAGAACAGCATATTCACCGGTTTCCAGTTCAGCCCCAGACATAAACTTAAAACCGGTTTTTCCCTCCTCATAACCTTCAGTCAGCGGAGTTTGGCCAAATGTTTCCCGGAAGCGGATGGTTTCATTGTTGCAGACCGTCTGGCCCTGGACTAATCCAGCGCAGCAAATGAACGCGAATAATGTGATAAAAGGGTAAAATTTTGTTTTCATAAGTACGATTTTCATAGGAGGAATCACCACTAGTGTGCCAATTTTTAATCACCTGAAATTCAATAATATAGAAATTGTTATGGGATGAAAATTTCCAGATTATGGAATGATTTTATACAGAATGGAACGGGGGGCAGGAGGCAGTAGGCAGGAGGCAGTAAGCAGTAGGCAGGAGGCAGTAGGCAGTAGGCAGGAGGGGTAAGAAAAAGCCCGGCTTTTGGCCGGGCTTTTCGTTTATGCGTTTCTGTTAATACAGTTGAGGTCTTCAAAGGCCACTTCAAGGCGTTTGATAAAGGCTTCTTCTCCTTTACGCAACCATACGCGCGGGTCGTAGTATTTCTTATTCGGTTTGTCGTCTCCTTCAGGGTTTCCAAGCTGGCCCTGGAGGTAGGCTTCGTGTTTTTTATAGTTATCCAGTACACCTTCCCAGAATGCCCATTGCAGATCGGTATCCAGATTCATTTTGATGGCGCCATATCCGATCGCTTCACGTATCTGGTGTTGGGGTGAGCCACTTCCGCCGTGGAAAACAAAGTATACGGGTTTGGCGGCGGTCTTGAATTCTTTCTGGATGTATTCCTGGCTGTTATTCAGGATGACCGGGCGTAATTCCACATTGCCGGGTTTATAAACTCCGTGAACATTACCAAAGGCAGCGGCAACGGTGAAGAGTTTTCCTACTTTACTGAGTTCCCTGTAAGAGTAAGCCACATCTTCCGGTTGGGTATATAACTTGGAATTTTCCACATCACTGTTATCCACGCCATCTTCCTCACCGCCGGTAACTCCGAGTTCAATTTCAATACTCATACCCAGGGGATTCATCCTTTTGAAAAATTCCACAGAAGTGTGGATATTTTCTTCAATTGGCTCTTCACTCAGGTCCAGCATATGCGAACTGAACAGGGGCTGTCCTTTTTCTTTATGGTACAGTTCTCCTGCATCCAGCAAACCGCTGATCCAGGGCAACCATTTCTTGGCTGCATGGTCTGTGTGCAGGACTACAGGTACTCCATAGTATTTAGCCACATTGTGAATATGCAGGGCACCGGAAATACCTCCGGCAATATTTCCCTGGAGGTTATCATTGGGCATTCCTTTACCAGCGATAAACTGGGCCCCGCCATTTGAAAACTGGATGATCACCGGCGAATTCACCTTGGCTGCAGTTTCCAGTACGGCATTAATGGTATTGGTGCCTATCGTGTTTACAGCAGGTAAGGCAAACTGGTTATCCCTTGCATCATTGTAGAGTGCTTCCAGCTCATCGCCGAAGAGCACCCCGGCTCTGTACTTTTTCATTGATTTTTTAAATTTTTAAAGTGGCAAATGCTTTTCAGCAGGCAGGTAATCGTTAAAGGCCCGCTAATATAGAGCTTTTCCGTTATTTACAAAGCTAACATCTGTTAGACTTCAACGTGATTTTCGTTTGCTTTTTCCCAGGTTTTTTTGCACCAGCAACAGATTTTTGCGGAGGGTGAGCTTCAGGTGTACTTTCACCACCTGACCCATATTCTGACACTTATCATAATCCGTGGTTTTCATGTATTCACTCAGCTCTTTTTTCAACTGGGCCACTTTCTCCGGCGTCGAAATTTTATCATGGGTCATGATATCGAGCAGGTCCTTGATCCGGTA
>Ga0116157_10001121_pt1 | contig 27090 bp, 21 predicted proteins | sample AD_UKC048_MetaG_FD_89882 | JGI IMG/M metagenome (GOLD analysis project Ga0116157, IMG submission 89882) | Active sludge microbial communities of municipal wastewater-treating anaerobic digesters from USA - AD_UKC048_MetaG | ecosystem: Engineered > Bioreactor > Anaerobic > Digestate | place: USA... | reverse complement strand
CCGGCTTCCCGCCGAAGATCAGGGCGAGGAACGGGACGACCCTCCTGAACAACACCGTCTGGAACAAGGCCGTGCCGATGTGGGTGACGCAGGACCCGAGGCCCAGGCGGTTCCGCGCGTTCGACAACTCCAGCGCGGACGTGGTGGAGATCACGAGGCAGCACCAGCAACCGTGAGGTGAGACGATGAAGAGGGCATTGTTGATGGCATTGGCGGCGGTCGCGATGGCGGTGCGGGGGCAGGAATCGACGAACAACGTCGTCGGTTTCACGACCCGCGAGCTACCGCACGCGATCCGCTATGAGGCGACGATGGGCGCGGGACAGATCGCGGCGTTCCGGGAGCTGATCCGGCCCTCCGTGCAGATCCCGTCGATCGCGTCCAATGCGACGCTGCGGATCTGGGTTAGGCCCGAGACCAACGGCTCGGCCGCGGTGATCGTCGAGATCGCCCGTTGACAGGACCGGAGGCGATATGTCGGTGGACTGTGAGGAATGCCGCGAGGAGGTGCTTCGCCGCATCGAGCGCATCGAGGTCTGGGCCTTCGGGCCCACCGAGCAGAACGGCGCTCGGGGCGCCATCGAGGAGCTTCGGCGGAAGGTCGAGGCAGTCCAGCGGTCGATCTGGCTCACGACCGGGGCGCTGGTCATCCTTCAGCCGGTGCTGATCGCCGCGCTGGTTAAGTGGCTTTTGTAAAACAAGCGAAGTCCGCCGCAGCGGCGCAGTGTGCGTCAGGGCTCGGTCACCTTGAGCCGCATGAAGAGTTTGTGATTCGAACCGACTGGGTAGGTGAAGGTGTGCGTTGTCCCGCCACCGGTGTCGGACACGGAGTCCCAGTGCACAAGGTCGGTTGAAACTTCGGCCCCGTAAATGATTCCGCTCACGCTAGAGGGCTGGGTGAACGTGACGGTCAAGTTGTTCCCGTTGCGCGTCGGCAGAGGGAGCGCGGCCAAGTCCGCACGCCAAGGATGGAGACCGAAAGCGAACTCTTCTAGGTTCTTCACTCCATCACCGTCCGGGTCTGCCCCATCCGCTGCGCTGCCAGAGTTAGCCATGGTGCCAAAGTACTGGAAACGCCAACTTTCTGACGCCGTGATCACATTTGCCTTAGCGACAAACGCGGATACTTTCCCGCCCGCCGTCGCGAAACGGCCCCCCGCGTAAAGGTCCGTTCCGGATATGACCAGAGCATACATCATGTCGCTCGTTCCCGAGCCCAGGGCCGACCACGAGGTTCCGTTCCACTTGGCCACGAAATTCGCGGGGTTGCCGCCCGCCGTGGTGAAGTCGCCCCCCGCGTACAGGTCGTTGCCGGACACCGCCAGTGCACTCACCATGCTGTTCATTCCCGAGCCCAAGGCCGACCACGAGGTTCCGTTCCACATCGCGATGTTTGTTGCCCCGATGCCGCCAGCCGTAACAAAACTACCACCTGCGTACACGTTCGAACCGGCCACTGCCAGCGCTCCAACGTAGGGCTCAAATCCGGTCACTCCCCCGTTGAGTGCCGACCACCATGTGCCGTTCCATTTTGCGATCCGACTCGCCCCGATGCCGCCTGCGGTGGTGAACCAGCCCCCCGCGTACAGGTTGGTCCCGGATACCGCCAGAGCACGGACCGCGTCGTTCATTCCTCCCAAAGGTGACCATGTGCTCCCGTTCCATCTTGCGATCCGATTGGCCGTGATGCCGCCTGCGGTGGTGAACCAGCCCCCCGCGTACAGGTTGGTTCCGGATACCGCCAGAGCAGAGACCACGTCGTTCATTCCCGCACCCAAGGGTGACCATGTGCTCCCGTTCCATCTTGCGATCCGATTGGCCGTGATGCCGCCTGCGGTGGTGAACCCGCCCCCCGCGTATAGGTTGGTCCCGGATACCGCCAGAGCACAGACCTCGTTGTTCATTCCCGAGCCCAATGGGAACCATGTGCTCCCGTTCCATCTCGCGATATAACTGGCGTTGGTCTCGCCCGCCGTGATGAAGGCGCCTCCTGCGTACAGATCGTTGCCGGATACCGCCAGCGCCGTGGCGGCCATATTCATCCCCGAGCCGACATCCAACCAGTCGCAGCCGTTCCACCTGGCAATGTGGTTCATGCTGCGGCCACCCATATCAAGGAAATTGCCGCACGCGTAAAGGTCGTTGCCCAATACCGCAAGCGCAGAGACACCGCCGTGTGTTCCCGATCCCACAGCCGACCAAGAGGTTCCGCACCACTTTGCGACATTATTCGCGGGGTTGCCGCCTGCGGTGCTGAACGCGCCCCCCGCGTATAGGTTGGTCCCGGATACCGCCAGAGCACAGACCGCGTCGTTCAATCCCGAACCCAGAGGGGACCATGTGCTCCCGTTCCACTTCGCGATATTTTTCGCCCCGATACCGCCTGCGGTGGTGAACCCGCCCCCCGCATACAGATCGTTGCCGGATACCGCTAGCGCAGAAACAGAACCGTCCGTACTCAAACCCACGTCCGACCAATTGGTGCCATTCCACATGGCGATGCCGTTCGCAAAGAACCCGCCCGCCGCATTGAAGCTTCCCCCCGCGTATAGGTTGTTACCGAATATCACCAGTGCGATAACCCAGCCAGCCGTCCCCGATCCGAGAGCCGACCATGCAGTTCCGTCCCACTTGGCGATGTTGTACGCGAGACGGTCGCCTGCTCTGGTGAACAAGCCCCCGGCGTACAGGTCCTTGCCGGACACCGCCAGCGCGCTGACGCAGTTACCGTAGACTGGTTCGCCTATCCCCGAGCCCAGGGCCGACCACGAGGTTCCGTTCCACTTGGCCACGAAATTCGCGGGGTTGCCGCCCGCCGTGGTGAAGTCGCCCCCCGCGTACAGGTCGTTGCCGGACATCGCCAGTGCACGCACCATGCCGTTCATTCCCGAGCCCAGGGCAGACCACGAGGTTCCGTTCCATTGGGCGATTCGGTTAGCAACCACATCGCCGACGAACCTGAAAGCGCCACCAATATATAGATTCCCTGAAGCATCCACGGCCATAGCATTGACGTACTGATCCGCGCCACGGATGCCCCCCATGCTAACCCAATCCTCGTCACTGAACGTGGGGTCGATGCGCACGGGATAGGTGGCGCCCGTGTCGTCCAGGACGAGGTCGAGGCGAGAGACGGAAGCGACCTCGATGCGGGCGGACAGTTCGCGGTTCTGTGCGTCTATCGCGCGCAAACGGCTGTAGGCGATCTTTCGCCCCGTGCCTTCGTACACCAGCCGGGCGCCGTGGGCGAGCGGTTCAGCCCGCGCGCCAGTCACGTCGAGTTCCAAGCGAAGCTCACCTTTCCCGCCGGGCCGTTCCAAAATGAGAAAATCCTGCCGCACCCCGTCCATGCTCACGGAGTATTCCTCCTCCACGCCGGGACGAATGAAGCGCGCGACTTTTCCCTGCACGCTCACCTCGCCGTTGGCGGGCAGGGTGATTTCGGCTGTGTCCTTGCGTCCGAGCGCTGAGGCGATCACCCGGAAACGCACGCTCCGGGATGCCTCCTCCGTGGAGGTCAGCCACAGCCCCTCAGTCGTGGCTTGGCCTTCGAGCTTCTGGAATACGCATCGCAGCCGCGCCCCGCCTTCGGTGGCTGAGACGCCGAGGCCGTCACCCTTGTACTGCTTCTCCGCGGCGGCCCCGATCTGGTCGAACGGGATCGGCGCGGCCTTCTTTTCGGCGGGCGCGTTGGTTTGCGCATCGGCGGCCAGCGGCAGGGCCATGGCGAGCAGCAGGCACCGGCGGCCGAAGGTGGCCAGCGGTTTGGACGGAGCAGAGACGGTGGACGCGATGAGGGCGAGGCGGCGCGGGTACATAGAGGTAGAGGGTAGGGAGCTTGGTTCTGGATGTCCGGGGGAGAGACTTCACCATGGGGGGCGCCTTGAATGCCGACAGGGCCGCTGAAGGCACTCGGACCACGGATGCCTTTGTAACGGATCGGTGTTCGTTAATCAACCACCATCGCCTGGAAGCCGGATCTTTGACACGCGCCCAGGGGAATGAACTGGGCACTCGCCGCGAAGATCCTCACCAGCCCGAAGGCCAAGGCGTTCCTCGGGTCTTCGGCCCGCCACGCGCTGACGGTTGGCGCGGGATGGCTCGCGGCCCACGATCTGCTTGATCCCTCAAAGAAGGAGACATGGGTGGCCGCCGCCCTCCTGCTCCTCGGTTGGGGCTGGGGTCTGATCGAGAAGGCGGCCCGGGAGGCGTGATGATCGTATCCCTGTTTGAGCGGGGTTCCGGTCCCGGTACGGCCGCTTTGCGATGGTGGCAGCGGTGTCCCTTCGCGCACGTCAAGACGGCGTTCCTGCTGCCCGATGGTTCATGGAAGATCCTCGAGGCGCTGGGGGAGATCAATCGGGTGATTTGGCGGGATCCGGTCCCGGCCGATGCCCTGGCGCGGACGCTCGCTTTCGTGGACGCGCCCGATCCGGTGGACGAGGCCCGGGCCGCAGAATTCGCCGCCGCCCAGGACGGCAAGGGCTACGACTACGCCGGCATCGGCGCCTTCCTCGCCCGGAGGGACCGGACGGCCGCCGAACTCCAGCGCGAGCGCGAGGGAAGGGAGGTCTGGTTCTGTTCGGAGATTGATTTTGCCATCGCCGCCAAGGCGGGCCGACTGCTTCACGCACGCATGCAGCCCTTCGAGTGCAGCGTCCGCGATGCGTGGATCAGCCCCGTCCGCATCGAAATCCCCAACCCCCTACCACGCACATGAGCACCATAGTCCCATCCCAGCGTCCCAAGGTTTCCGAAAAGAGGATCGCTGAGATCCTCGTCGAGCGCGGCGTGCGCGATCCGGTAGCGGTGGTTGGCTGGCCCGGTTGGTTCGCGGACATGGGCAGGCCCGGCAATGACCGCGGGATCTACGACGACGCCATCATCGTGGCCACGCCCACGGCGTTCGCCGCCTTCAACGGCAACGTCGATCCGGTCGGCAGCGGATGGAATCCGGGCGTGGGTAAACCCTACGCGTCGCTGAAGCCCGGCGTGTGGCAATATCATCCCGGCTGGCACAAGTGGGGCAGCCCATTCGGCCACCCCGCCTTCCGCCAGGCCGATGAGGTCACCGTCATCCGCGATCCCGCGAACGGGAAGGGGACGTGGGAGGAGACCGGCGACTTCGGCATCAACATCCACCGGGGATCGTACAGTTCGCCGTCTTCGTGGGGTTGCCAGACCATCTGGCCCGACCAGTGGAAGGCGTTCTACGAACTGGTCACTTCCGAGCTGCGGCGCCACGTCGCGCCGAAGATCGAGGACGCCGTGTTCCCGTACGTGCTCCTCGGGCGCTAGCGGGTCCGCGAGGCACGACTTCGCCCGAAAACCACTTCTTTGCCTGGTCTGGAGTGACCAAGTTGCCGGCGAGATCGCGGATGGACCGGTAGGATCGGTAGATCTCCTGGGGGCTGTTGCCGCATTCGTCCGCGACGCGGGCGACGTCACCGATCTCGGCGACCCGGTAGCTAATATATGAGTCGCGAAGGCCATTGCGGGGCCAGCGACCGAGGAGCGCGCGGGCGATGGGCTCCATGCGATGCTGGGGGCGACCCTCGATCAGGAGCGACAGTTTCGACATGAGCGGTTCGAGTTTGCTGGCCAATTCGGGCCGGAGGGGGATGAGCCTCGGACGGCCCGTGAGCAGTTGTGCGTGGCCCTTGGTCTGGGTTTCGTCGAGCGCGATCCAGCCGGTGTCCCAGTGGAGCGAGTTCGGGGTGATGCGCTCTATTTCCGCGGAGCGAATGCCCGCGAGGCCGCCCAGCAGCAGCCAGACGCGGCATTGATCGTCCGGGGCCATCTCGTAAAGGCGCCAGAACCACTCGGGCGGTATGACGGACTTTTCGCCATGCCGGATTCGGGCGCGGGTCACGCGCTCCGGCGCGGTCTTGCCCTCTGGCAGGAAGCCGCGGGATTGGGCGAACCGGAAGAGCGTGGTCCATGCCGCCCGGTAGTTGTTGCGGGTGCGGGCGCCGCCCACGCCATCGAGAGCCCTTTCGATGTCCTGGGTGGAAATCTCTCCGATGCCGCGTTGACCGAAGTGCTCCGTGATCCGGATCATGTAGTGGTGGAGCGTCCAGCGGTACCGCTTCGACCGGTCCTCCCGGGACTCGAGGAACTGCTGCGCGAGTTCGGCGACCTTCGCCACGCCCGCGGGGGGGCGGTGCTGGACGTAGAAGCGGGCGGCCTCGATGAGTCCTGCACCGGTGCCTTGCAGGATTGTTTTGGCCTCGGCGAATGCGGCCGCGTCGGCGGGAGAGATCCATTTGCCGAACGAGGCGATCTTCGGGCTGCGGGAGCGGAGCTTTTCGAGGAGGGCCTGTTTCGATGCGGCGCGGGCAAAATGGTTCTTTCCGCCCATGCGCGCATAGGCGCGCCAGTCCCCATCCTGCCAGATGCGCCACGTGACTCCGTTGAGGAGCTGATTTTGCCGGATTTTGTCAGACGCTTTTTTCGCCACCGCTGACAAAATCTGACAAAACCGGAGGGCCATTTCAAGCCCAAATGGACCATTTCTTCCCTCTGAGCCTCATGGGTGAGAGGGTGCTGGAGACAGGACTTGAACCTGCACGCCTTGCGGCACTGGAACCTAAATCCAGCGTGTCTGCCATTCCACCACTCCAGCGGTGCGTGGGACGAACGATGAACATACTCTGGGATACCCGTGGTGGAAGGTCAAATATGCGCGGAAATTGGGCGTTCTTGGGGTGGCTGGGAGAGTCCTCGACGTAAGCCCTTGGCGGGGCTATGATTTACCATAGCATGGCTGTTGTGGCGGCGAGCGCAGGTCAAGAGCACTGGCTGTCTTACACCTGTCCGCATTGCCTCTCGATCTTGGAGGTCGACGGGGATTGGTCGGGACAGGTGGTGGGATGTCCTAGTTGCGGGAGCAGTGTGCAGTTGCCACGGCTGGGTGATCCGGGTTTGCGCGACCGGCGTTGCACGTGGTGTGGACTGCGGGCCTCATTCATGGGATTTCGGGCGAACGGGCAATTCGTTTGTCCGGGCTGTCGTGCGGCGGTGGACAAGAGTCCGGAGCGCTCCAGGGCGATGGACGCGGGGCCGGTTTCGGTGGTGGTGCCCAAGGTTGCACCTGAAAAGCGATCGAAGCAGGAGACGCAGCATATCACGCTTCCGACCCGCGACCCGAAGAAGAGCGGGGCGGAGGCAGGTCTGCTGAGGGCTGCGCCCATCGTGCCTCGACCGCAACCGTCGGCCGGTGCGAGATTTGCGGGGAGCGGGCCGACGTCGCCCGTCTCACCGCCGGTGGTGCCCGTCCCAGCGGTTCAGGCTACACAGGCCCAACCGTCGCCGGACACCGCGAGAGTGGCGCGGCCGTCTGCCACGATCGCCGCGTCGCCGACGCCGCTATTTCCGCCGATCGTGCCGCGGCATACGCCAGTCATGGCGCCGCCAGTCACTCAGAAACCGGGGACACCGAAGCCCGGCGCGCCAGAATCGGTGTCGGGCGTGGCGGCGACCCCGGAATCGCAAGCGATCAAAGCGAGCACGGGAACAGGCCGGGGGCCATTCGCGTCGGTTTCGAAAGGGCCGAAGGAGGCCGTCATGGCCACGCCCGTCAAGGGGGAAGAGCCCAGGCCGAAAAAGGAGTACGCGAAGTTTTTCCAGGCGGAGCCAAAGGCGGAGGCGGTGAGTCCGGAGAAACGGGAGCCCACCCCTCCGCGGAAAGAGGGGCCCTTGGGCGTGGCGGTGGAGCGTCCGGCGCCAGCGGCGGCCGAAGTGCGGCCGGTGGCGCGCGAGAAACCGCAAGGATTCCCGTGGATGGTCCCGGCCCGCGTCACGAAGAAAGACGTGCCGGTGCCGATTGTGCGGCCACCGGTGACATTGCCTCCGGTGTTCAAAGGCAGTGCCACGGGAGGACCCTCTGCCACGCTCGCCAAGAAGGCGACGGACGTGATTGCGGACCTGCGCGGGGTCACTGAAGTCGCCAAGTTTCCGAAAACCGGGATTTCCAAAGGCGGGCCGCAGGCGGCGGTGCCCGCACCCGTTCAGCAGGGCGAGCCCGAATCCCACGCCGCTCCCTCGCGGCCACTCGCAGAGGGAGGGGCTGGCCCCGCCGAGAAAGCGCCGAAAAAGGTCGAGCCTGTTGCGGCAAAGGTCGAAAAAGGCGGACCGTCGGCCGAGGCCAAAGACTTGGCTGGGCCTGGAGAGTCGCCTGCTGGGAAAGGTGCGGCAGAGGCAACGCCGCAAGCGTCCGCGATCGAGATTGCGGCGGAAATCTCGCCCGCTCCGTCCGAGAAGGAGGCACAGCCCGAGTCCGCCTTGGGTCCCAGGGAAGGCGAGGGTCGGGGGGCGAGTGCCGAGGATGCGCGTGAGGCGGAGTTGGCCTCTTTGGGGCCGGCTTGGCTGGAGGCTTTTGACAGGGAACGGGTGATCGCTGGTAAAGCGGCCCGTCGCGACGCGAAGAAGGCCGCGGCCGTCTCCGAGATCCCGGCGAAGGGGCCAGTGCCGCACGTTGAGGGGTCCGGGGTGGCTGTCGGGGCAGAGCCGATGCCTGCCGCGAAGGAGGCGGCTCCAGCGGTGTTTATCACGCCCGCTGAGACCGTCCCCCCCTTGGCCGGGCCTGAAGCGGAGGTCGTTGAGGAACCGATATTCGAGATGCCCGCGCTCGAGGACATGGGGGCGGAGGCCGCCGCTGAGGAAGCGGGAGGCGGAGGAACCCTCGAATCGGAGGGCGAGGCCGAGATCAGGTTCGAGGCCGAAGAACCGGCTGAGCCATCCGACCTGTCGGAGGCGGTGGCCGAGGCCGCCGCGGTGGTCCCATCGGATTTGGCGGGAGAGCAGACCGACGAGGTGATGTTGGGCGCCCCTCCCGCTGAGGGAGGAGACCAAGGGGGCACCTTCGGGCCCTCAACCATTGCCTTGCCTGCCGCTGTCCCCATAAGGATAAGGGCGACCACCCGGAAGAAGACGGATCGCATCCCGCAGCCTGGGCCGTCCGGAAACGGGGGTGCTCTGGCGAGCGCTGTCCCGCCAGAGGTGTCTGCGAGGGCACTGAGACTCGCGGACGCGATTTCTGGCGCGGGCGCGAAGGACTCGACCCGCGGCCCGGTGGGCGCTGTCCGGGATTGGATCGAAGACCATCTGCCACTCCTGTTGGTGACCGGGCTGCTGCTGACGGTCGGGGCCACCGTGTTCGCGCTCTGGCGTTCGGCGGAAGGCAAGGCCATCTCCGAGGTGGGGTTCTGGACGCCGGCGGATTTCCAGACATTCCAGAAGGGGATGTCGATGGTCAGGGATGGCAAGCTTCGCGAGGCGGTGGACGCGATCAGGGCTTCCGCGACGCGGGTTTCGGCCGATCCGGGCCTGCGGACATTCTATCTCGAATTGCGCGCAGCCCTGGGCGAGGCCCCCTCGACCACCGCGGAGATCGGCGGATTGCTACAGGCGCGCGAAGCCGGCCCCGGCATCGCGGCCCGGATATTGACATGGGAGGCCGCATGGCACCACCCGAATATCGATGGGCGGATGCGGGCCGCGGACGTCCTCAGCCGACTGGGGGCAACCCACCGGCTGCCGCTCGCGGAGCGGGAGATCCGGAGAGCCCTCGGCGACAGCGCGGATGCGGCACTCGGGCCGAGGCCCGGGGGCCTGGACGGCTACCGGTGGGACGAGCGGTTTGTCAGGTGGTACTACCTGAGGGCGGCCACCGGCGACAATGATGCCCGGGATCGGCTGATCGCCTGGGTCAAGGACCCCCAGACCGACAGGATTCGGCGCGAGGCCGCGAGTCTGGCATTGCTCGCGCTGGATGAGCCCGATGCGGAGAAGATTGTGCACGATGTCTGGCAGGAACAGATGCGGATCGAGGCGATTAATTTCCGCGTGACCACCAGCAGGGCGCTGGGCATCGATGGCGGCAAACTGCCTCCCGAAGAGGTCCGCCGCATCCGCGATTGGGCCACCAAGGAGGTCGGTTTCTCGATCGCGCGGGCGTTCGGACTCCTTTATGAGCACGGGATACCGTCGGGGCTGGAGCTGCTGGATACCACCGCGCGAAACGACGGGGTCTATGGCTTCCCGGCGATGGCCGCGGTCGCCGAACTGAACCGCGTCCTTGGGGGCAAGGCGCTCGGGCGGATGGCGGCCATCCGGGAATACTGGAGGGCGGAGCTTGAGAAATTGCGGGCCGATCCCAAGGAGGCGGCCAGCGAGGTGGGGCAGACATTCCAGAAAGTCATGGGGCGGATCATTGAGGCCGTCACGATCGAGATGGCGAGGGCCGGGGACGAGGCAGCCGCCAAGGAGGTCACGGCCGGACTGAGCGCCGAGAACGATTTTGACAAGGTGCAGGCGGCGCTGAAGTTGGGCGAGCGGGGCCTGGAAGTGGCCATGCCGATGTTGGTGGACATCGCCAAGGGAGCCGAAAAACCCGTCGCCTCACAGGAGGAGAAGAAGGAGGTCAAGCGCGTGCTGTTGGAGGATGGGCGCGGTCCGGTGGCAAAGGCGTATCTGGAGGGCCTGCTCCAGGATGCCGACGCGGCGACGCGTTTCGGGGCCGCGTGCCGCTTGCTCGAACTGCATCTGGAGGCGCAGCCCAAGGCGGTGCCACCGGCAGACCTGTCGCCCCCCAAGGCCGCCAAATGACGTGGGGATGTGGCGGCCTTTACTAGTGCCCACGATGGTCTAACATATCTTTCCCGATGAAAAAGCGAGCGGTCGAGTGGCTGCTGATTGCACTGCTGGGGGGCAACCTGGCCCTGGGGGCCAGGCTGCTGATGAGCCAGGATGCGCCCGCCGACAACGAAAACGACTTGCTCGGGGATGGCTACAGCTACATGCGCCTGCTGGCGGATGTCATGGTGACTGTCCAGCAACATTACGTCGACGAGGCGAAGACGGGCGACAAGGATCTCATCTACGGTGCCCTGAAGGGCATGCTGTCGGCGCTAGACCCGCACAGCCAGTTCATGGAGCCCAAGCTGTTCGAGGAGATGAAGGAGGACGCCGAAGGCCGGTTTGGGGGCATCGGCATTTCGATCCACAAGCCGGGCCAGACCGAGTGGGTGTCCATCATCACGGCGATGGAGGGGACCCCGGGCGATCGCGCGGGGCTCCGCGGCGGCGACAAGATCATCAAGATCGACGGGAAGGCGACGCAGACGATGTCGATGGAGGAGGTGCTCAAGGGCCTGCGAGGCGATCCGGGGTCCGAGGTGGATCTAACGGTGCTCAAGGGCGGCACCGGCAAGATGGATCAGGTGCACATCGTGCGCGAGTTCATCGCCATCCAGAGTGTCAAGGATGGCCGGATGCTGGAGAAGGAGATCGCGGGCGACGACAAGGTCGGCTACATCCGGATCCTCAATTTCAACGAGCAGACCGACGAGGATTTCGAGAAGGGGCTCACGAAGCTGGAGACCGCCGGGATGGAGGGGCTGGTGATAGATCTCCGCCGCAATCCCGGGGGCCTGCTGGATGCGGCGGCGCGCGTCGCGGGGAAGTTCATACCGTCGGGCGAGGTGATCGTGTCGACGATTGGCCGCGGCGAGCAACAGGGGACGGTGATCCGCAGTGTCGCCGAGAGAAAGCGCTTCGATTATCCCGTGGCGGTCCTGGTCAATGGCGCGAGCGCGAGCGGGGCGGAAATCGTGGCGGGGGCGCTCAAGGATCTGCGTCGGGCGATCGTGGTGGGGGAGACGACCTTCGGCAAGGGGAGCGTGCAGAGCGTGCTGAAGAACTTCGATGGATCCGGCGTGAGGCTGACGACCGCGCGGTATTACACCCCCAGCAACCGGACCATCCATGAGGTGGGTGTGGAGCCGAACGTCTCGGTGGCGATGGAGCCCGAGGTGGCTGCGGCGCTGTCGCGGCACCGACTGAAGGTGACAATGGAGGGCGCCGGCCGTCTCGAGCCGGAGGGCACCTGCGACGTGCAATTGCGCCGGGCGGTGGATGCGCTGCGGGCGGTGCACATCTACAATCGGCGGGTGATGCCAGAGGTCATGGCGCGCACGGCGGCGCGCTGAGCCGCCGGGGGGTGGCCATCGTGAAGCCGGTGCGAGGGATGGCGGGGCGTCTGGTCTGTTTCGGGGTCGAGACGTCCTGTGACGAGACGGCCGCTGCGGTCGTTTCGCTCGAGGAGGGGCGGCCCCTGATCCTGGGCTCGGTGGTCGCTTCGCAGGCCGACCGACATGCGGCGTACGGGGGCGTGGTGCCGGAGCTGGCGACGCGGGAGCATCTCAGGGCGTTGGAATGGGTGGCCGCGGAGGCAATGCGCTCTTCGTGCCTGGCGTGGGCGGATATCGATCTGGTGGCCGCGACCCGAGGCCCGGGTTTGGCCAGCGCGCTGATGACGGGCCATTGTTTCGGGCGCGCCGTCGCGATCGCTGCGGGGAAGCCATTTCTGGGAACAAATCACCTCGAGGGGCACATGGTGTCGGCATTCTTGGATGGCGCGGCGCCCCCGATGCATGGCGTCGGATCGTGGCTGGCCCTCGTGGTCAGCGGCGGGCACACGCTCTTGGCGGTCGGGAGGGCGGATGGCACGCATGAGGTCATCGGTTCGACGCTGGACGATGCGGCGGGCGAGGCCTTCGACAAGGGGGCCAAGATGCTCGGGCTGGGATACCCTGGCGGCGCGGCCCTGGAGGCGGCCACGAGGGGAGGGAATCCCTCGGCGCACCGCTTTCCGCGGGGCATGCTGCGGTCAGGGGATCTGGCGTTCAGCTTCTCGGGGCTCAAGACCGCGCTCAGGATCTATCTGGGCAAGGAGTTTGGCGGATCGGCCCCGGAGGGCGAGGCGCTGAGGGATATCTGCGCATCATACCAGCAGGCGATCGTCGACGTGCTCGTCGGCAAGACCGCCGCGGCGTTGCAACAGACCGGCCTGCGTGTTCTGGTGGTTGCCGGTGGCGTGGCGTGCAACGCCGCCCTGCGCGCCGCATTGACAGAGCTCTGCGGGCGCGATGGGATCCGGCTGCTGGCGGCCCGTCCCGAGCATTGCACCGATAACGCCGCGATGATCGCCCTGGCCGGCGCCTGGCGCCATGCCGGTTCCGGTGCCGTCTCCCCCTGGGACGAGGATGTTGTTCCGGGTCTCGGGCTGACAGCCTGAATCCGATCGCGAGCATCAGCCCGTTGAAAAACCCGCCCGAGAGAACGCCGCGACGGGCGCGGGAGGTATGCCGGCCCCGGCGTCCGCGATCCACCCGCATGCGCTGATAACTCGTGGCGACGCGGGTCCGTCCTCCAGCAAAATTCTACAATGCCAATTGCACGAATTTGATTGACCCGTCGGGTCTCCATTTCAGATTGGCGGCGGAGGACCGCGACATGAGATGGATGAGATGGTGTTTCCCGGTGATCCTGACGACGATCTTCCTTTCGCCTGCATCCGGCGCCGAGAGGATACCGATTGCTGAGAGGGCGGGTTGGTTTCGGCACGACCGTTTTGGCATGTTCGTCCACTTCGGTGCCTACGCGCTCATCGGCAAAGGCGAGTGGGTGCAGGACACCGGCAAGATCCCCCTGGAGGAATACATAAAATATCCGCCCCGATTCAATCCCGAGAAATTCGATGCGGGCAAGTGGGTGGGGTTGGCCAAGCGGGCGGGGCAGAAGTACATCATCATCACCACGAAGCATCACGACGGCTTCTGCCTGTTTGATTCGAAGCTGACCGACTACACCATCATGCGCACGCCTTTCGGGCGGGATCTATGCCGGGAACTGGCCGACGAATGCCGGCGCCAGGGCCTCCGGATCGGCTTTTATTACTCGATCATGGACTGGCACCACCCGGATTACGTGCCGAGGCGGAAGTGGGAGAAAGGCCGGACGACCGAGGGCGCAGATTTCAACCGCTATGTCGAATACATGCGGGGGCAGATCCGCGAACTGATGAGCAACTATGGGGAGATCTGCGCGCTTTGGTTTGATGGGGGCTGGGAACACAAGTCGCAGGAGGATCTCGACAAGTTCCGCCCGATCATCGAGATGGCCCGCGACGTGCAACCCCGCATGCTGGTGAACAATCGCGCCAATATCGGCGGCGATTACGAGACGCCGGAGCAGCGCATCCCCGCCACGGGAGTGCTGGACCCGCAGGGCAAGCCCGCCATGTGGGAGGTCTGCATGACGATGACGACCGGCCACGGATCTTTCGCACCGACCGCGTGGTGGGGCTATGATCGGGATGAGAAGGTCTTCAAGCCGGCGGATGAACTCATCCAGAAACTGGTCGATGTCACGAGCAAGGGCGGCAATTTTCTCCTGAATGTGGGTCCCACCGAGAAGGGGGAGATCCGGCCCGAGGAGACCGATCGTCTGGAGGCCGTGGGCCAATGGATGGGGCGGCATGGCGAGGCGATCTACGGCACGGTCGCGAGTCCTTTTCGACTGTTGCCATTCTTTGGTCGGGTGACCCGCAAGGGCAACCGGCTCTTTGTCCACGTGTTCGATTGGCCGACAGACCGGAAGATCGCCTTGCCGGGACTCCGGGATCAGCCCACGTCCGCATTCATGATGGAGCAACCGGGCGCGCGAGTGGGCGCGGTTTGCGAGCAGCGCAATGGTGCCGATCAGCTCGTCCTGACGCTGCCAGCGGAACGCACGGATCCGGTGGCGAGTGTCGTGGTGCTTGAGTTCGCCTCCGAACCGCGCGTCGAACCGTTCGTGCTTCGGTCCGGCTCCGACGGGAGAATAGAACTCCCCGCCGCGTTTGCCGAGATCGAGGCCAAGCACGGGCAGAGGGCGAAGGCTTCATCGGAATCCGGCCGCGTCTACATCGCCAACTGGTCCAATCCGAACGACGTGGTCGTTTGGAACTTCAATGCGCCCGCTGACGTGGCCTGTCGCGTGATCATCGATGGGCGACCTGCATCCCCCGAGGCGGATGGGCAGAAGGTCCAGGTCGCCATCGGGAACCAGAAGATCCTCGGCACGATCACGGGGGGCGGCGTCCGGCTGGAAGGCGACCTGAAGGTGACCGCGGGCGCCCAGACCCTCGCCGTCAGCTTGCCTGGCGCGAAGCGAACGGGCCCGCCCGTCCTCGATCTGTTTGGCGTGAAGCTGGTACCCGCGAAGTGAGTCCCACCGCGGCAGGCAGCCCGTGGGCATGAACTTTTGGGGGCGGAGCCGATTTGGACTGCGGTGGCAGAGCGAAGCGACGGCACCGCTTTTGCTTCCGGCGGAGCCGAGGCTGATGGCCCCGGCGCGCGCTTCGCGCGCTGCCAAAGCGGTGGCTCCGTCCGGCGGTTGCCGGACTCTGCCACCGCAGTCCAAAATCTTCCCGGCCCGGATCATGGGTCGTGCAATCCTGCCCGCGACGGCAATAGGATTGTCTGCCCCACGGTGCGCGCATGGCCACCGAGTCGTTCAGACCCCATCCCGAAATCCCGGGTTTTCGGATCAGGTGCGGGCACCCGTCCAGAGGCGATTGATCGCTCGGATCAGGACAAGGCCGGAGCCGATGAAGACCGCCAGGAGCAGGCCCGCCTGCGCGTGGCGGCCGTATAGGAAGTTGCCGACCGCGAAGAGGGAGGACCAGATCGTGGCGCAGCCGGCGCTCCAGCCGAGGAGCGCGAGGGGGATATTCTCGTGGGTGGCGGCGGCCTCGGCATCGCTGATGCCCGCCTCGCGACGGATGCGGCGCCATCCCGGACCAAAGGGCAGGACCTTCCTGTAGAAAGCCAGGAGCGTGGGGCGCGCGGTCGGGGGCCCCAGGTAGGCCGTGGCGACCCAGCAGACGGTGGTGATGCCGATCGTGATCAATAGCGCGTGGTGCGTGCCGAACTCGATGCCCCAGACTTTGCGCAGCACGAGGAAACCGAGGGACACCCCGAACGAACTGATCATGGCGACGACCTCGCACCAGGCGTTGATCCGCCACCAGAACCAACGCAGCAGATAGAGGAGTCCGGTGCCCGCGCCCACCTGCAGGATGATGTCGAAGCTGTCTTTTGCGGATTCCATCAGGAACACGGTCGCGGAAGACGCGAGGAACAGCAGGACCGTGCCGACCCGTCCGGCGAGCACGTAGTGCTTCTCGGGGGCGCCCTTGCGGATGAAGCGCTGATAGAAGTCGTGGACCAGGTAGGAGGAACCCCAGTTCAGCAGCGTCAGGATGGTTGAGGAGTTGGCGGCGATGAGGCCGCCGACCATCAGGCCGATGAAGCCGGTGGGCAGGAATTTCAGCATGGCGGGATAGGCGATGTCGTGGCCCATGAGCGCGGGATCGAGCGATGGGAAGGCGGCCTGGATGTCCGAGAGTTTCGGGTAGACGATCAGCGAGCAAAGTCCGACGAGGATCCATGGCCACGGCCGGAGCACGTAGTGCGCGAGGTTGAAGAAGAGGACCGCGCCGAGAGAGTCTTTCTCCGATTTCGAGGCCAGCATGCGCTGGGCGATGAAACTGCCGCCGCCGGGTTCGGCGCCGGGGTACCATGTCGCCCACCATTGCACGGCCAGGGGCATGACGAACACGGCGATCGCCAGATCCCAGTTGCTCGTGAAATCGGGAAGGATGTTCAGGTAATGGATCATGCCGCCCCCCTCGGGCGCGGGCATGGGCGCGGAGAGTTTTTCCACCAGAACGCCGAGCCCGCCCACCTGCTTCACGGCAAAATAGGCCGCGGCGATGACCGCGGTCATCTTCAGGAAGAACTGGATCATGTCGATGACCAGCACGCCCCAGAGGCCGGAGTGGGCGGCGAAGGCGACGTTCAGCACGCCGACGAACAGGAGTGTCTGCCAGCGCGGCATCCCAAAGAGGATGTTGGCGATCTTGCATGCCGCCATGTTGACGGTCGCGATGATGACGCAGTTGAAGAACAGTCCCAGGTACAGGGCGCGAAAGCCGCGGACGACCGAGGCCGCTTTGCCGGAGTAGCGGATCTCGTAGAACTCCAGGTCGGTCATGACCTCGGAGCGGCGCCACATGCGCGCGTAGAAGAACACCGTTGCGACGCCCGTCAGCGTGAATGCCCACCAGCACCAGTTGCCCGCCACGCCCTGGCGCCGGACGATGTCGGTCACGAGGTTTGGCGTGTCGCTGCTGAAGGTCGTCGCGACCATCGAGAGGCCCGCGAGCCACCAGGGGACGGATCGGCCCGAGACGAAGAATTCCGAAGTGCTCTTGCCGGCGCGCTTGCCGAAGAACAGCGCGGGCACGAAACAGAGGAGGAGGGACGCGGCGACGATCAACCAGTCGAGGGGCTGGAGGTGCATGGGCGCGGCGATGCTGCCCGAAGACACGGCGTCTTTCGAGCCGAAAACGGGGGATCGTCCCAGAATCGACTGTGCTCAACCGATTTGAGAAACTTATCAGAATACCACCGCGCCGTCGCCAAACTGGAGGAGCCCGATCAACAGCGATGGCTGGACGTCGCCGCCAACGAAGATCTCACGTCGCGCCGCCTCCGGGCCTCCATCACCGCTGGCCGCGTCGTGGCAATCGAGGAACTCGGCGCCCCCGCCGATCCCGGCATCCCCAACCACATCGCCCCCATCAACAGGCTGGCGGCGTGGTGAGGTCAGCTCTCCGAGGGCGACTGGCTCCAGCAGCGCACGCTCGATCAGCTCGAGGCCATGCTACGGGACTTTGCCCCCGTCGAGGCGATCCTCGGACAGCTCCGGGCGGCCATCGATCGGAGAGGAAAGGGGATGCAGGGGAGATTGGTGTGACGACGTGCGCTCTGACGCAGAATTGTCGCTTGACCAAAGAATGCCCGGAGGATTTGATTTAATCGCATGATCGTGAGTCAGCGCTCAAAGAGTGCCACCATTTGGCGCCGAATTGTCCGAACCGTCGGTCGGGTGAGGGCCGAACGTGCTTGTTTCCGGCTCGGGTCCCTTGTCGTTGCTTGCCTCCTTTCGACGGGCGTTCCGTCGCGAGTCGCGGGTCAGCAGTCGCCGCCGGCGGCCGGCCCGCTGGGCACCGCATCGCCGAGCACGATTCGCGCCGTGGGCGAAGCAAAGCGCGACAAGCCGTTCGTCAATTCTCTCGGGATGAAGTTTGTCCCCGTGAGCGGGACGCGCGTGCTGTTTGGCATCTGGGAGACTCGCGTGGCTGACTTTCAGGCGTTCGTGCGCGAGGCGGGCTACGCGTGGAATTCTGGTGGGAAGAGGATGCCGGCGGGCGACCAGCCGGTGAATTTCGTGAGCTGGCAGGACGCCGCGGCCTTTTGCAAATGGCTCTCGCAGAAGGAGGGGCTGGACTACCGGCTTCCGAGCGACAAGGAATGGGACGTCGCCGTCGGGCGCGACAGGTATCCCTGGGGCAACGAGTTTCCTCCGCCGCCCGCGGCGGAGAACCTCTCCGGCCAAGAATCGGGGCTCCAGCACTTCATCAAAGGATGGCGGGACAACCACAGGGGCATTGCCCCGGTGGGCAGTTATCCGGCCAACAAGAGCGGCCTCCACGACATGGGCGGCAATCTGCAGGAGTGGTGCGACGACTGGTACGACAATGGCGTTTACCGGGAGCATCTGGCCGCGAACAAGGGCGGGGACAGGTTCGGCGAGGATCGCGAGAAGGCCATCAAGAGCGGCAACGTGTTTCGCGTCGTCCGGGGCGGCGCGTGGACGTCGTGCATCGGCCCGCAGGCTAGTTCCGGACATCGCGACGCGATGAAGCCCGGCGAGTCGAATCAATTCACGGGCTTTCGCTGTGTCCTCGTGGACCCGACCAGGCGGTGATGACGCCAGCGGTGGTCAGCGCCACCGACCGGCCCCAGCGCCGCGCCGCCGACCAGATCGAGCATGCCCGCCGAGACGTCCCGAGATTCTCAGCAGGCCACGCCGCGTGACGGATTGATCGTGTCAAACGAGCGCGCGATCATGTCAACCTCACGCTCAAGAGCCCTCCCGAAAGAAGGGGTCCGGCCGGGATCGAGTAGCCCCGCCGGATGCCGCCGTTTCTGGAGCATACTTTACACCCCCGGGGGACATCGGACCGGGCTTGGTTGCCCGTGGGAAACGTCTGAATAACCCGCTGGGGTGGAGATGGTTGCAGCCCCCGCCAAGGCCTCCAAAAAGCCCGTTTTTGGCCCGAATTGCCCGCCTAAAAAGTGTAAAGTGAGAAAACGCCCTCCTCATAGAAAAAGGGAGGGGTGGCGCGCCCCAGAGGACTTAGACTAACTCATAAAAGTTTGCTTATAACTTTGGCAACAAACTCCTACTGCGCCTATCTCTCTATTATGCGCCTCGTCTCGTAGTTGCCGAATGCCCCGTCGAAGGCGCCCAGGTCCAGCCGCTCCTCCACCACGTAGTGGATGGTGTGCTCAAGCGTCCCGGGCACCAGCTGGTCGCCCAGCGACACCGGCACCAGCTGCGCTTGGGAGTAATCGCATGGCTTGTATCTCGCCATGCCGCCAACTTAGCGGCCAGCCTCGCCGCGCGCGACCCAAACCGGCCACGAAGTGGGTTTTGCGACAGTCTCAACGTCGAGGGTCAGGTGCGAGCTATCGCGAGTCGCCTGCACCCTCTGGTGTGCGCCCAGCATGGGCGCGCTGCAAATGGGGTGCAAGTCCCCAGTAGGAGAACCAGACATGGAAACATGAAGAGACTACCACCCGAAGCCAACCCCGGAAGGGCAACCGACCGGGGGGAGGAAGGCTAGGGGGAACCCGCGAGCCGACGGCCCAGGGCGTGCCTCAGGGTGGGCCGCTGTCGCCGCTGCTGGCCAACATCACGCTCGATCCCCTGGACAAGGAACTCGAACGGCGCGGGCACCATTTTGCCCGCTACGCCGACGATTTCCTGGTCATGGTCAAGAGCGCGAGGGCGGCCGAGCGGGTGATGGCGAGCCTGACGCGATTTGTCGAAGGGCGACTCAGACTGGTGGTCAACCGGGCCAAGAGCAAGTGCGCCCCGCTCCAAGAGTGCGCCTTTCTGGGCTTCCAGATCGGCCCTCGCGGTGCGGTGTGGACGGCCAAGGCCCGCGCACGCTTCAAGCGGCGGGTGCGCGAAATCACCCGCCGCAACCGGGGACACAACGCGCGGGACGTCGTCGATGAGCTGCGCCGCTATGTCACCGGCTGGCTCAATTACTTCGGCATCAGCAATACCTACACGGAATTGGAGGTGCTGGGGGACTGGGTCCGGCGAAGAGTGCGCCTGTACTACTGGAAGCAGTGGAAACAGCCGCGGACGCGCCGCCGCCAGCTGCTGGCCCTGGGTGTCCCGCCCGAGGAAGTGCATCTGGCCACGCGCAGCCGCAAAGGGTACTGGCGGATGAGTGCCAACAGCATCCTCCAGCGTGCCCTGACCAACCGCTGACTCCACGACCACGGGGTCCCCGACCTGCGCACGTCGTGGATTGTTCTTCACTACGGGCCCAACGCCCGTGTCTGATTGGAACCGCCGGATGCGGACCCGCATGTCCGGTGGTGTGGGACCCGTGACTGACTAACCCTCAGTCACGGGGACCCGATTCGGCAGATTGCTGTTGTTGCTCCCAGTCAGTCCGCCTTGCAATAGATTGTGACCTTTAGGCTTAGCTCCTTGTCCCCCGGAGCCCAAGTGGCGCCACCATCGCTTGAGGTGGCATAGGCACCGAAGATGCCAAAGGCCTTGCAGCGAGACCAATAGGGGTCGGCCCAGCCGGGCGCGGATTCGCCGGCTACGACGACCCAGTAAGTCTTGCCTGCGGATAGGCGGGTCGTGCCGCGACAATCGGTCCCACTGCTTTCGAAGTGCTCGACTTCTGGGCCAGGCTTTCCGGCGTTGTCGCTGTGAATTGCCATCGACACTCTTTCGTAGCGTGCCACGTCGAGCACGACCCGCCGCAGTGTCGTGTCAGATTGGACCATAAACGGCACGGCGAGGCGCTGGTTGTGTCCAAGCTTTGGATCCTCTTCGCCAAAGGCTTTGGTGCTTTCCCCATCTTTGGTTTGTCGAAAGCTGGCGTAACTGGCGACGCCCGATCGCTCGTAGCCGATCTTATCCAGGTACTGCGAGGCTCTCGTCTGGATACCAACGGGAGTCTCAGCATCATACTCCAATTGCGCCGCGAAGACACCTAAGCCCGTCAATCCATGCTGGGAATAGCATGTTAGGGTCGCGCCCAACAGGTTGCCGGGCGTCTTTCCCGTGAACGCCTTCGCAAAGAGGCTCGCGGCCCCGTCCATGTCGGACAGCGCGAGCCAGTTCATAGCGAGGATCTTCTTGAACAAGGTCTCATCGGCGCCTGTGAGGATCGCGTGCAGGGCCTCCTTTCGTACCGGGAAGAACTCCACTCGCTTCACGCTCCAAACGTGCTTATCCCTTTCGGCGTTTACCTCGCCAAACCAGACGATGGCTTGGTAGCGCTCAATTCCGTCATCGGTGGTGATAATGAATTCCGGCAGCACGGCGAGCGTGCCCACAACGGCCTCTGGCTTCATCCAGGTGCTGGGGCTCATCGTTTCGAAGAAATAGTGTTCTGCTTTTTCGTGAATCTGTCCAAAGCCGGCGTAGGGCGGATGGTCACCGTCACAGTTGCTGACCATGGTGGCGCCGCTGATCGATATCGTTCGACCGCCATCCGTGCTGTCGAATCCATCAAGCATGTAACTCAGATTAGGCTGAGCTGCGGTATGCTCCTTCCCGATCAACGGATGATTGCCCCTAATGCGGACGAATCCGATAGGCAGACCGTTCTCCCCAAGTTGAGCGACAAGCAGGGTGTTGCCCAAGTCAATAGAGCACAGGAGTCCGTTGGTAAGTGTGAGATCTAGGATCCATTCGGTGAAGGTTCCCGACGAATTCCAGGTGCTGAACGACTTTGTCTCCATCGTTAATGAACCCGCCACCACGACCTGATCACGTAGGGATGCCAAGGCGTCTTTTCCCTCGAAAGCGAAAGGGTTCTGCTTCGTAGACGCCGGTCTGAAGTAGTGGACGTTCCAGTAGGGTTGTCCGTAGTGGTCGAGTTGGCTCCCGGTCTGCCGCACAAGAAGCATATGCCCTTTTAGCTGATACTCGCTTTCATCTGGGCGAGCAGACCCGTCGTATTGCATCACGAGCATGGAGCCGGAGATTGAATAGGTACCAAAACGCTTCGAAGGCACGCGCTTGCCGTTCTCGTCCTCTCCGAAATAGCGGAAAGTGCCATCTTCGGCAAACTCGAGCAAGCTACTCTCTCCGGATTCTATGGACATGCCTTGAGAGCCGCCAACTACCCACACGCCGACCAGATTCTCGTCGGGCAGCACGGATTGGCGGGCCACACGTGGTGGCTTAGATGACTGTTTGAGCGCCTTGGGAAAAACCTCAGCCGCAGTGACTTGGCCGTGCTTCCCGGTATTGACAGCAGGAGTTGCCGTTGTGGTTGGCGGAGGAGGCACGTTGTTGCTTGCGAGTTCCTTCGCCGGTGGCGTCGCGTGACTCAACAACCACCACATGATCGCAAGACAAAGAAGCAGCGCACAAGCAACCGGCACACCGACAAGCAGTGCCAGATTTCTCCTTGGTGGTTGATAGGGAGCAGGGGGAGAAGGGGCGAGGGCGGTGGGGGCCGAAATCGGATTAATTTCCTGGCGTCTGGAATCAACAGGCGACAGGTGCTGGTGAGCGGCTGGTGGGCTTTGGGGTGGTGGAAGTACCTGTTGGGCTGGCACCCACCCTTCCATTCCGTCTGTCCACAGGAGCGTCTGAGGCGTGATTGTGCCGGAGGCGAGAAGGGCGAGGATTTCGCTCTCCTGGAGGGGACCGGTGGGACTGTCGCCATGAGCATAATACCAGGAACGATTCATGCCACGGGAAGGGTGGGCGGTTTGGGTGCGATGCGCAAGGTGGATTAGGCTGTGGGTCTCATTACAGGTACCCACCGCCCTGAAGGAAAACCTCCCTTGCGGGTACGCCGCCGAGGGCGTTGCGATGATGACGTGGTCAAGGAGGGGCTGTCGGATGCGTAGGGTCTGGCAGATCGAGTCGCGCTGGCTTTGGTCCCTGAGAACCGATGCGAGGTGGCAAGGTCAAGTTGCCAGAGAATTGAGCAGACTCCATTCTTACTGAGCCGCAGGCGGGGTAGCGTGGGAGCCGGGGCTGACGTGCTGGGTCAGTGTCGGGGACCCAATTCGGCTGTTGTTGCGCAGGTCATTTCCCATCCTGCGTCTTTGTGACGCCGAATCTTTTCTCGTAGAGCTGCCACACGTGATCATTGGCGAGAACGACTGCGTGCACAGGAATCGTCAGGATGTTGCTAATCTGGTTGGTTGTCGCCTTGTCCTTGAGCTGGACCCGTAAGGTCCCTCGGCCGGCGTAAATCCAATTTTCATAGGGGTCGATGAACTGACAAATGAACGTCCCCCCCGGACCAGAGACTCCCTGGTCGGCACTGAGAGAAAGTCGCCTTAATGCGGGCCTCGGTGGATATGCTTTGGCCGCCTGTTCCGGATCATCCTTGACCTCCAGATCCAAAACTAGGATTGCATTAGTAGGACTGTATGCGGTCTTCTGATACGAAATCGGGAACAAGGGAGTTTGCCACATGCTTGCCCCTGAAAACCCGGTACCCCGCGGGGAAAGTGGCAGCTCGTCAACATTGGTTGAAACAATCAGCGCGACGGGAAAACCCGTGTTCGGGACTCCCTCCTCCGGTTGCCGAGCAAGCCCCGTGGGGATATTTCCGAATTCTGCCTCGGAAATCGGACGAGCGTCGTAGTTGCCTGCAGCAACTGTGTGCAACGTGATTGTCGTCTCTGACCGGGCTGTGCCCGTTTCTGAGACAGCGAACTCCTCGCCTTTGGAATAGCGAAAGCTACCGGGCGTTCCGTATCGCGCTTTGATGGTGTAGCGCCCCGCCACCGCTTCCACTCCGGCCTTTTCGCCATTTGGCACTTCGACCTGTGTCTCTGTCGGACCTATCAGTTTGACGAGCGCCGGTTCGCCGGATTGGTTGTCGAAGATGACCTTGTTCTGCGCGAGGGTTGGCACGGCGCATACACACATGATCGAGACGGACCAAGCGAGAGCTTTCTTCATGACCTCTCCTCTCTTGTTTCGGCTGTCGAACCCATGATTATACCATCGCCGTTGCCCGGAGGATTGGAGCATGCTGAACGTCAGCGCCCGTGGGGTCAAGAGTTGGTCGGGCGGTGCGGGCTGGAAGCGTTCCGCGGGTGCTTTCACAAATACCCCGCGGCCTTGAAGCTGAACCAGCCCTCTGTTGAGATCGTTGAGATCGGGCTCGGACCACGGGTTATTTTGAAATGAAAGCATATTACGCGGCAGATACTATGGGCTTGGGAGTCTTAGTGGCGATATTCTGGCCCGTTTTTTGTCTGTAAGGGCAGGGATATGGCGCGAGCGAATCGGCACATGCTGCAAAGCCTGTGGTCCGACCCGAATGGCGCTAAGTTAAGTTTGTCGCGACAGTGGCACGGCCATCCTGGCCGTGGGGCTGGCCATGGGCAGGATGCCCATGCCACGATCCGAAAGGTCCATTAACTTAGCGCCATTGGGGTCCGACCCCGTTATGCGGAGGTCCGGGGAGGGCCCGCGGCCTCGCGGGCCGCTTCGACGGCCTCGCGGGCCTGTCACACCCGGACGCTCGGGCCGGCGTTCCTCCCGGGGGTGGGATATGGATCCGTCCGGCCCTCTCCTCCGCGCGTGTCCCTGATTTGCCCGCTGGGTGTTGGGTCTGGCAATTTTCGCGCCTCGCACGCAAGGGTGGTGGAGAGGAAAAGGCCTCGAGGAATCGGCGTCGGCGATCTCATCAGGAACTCAGGGAATCAGGGAGGGGTCTGATCAGGCATGAACGGCGCCACCGCTGTCCCCGGCGGCGTTTGCTCGAGAGTGGGAGTGGGTCGCTGGCAATTCGCCCCTTGCGGCTTTGGCCGCGGGGGCTAGAAGGTTTCCATGAAACACCGCGTTGGTTTGGCCTATCTTTCGTCATTGGCCCTGGTCCTTGGATGCACGCAGCCCGTTGCCTCGGGCGGCTTTGAGGGGGAGGTGGGCCTCCAGATGTACAGCTTCCGGGAGGATTTCAAGAAGGACGTGCCTGGGACGATCGAGAAGATCAAGGCCCTTGGGTTCAAGGAGGTGGAACTGGCGGGGACGTACGGGATGCCGCCAGAGGCATTCAAGAAGTTGATCGACGGGGCGGGGCTGGTGCCGGTGGCCGCGCATTTCCCGTACAACCAGCTGCGCGATGACATCGAATCGGTGGCGAAGGAGGCGAAGGCGCTCGGGCTGAAGTACGTGGGTTGCGCGTGGGCGGGCCACAAGGATCCGCTGGACGAGAAGCAGACGCTGGAGATCGCCGGGGTGTTCAACCGGGCTGGCGAGGCGCTCGCCAAGCACGGCCTGCGCTTCTTCTATCACAACCACGGTTTCGAATTTCAGCCGCATGGGGACGGGACGCTCTTCGACCTGCTGATGAAGGAGACCAAGCCGGAGTTCGTGGCCTTCGAGATGGACATTCTCTGGGTGCAGTTCCCCGGGCAGGATCCGGTCAAGCTGCTGGAGAAGTATGGTTCGCGGTGGGAGCTGATGCATCTCAAGGATCTGGCCAAGGGGGTGAAGACGGGCGCGCTGACCGGGAAGACCGACACGAGGAACGACGTGGCGCTCGGCACTGGCCAGGTGAATTATCCCGCGGTGCTCAGGGCCGCGAAGAAGGCCGGCGTGAAGCATTATTTCATCGAGGACGAGTCGCCGATAGTGAACGAGCAGATCCCGCAGAGCCTGAAGTTCATGAAGACGGTGAAGCTGGATTGATCCGGCGGACCCCATCGGGACACCACAGGGCACCTTGCCGCAACGCCATGAGGATCCTCTATCTCGATTGCTTTTCCGGCATCAGCGGCGACATGTTCGTCGGCGCGCTCTGCGACCTGGGCGTGGAGGTCGGGACGTTGCGGGCCGAGCTGGGGAAGTTGTCTTGCGCGGGCGAGTTTGATATCGAGCTGCGGCGCGAGAGGCGTGGCGCGCTGGAGGGCGCGAAGTTCGAGGTGATCCCGATCGAGGCGCACAGGCATGGCCACGGGCATCACGAGCACGGCGGTCACGGGCACGAGGCCCATGGCGGCGAGGGGGGTCACGGGCACCGGGGCTTTGACGAGATCCGGGGGATGATCCAGGGGGCTGCGCTGAGTGAATTTGTGAAAGAGCGGGCGGTGTCGGTATTCCGTCGCATTGCCGAGGCCGAGGGGCGGGCGCACGGGATGTCGCCCGAAGAGGTGCATTTCCATGAGGTGGGCGCGCTGGATTCCATAGCGGACATTGTCGCGGCCTGCGTGGCGATCGAGGCGCTGGGCGTGGACGATATCTGGGCGTCGGAGCCACAGGAGGGCCGCGGGTTCGTGGAGTGCGCCCATGGGGCGCTGCCGGTCCCCGTGCCGGCGGTGGTCGAGATCCTGAAGGGGGTGCCCTTCACGCAGACCGACGAGCCGCACGAGCTGATCACGCCGACGGGCGCGGCGCTGTACGCGGAATTCGTGTCGCGGGTCACCCCGTGGCGCGGGCTCCGGGTCGAGCGCGTGGGCTATGGGCTGGGGACGCGGGAACTCAGGTCGAGGCCCAATGTGTTGCGCGCGGCGCTGGCGGTGCCGGATTCGGCCGCGGAACATGACGAGGTGAGCATACTGGAGTCCAACCTGGATGATTGCCCGCCCGAGGTTGTCGGTGATGCGATGGGGCGACTGTTTGAGGCAGGGGCGCTGGATGTCTATGCGGCGCCGGTGTCCATGAAGAAGAGCCGCCCGGGCGTATTGCTTGGCGTGCTGTGTCGCCCCGAGGACGCCGCGCGGTTGGGCGAGATGGTCCTGCGGCTGACAACCGCTTTTGGCGTGCGGGAGACCCGCGCCTCGCGCCGCGTGCTGCGCCGCGAGTGGATCGATGTGGCGACGCCCTATGGCGATGTGTCGGTGAAGATCGGATTCTTGGGCGCCGAGCGCGTGCAGGCGGCGCCGGAGTACGAGTCCTGCCGCAAAGTGGCGGAGGCCTCGGGCGCCCCGCTGCGCGCGGTGTGGGAAGCGGCCCTCGCAGCGGCGCGCGGGTGAGGGGGATCGGCATCTGAGTATCCTGGGGAGGGCCCGCGGCCTGAGGCTGTCTCAAAACTCAAACGCCCAACACGGAACACCCAACAATCAATGCCCATCTGATGATAGAGGGGACTTCCAATGGTGTGCGGCGCGCGACAAT
>Ga0116157_10001116_pt1 | contig 27125 bp, 21 predicted proteins | sample AD_UKC048_MetaG_FD_89882 | JGI IMG/M metagenome (GOLD analysis project Ga0116157, IMG submission 89882) | Active sludge microbial communities of municipal wastewater-treating anaerobic digesters from USA - AD_UKC048_MetaG | ecosystem: Engineered > Bioreactor > Anaerobic > Digestate | place: USA... | reverse complement strand
GGGAACGTCTTTTATGGCGTCGGATTTGACCACAGAAGCGGCACCCGTGTAGGTCCCTTTTCTGGCTGTCCCGTAAGCCACCACCATGACCTCTTCCAAAGCCAGGGCATCAGGGCTCATGGTGATATTCAGTACACTCCTTCCTTCTACTGGTACCTGGATGGTTGTAAAACCGACATAGGATAAGACAAGAATTGCGTCCGAAGGACATCTTTCGATCACAAAATTCCCGTCTATATCGGAATTTGCTCCGAGTCCTCTTTCCCCCTGTATAAGAATGGTAACAAAGGGAAGGGGAGAACCGTCTTCTGAAGATGTTACCTTACCGGTAACCCGCGATTGTGCAAAAGCAGCGGTGGTAATCAACACTGCCAGCACAAAAAATAAAGATTTCTTCATGAAAATTTGGTTAGGTTAGTAATAATGGTTTAAAATATGTGATGACACATAGCGAACAAAGATAAGAAACAAAATTTTAACGGCAATAGGCTGATTCCTTTTAATTCTTGGTAAAATAAGGTAATTTTGTTGCGAAATCTAAATAATTATCCACATGCACGTGCATACTGTCAGTCCTTTACCCATAGAAACCGATATCCCGGAAAAGGTCATAGATGGGGAAATCTGTCTGGAATTATCTGAAGAATCACGCCGGTTAATTGATCAATGCCGGCAGTACCTTGACAGGAAGGTACGCAATTCAGCAGAATTGATTTATGGTGTCAATACAGGATTTGGGGGTTTGCACAACGTTGCCGTAGGAAATAAAGACCTGGAGCGGTTACAAAACAACCTGGTTATGTCACACGCCTGCGGAATGGGCCCCCAGGTGCCTGAAGTAATTGTTCGGCTCATGCTCTTTCTGAAAATCAGGTCTCTCTCCTACGGTTATTCGGGTGTACAGCTCAAGACCGTGGAACGTCTGGTAGACTTCTTCAACCTGGGGGTGTCCCCTGTTGTTTATGAACAGGGATCATTGGGAGCTTCCGGAGACCTGGCTCCCCTGGCCCACCTGGCACTGCCTCTGATAGGATTGGGAGAGGTGGACTTCCGGGGGAAGAGGATCACGGGCAGTGAACTGAACCGGCAAATGGGCTGGGAACCTATTGCCCTGCAATCCAAAGAAGGGCTGGCCCTGCTTAACGGAACCCAGTTCATGTGTGCTTTCGGATTATGGTGTCTTGTAAAGGCTCAAAGACTTGCAGACCAGGCAGACATAATCTGCGCCCTTTCACTGGATGCATACGATGGGAGGCCCGAACCTTTCACCAGGGAAGTGCATCAGATCAGGCCCCATGCCGGGCAGGCCACATCGGCCGCCCGGATAATGGAATGCCTACAGGGGAGCGAACTTATTCAAAGGCAAAAGGAGCACGTCCAGGATCCGTATTCGTTCCGTTGTGCGCCACAGGTGCACGGAGCCACCAGGGATTGCATTGAATATGTGGCCCGGGTGATGACCACAGAGATGAACTCGGCCACAGACAATCCCACCATATTTCCTGCGCTGGACAAGATCGTCTCGGCCGGAAATTTTCACGGCCAGCCCCTGGCCCTGGCTCTGGATTTTCTGGCTATTGCCGTGGCAGAACTGGGAAGCATATCGGAACGCCGGATCAATCAGCTGGTTTTGGGAAAAAGAGGTTTACCCCCATTCCTGGTGGCAAGGCCCGGACTCAACAGCGGGTTCATGATCCCGCAGTATACCGCAGCCTCGATTGTCAGCCGGAACAAACAGTTGTGTACACCTTGCTGTGTGGATTCCATAGATTCCTCACAGGCCCAGGAAGACCATGTCAGCATGGGGGCCAACTCGGCACTCAAGTGTTATACAGTGGTAAACAATGTGCGACAGGTGCTGGCAACGGAACTATTCAATGCCGCGCAGGCCCTGGAGTTCAGAAGACCGTCACGAACCTCTGATCGGCTGGAAAAACTGGTGGCCGAATTCCGTAAACACGTGCCCTTTATTGAAGACGATACCACCATGTATCCGCACCTGCACAAGGCAGATAAATTTTTAAAAGATGAATGGCATTTTAATTGAGAACATACGACAGCTGGTTCAGGTCAGGGAGCGTCAGGAAGACAATCCTTCTTTTTGCCGGGGACAGATGATGAACCGCCTGCCATTCATTGAAAATGCCTGGCTGTTCATCCGTGACGGGGTGATTGACGGATTCGGTTCCATGAATGACTGTCCCTACTGGGACGATATACCTCTTGAAACAAAGATCATAGATGCTGCCGGCAAATGTGTTTTTCCCTCGTTTTGTGATTGTCACACCCATATTGTCTATGCAGGAAGCCGGGAAAAAGAGTTTATAGACAAAATCCGTGGATTGTCTTACCGGGAAATCACAGCACGCGGGGGTGGCATACTTAATTCGGCCCGTTTGCTGGGTGACACATCGGAAGAAGACCTTTTCCAACAAAGCCTTGTAAGGGCAAAAGAACTGATCCGTTTTGGAACCGGCGCCGTTGAAATTAAAAGCGGTTATGGCTTAACGGTACAGGATGAACTGAAAATGCTGCGCGTCATAAGAAGGATAGGAGAAGAGACTCCGCTCACCGTCAGGGCAACCTTCCTGGGCGCGCATGCGGTTCCGGACAGGTATAAGGGGAATCAGTCCGGATATGTAGACCTGATCGTAGAAGAAATGATTCCCGTGGTAGCCCGCGAAAAACTGGCCAGGTATGTGGATGTGTTTTGTGAAACAGGATTTTTTACCGTTGAAGAAACAGAGAGAATCTTCACCGCTGCTCTCAGGCATGGATTGCGGCCCAGGATCCATGCCAATCAGATGGATTATTCCGGCGGGGTACAGGTAGCCGTTGAGTACGGTGCCATATCGGCAGATCATCTGGAACACACAGGCCCGGAGGAATGGGACGCTTTGGCCCGATCCGACACCATGCCGGTGCTCCTTCCCGGGGCCACCTTTTTCCTGGAAATGGAATACGCCAGGGCCAGGGAAATGATTGACCGCGGGCTTCCCATTGCACTGGCAACCAACTATAATCCCGGATCCTGTCCGGCCGGCAACATGCAGTTTATGATGACACTGGCCTGCCTGAAAATGAAAATGACCCCCGAAGAAGCTATTAATGCGGTCACCCTGAACGGGGCGCATGCCATGGATCTGTCGTATAGGCTGGGATCCATAACTGTGGGCAAGAAGGCCAATGTGTTCATCACGGCCCCCATGCCCTCGTATGAATATTTCACCTACGCCTTTACCAGTCCTTTGGTCGAGACAATTATACTTAACGGAAAAATTACTGAGATATGATTTTTACTACATCACAACAATTTTCTACATTATTGGGCTTGCTTACCATAATCCCTGCCGGCCACGGAGCCGTGTGCTTTAAACTGGAAGACAAGATCATTTATGTAGACCCGTATTCCCAGACCACAGATTACACCGGCTACCCCAAGGCAGATATCGTTTTCTTTACCCATGACCATTTTGACCATTACGACACCAAGGCCTTGAAGCATTTGGTAACAGCAAAAACCATGTTTGTGGGTCCCCCCTGCATGGAACAACACCTGACATTGGAAAAAACCATGAACAACGGGGATTCCTGGCGGTGGGAAAACATAGATATACGGGCTGTTCCCGCCTATAATATCTTGAATAAAAGGCCGGATGGCCAGCCATTTCACCCAAAAGGATACGGGAATGGTTATGTGTTTACTTTCGGGGATATCAAAGTATATGTTTCCGGAGACACAGAATTGATACCCGAAATGGACGATCTGGGCCCTATAGATATAGCCCTGTTAGCCAAGAATTTACCCTACACCATGAGTGACGATCAGTTCGTTCAGGCTGTAAAAAAGATTGGAGCCCGTGTGGTGTACCCGGTACATTATTTTGAACTGGACAAGGCTGCCCTGGAAAAAGCCGTTGGAGAAAAAGTGAAACTTATTTACCAATAACCTTATGAAACAAATCATTGAATGTGTCCCCAATTTTTCTGAAGGCAGGGATAAGCAGGTCATTGCTGCTATTGCCGATGCCATTTCCCGTGTAGGAGGCGTCACACTGCTCAATGTTGACCCGGGGCAGGCAACAAACCGCACGGTCATGACATTTGCAGGAACACCCGAAGCCATTGTGGAAGCAGCTTTTCAGGCTATTAAAACAGCCTCGGAAAAAATTGACATGAGAAAACACCATGGTGAACATCCCCGGATAGGGGCAACAGATGTGTGTCCGCTCATCCCCGTTTCGGGCGTAACCATGGAGCAGGTTGTAGCCTATGCCAGGGACCTGGCACGCAAAGTGGGGGAAGAACTGGGAATACCGGTTTATTGTTACGAATCGGCCGCTTTCTCTGAACAACGGAAAAACCTGGCTGTTTGCAGGGCCGGAGAATATGAGGGATTGGAGGAAAAACTGAAAGATCCGCTTTGGAAACCCGATTACGGGCCCGACCGGTATACAAAAAGAACCGCCTCCACAGGACTTACGGTGATCGGTGCCAGGGATTTTCTGATAGCTGTGAATTTTAACCTGAACACAACCTCTGTCCGCAGGGCCAATGCCATTGCTTTTGATGTGAGGGAAAAAGGCAGAAAAGTAATGGTCAACGGGAAGGAAACCTGGCAACCGGGAACATTGAAAGAATGTAAAGCCATCGGATGGTATATCAAAGAGTATGGTATTGCCCAGGTGTCCATGAACATTACAAATATTGCAGTCACCCCGCTTCATGTGGCTTTTGACCAGGTCTGCGACAAGGCATACAGCCGCGGTATCAGGGTTACAGGAACGGAACTGGTTGGCCTGGTGCCTAAAAGCGCCCTGTTGGATGCCGGCAGGCATTTTCTGCACAAGCAACAACGTTCATCGGGGCTGCCGGAAGAGGAAATCATAAGGATAGCCATTAAGTCCATGGGATTGGACGAGTTGCATCCTTTTGACCCGAAGACCAGGATCCTGGAATATATGCTGGAAGACATATCTTCTGAAAAAGGTTTGTGCAGCATGACGTGCCGGGAATTTGCCCTGGAGACGGCCAGCGAATCTGCGGCGCCCGGCGGGGGGTCTGTCTCTGCTTATATGGGAGCCCTGGCAGCCTCGCTGGGTACGATGGTGGCCAATCTGTCGTCGCACAAACGCGGCTGGGACGACCAGTGGGAGTATTTTTCGCAATGGGCAGAAAAGGGACAGGCCCTGATTGCCCGGCTGCTTGATCTGGTGGAAGAAGACACGCGTGCATACAATAAAGTGATGGAAGCATTCGCCTCGCCATGCAAGGATGACCTGGAAAAGGCCACCCTGTATGCGGCACAGGTTCCTTTACAGACCATGAAAACATCCCTTGGGGTTTATGATATCCTGGAGGCGATGATTGAGAAAGGGAATCCCAATTCGGTAACCGACGCCGGAACAGGAGCCCCGGCCGTTTTGGGGGCCGTCAAGGGAGGATACCTGAATGTGCTCATAAACACTGGCGGTCTTAAGGATAGGGAAAAGGCCCGTGCTTTGAGGGAAGAAGCGCAGGCGCTGCTGGACCTGGCAACAGAACGGGAACAAGTTCTATGGGAAAAAGTAAGGAATAAAGTAAATCAATAGGATCATGAAAAAGCTGGTTTTATCAGTAGCATTTTTATTTGCACTTAATATTATGTATGCACAGGACATCACGCTTCCCGCACCAACTAAGGATGGAGGAAAACCGTTGATGGAAGCTTTAAACAGCAGACGCAGTGTGCGTGAAATAGCGGAAACGCCCCTCTCGCAACAGACACTTTCGGATCTGTTATGGGCTGCTGCAGGGGTCAACCGGCCAGACGGCAGACGCACGGCTCCCACTGCCATGAACATGCAGGAGATTGACATCTATGTCTACACAGCCGAAGCCGTTTACCTTTACCTCCCTCAGGAGCATACACTCAAGCACCTGCTCACAGGGGATTTCAGGGCAGAGACCGCAAAACAGCCTTTTGCCCGGAAAGCTCCTGTTTTGCTGCTTTATGTAGCCAATTACGAAAGGATGAAAAGGCTGGATCAGCAACAGAAAGATTTTTACGGGGCAACGGATACCGGTTTCATAAGCCAGAACGTGTACCTTTTCTGTGCACAGGAAGGGCTGAACACCGTGGTGCTGGGTATGATTGACCGTGATGCGGCTAAAAACAGACTGGGATTTGACGGTAAAGCACAGTTGGGACAACCCGTGGGGTATCCTAAACTCCGCTGAATGAGCTGAATCCCCCGTCTATAGGCAACACAATGCCTTCCACCCCTATCTGCCGCATATTCCCGATACTTGCTTATGTTGGTGTTGTGTCAAAAAAAAATTAAATTAAAATTAAGCTTTATGAAGAAAGCATGTTTCGTTGTTTTGTGTGTCTGGTTAGTTTCAGGGAGTTGTAAACCCGCATACAAGAAGGAAAACCTGTCCTTCCGGGAACGGGCCTATGATTTGGTATCCCGGATGACACTCGAGGAGAAAGTATCGCAGATGACCCACAAGTCGTCTGCCATCGAAAGGCTTGGTGTGCCGGAATACAACTGGTGGAATGAGTGCCTGCACGGCGTTGCGCGCGCAGGCCGGGCCACCGTTTTTCCCCAGGCCATAGGCATGGCCGCCATGTGGGATAAGGAAATGATGTTTCAAATAGCCACGGCAGTCAGTGACGAGGCCAGGGCCAAACACCACAACTTCCTGCGCCAGGGCAAACGGGGAATATACCAGGGCCTGACTTACTGGACACCAAACATCAATATTTTCAGAGACCCGCGGTGGGGAAGGGGGATGGAAACTTACGGGGAAGACCCTTACCTGACGGGAGAGCTGGCCGTGCAGTATATCAAAGGTTTACAGGGAGACGATCCCAAATACCTGAAACTGGTTGCCACAGCCAAGCACTTTGCCGTTCACAGTGGTCCTGAATCTACCAGGCACAGCGCCGATGTCCATCCCAACCAGCGTGATTTTTACGAAACATATGCTCCACACTTTAAAAAAGTGGTGCAGGAAGGCGGGGTATGGTCCGTCATGGGTGCCTATCAGCGCCTTTGGGGAGAACCTTGCTGCGGCAGCTTTTTCCTGGGGTCTTTGCTCCGGGACAGATGGGGCTTCCAGGGCTACATAGTTTCTGACTGCTGGGCCATCAAGGATTTCTACGACAAAGGAATGCATGAAATTGTGGAAACACCGGCAGAAGCTGCCGCCCTGGGAGTCAGGGCAGGCACTGATTTGAATTGCGGCGTTACATATCCTTACCTGGTGGAAGCCGTGGAAAAAGGGTATATCGAAGAAGCCCTCATCGACAGTGCCGTACAGCGCCTGATGCTGGCCCGGTTCAAACTGGGAATGTTCGATAAGCCCGGGAAAGTCCCGTACAGCAAAATACCCATAGAAGTGGTCGAAAGTCCGGAACACGTTTCCCTTGCCAGGGAAGCAGCCCGTAAGTCAATCGTTCTGCTGGAAAACGACGGCACCCTCCCCATTACCAAAGAGGTTAATAAAGTGGCGGTCATCGGGCCCAATGCCGATGACCTGGAAGTGCTTTTGGGCAACTACAACGGTTATTCCAGGAATCCCGTCACCCCCCTGGCCGGAATAAGGAACAAATTGCCACAGGCCGAGGTCTCCTATGCGCAGGGATGCGCCCTGGCCGCCGGCCTTCCTTATTTCAGTACGGTTCCTTCCGGGGTGTTGTTCACAGACATGCAGATGGCACAACCCGGCCTTACGGGACATTATTACAACAATTCCCGGTGTGAAGGTGATCCGGTGCACACGCGCACAGACCGGACCATTGATTTCATCTGGTGGGACGAAGCTCCTTATGAGGATATGAACGCGCGGAATTTTTCCGTGGAATGGTCCGGCGTGCTTTGTGTGCCCCAATCGGGACGGTACGCTCTGGGGGCAGAGGCCTTCAGTGGCTTCTCCCTCTCCCTGGACGGAGAGGTTCTTGTGGAAAGGATTGACGAGCACCACCCCAGGAAAGAATATGAATATGTGATACTGGAAGCCGGCAAACCTTACACCATTGCCTTGCGTTATGTGCAGGACAGAACAGAATACGCCATCATGAGGTTTCTGTGGGAAGCCCCTCATGGAAATCTGCTGGAAGAAGCTCTGGATGTTGCCTTACAGAGCGACCTTGTGGTCCTTTGCCTGGGGCTCAGCCCGCTGCTTGAAGGAGAAGAAATGAAAGTCAAAGTGGACGGATTCAACCAGGGAGATCGTCTTGACACCGGACTTCCCGCAACCCAGCTGGAACTGGTAAAAGCAGTAAAAAAACTCGGCAAGCCCACGGTCCTGGTGTTATTGAACGGCAGTGCGGTAAGTTTTGACAGCGAAGTCAAATCGCTGCCGGCCATCCTTGAGGCCTGGTATCCGGGACAGGAGGGAGGAAATGCCATAGCCGACGTGATCTTTGGGGATTACAATCCTTCAGGGCGGCTGCCTGTTACATTTTACAGGTCTGTTGACCAGATCCCCGCTTTTGAAGAATACAACATGGAGGGGAAAACTTACCGCTTCTTCCGCGGAGATCCGCTCTATCCTTTTGGCTATGGCCTGAGTTACACAACCTTTGCCTATGAACCGGTCAGGATGCCCGAAAGTGTACCCTGCGGTGTGCCGGTGGATATTTCATTCAAAATTACCAATACAGGAAACAGAGACGGCGATGAAGTGGTTCAGGTTTTTGTATCTTTACCGGACGCTTCCTTTCCGGTTCCTGTAAAGTCTCTGCAGGCATTTGAAAGAATACACCTGAAAGCCGGTGAGAGCAGGATTGTGGAATTTACGGTCGTTCCGGAACAGCTTGCTTCCCTTGATGATAACCAGGTCTGGCTGGTAGAAGCCGGCAGGGTGGTGCTGGAAGTGGGAGGTGAACCATATACAGTACGTATGGAAGGAGATACCGCATTTATTCCGAATCAATAAACATGTCAAGAATCGTACTGACAGCCATATTGCTGATACTGTGCCCCGACTCCGTTGGGATGGTTCCCGATCAGGAGCCGGTTGCTGTGTCCGGATTATTGCAGCACGCCCAATACGATGCCCCGGTGACCCTGCCCAAAATACTGGGTCAGGGGATGGTCCTGCAACGTGAAGAACCCATACCTGTCTGGGGCAGAACACATCCCGGGGCAGTACTTTGCCCGCAGAATGGGCCCATATTTTCCTTCCTTACGGCCTGAAAGTCTTCCTGTCTGTGAACTTTTCCTCTCCCCGGATCCATGATGATGGAATCCAGGGAAGCGGTGGTCAATTACATGATGCCCCTGGGACGGCCTGTTCACGATCTGGACGAGCTTATGAGCCGGTAAATTATCCTGTTGAAAGGTATATAATAATATCTTAGTGTAAAATATACACTAAGTTTGGTTTTTCCGCAGATTCTTATTTACTTTGAGTTGTGCAAACAAATCAATCCATTTCTGTCGATTGTGTTGTGTTCGGTTTTGATGGCCGCAGTCTGAAATGCCTTTTGGTAAGGCGCGACGGTCTGGACCACAAATTACCGGGTAGTCTGATCTTTGACAACGAAGACATTCCTTCTGCTGCCTATAGGGTGTTGGAAGAAATGACAGGACTGGGTGATATTTATCTTAAAGAATTGTCTGTTTTTTCTGACCCTCTTCGTGTGGGAAAGGAGGACCTGGAATGGATAAACTCCTTTTACGGGGTCAATACCCGCCGTGTTGTAACCGTGGCGTATTACGCCCTGGTCAAACTGGATCGCAGGATTCTGTCCCATACACAAGAAAAAGGGGCCCTTTGGAAAGAAGTGGAAAGCATCACGTCCCTGGCCATGGATCACAGACAGATCCTGCATAAGGCACTGGCGATGCTTATCCGGGACATGACCAACTCTCCCATTGCCTTTGAACTTTTACCAAAAAAATTTACAATAAGGGAACTGACAGATTTGTACAAGGCTATCCTTGGGGTAGAGATAGATCGCCGTAATTTCCGCAAGAAGATTAAAAGTTGCGCATACATCCTGCCAACGGGGGAAAAGGAAAAAGGGGTGCCTCACAAGCCTGCCGCCTATTTTGTTTTTGATAAAAACCGTTACAAAAAAGAAGAGAAGAAAACCAGAAAGTTAAACTTCATAAATTGGAACGAATAATATGAAAAGCATCGGAATTGACGTAGGGACATCCTTTATCAAGGTTTCCCTGCTGGATGTCAAAACGGGTAAGAGTCAGGCCAGTTACACTTTTCCTTCTGCCGAGATGCCCGTGAAAGCAGTCCGTGCGGGGTGGGCCGAACAGGATCCCGACATGTGGTGGAACAATGTATGCTGGTGCCTGAAAGCCCTAAACGGGGAATACGGGCTCAAAGAAGTGGCTTCTATTGGTATCACCTACCAGATGCACGGTCTTGTTTGTATTGACCGGCAGGGCAAACCCCTAAGAGATTCGATCATCTGGAGCGACAGCAGGGCCGTGGAATACGGGACGCTTGCTTTCAAACAGATTGGTAAAGAAAAGTGCCTTAACAGGTTGCTGAACTCTCCCGGAAATTTTACAGCGGCCAAAATGGCCTGGGTTAAAGCCAACGAACCGGAAATATTTGAACATACCTACAAATTCTTTTTACCCGGAGATTATATAGCCTACAAACTTACCGGAGATATTTCCACTACCGAAAGCGGATTATCGGAACAGATACTCTGGGATTTCACCGATAACGCTCCGGCCGGTTTTGTATGTGAATATTTTGGGATTCCCGCATCTTACATTCCCGTACACAAACCATCCCTGGGTGTCCAGTGCCATACTACCATGCAAATGGAAAAAGAATTTGGCATTCCTAAAGGCACCCCCATTTCCTATCGCGCCGGGGATCAGCCCAACAACGCTTTTTCCCTCAATGTGATGGAAACAGGAGAAGTAGCGGCTACGGCCGGTACCTCGGGAGTCGTCTATGGGATCACAGACAAATCCATAGCAGACCAGCGTTCACGGGTAAACCAGTTCCTGCATGTGAATCATAAACCGAAAGACCCCCATTACGGAGTCCTGTTGTGCATCAACGGTACGGGAATCCTGAGTGCATGGATACGAAGGAACCTGGTGCCGGACCTTTCATACGACCAGATGAACCGTGAAGCGGCCGTTGTTCCTGCCGGGAGTGACGGGGTACTTGTACTTCCATTCGGAAACGGAGCAGAAAGGATGCTGGAGAACCGTTATACGGGGGTAAGGTTCAGTGGTATTGATCTGAACCGGCACAACCGTGGACATTTTCTGCGGGCTGCGCAGGAAGGGATCGCCTTCTCTTTCCGTTACGGGATCGACATCATGAAACAAATGGGGATGGAACCCAAGGTAATACGTGCCGGGAAGGCCAATATGTTCCTGAGTCCTCTTTTTAGTGATACAATAGCGACCCTGAGCAATGCAACCATAGAGTTGTACAATACGGACGGAGCTTTGGGTGCTGCCCGTGGAGCTGCCTGGGGAGCCGGTCTGTATCAGAGCAGGGAAGCTTGTTTCTCCGGCCTGGAACTGCTGCAGACAATAGAGCCTCAGCCTTCATGGAAAGATCCGATGGAAAAAGCTTATCAGCAATGGAAAGATCAGCTTGAAACAATATTATCCAACATTTAAAATTTTACATATGGCAACAAAAGAGTATTTTCCGGGTATCGGAAAAATTAAATTCGAAGGCAAGGACAGCCGCAATCCGCTGGCTTTCCGTTATTATGACCCTGAAAAAGTGGTCTATGGAAAAAGAATGAAAGACTGGTTCAAGTTCGCCATGGCTTACTGGCACACCCTGTGTGCCGACTGCCGTGACCAGTTTGGACCGGGAACCATCACCCGTGAATGGTGGCAGTCCAAAGACCCGGTTACAGCTGCAAAGGAAAAAATGGATGCCGGATTTGAATTCATGCAGAAACTGGGCATAGAATATTATTGTTTTCACGATGTTGACCTGGTAGACGAAGGGGCTACGGTGGCAGAATACGAGGCCCGCATGAAAGAAATTGTAGCCTATGCAAAGAATAAACAAAAGGAAACGGGAATTAAACTGCTATGGGGCACAGCCAACGTTTTCGGGAACAAAAGGTATATGAACGGGGCCGCCACCAATCCCGATTTTGACGTGGTGGCACGCGCTGTCGTGCAGATCAAGACGTCCATAGATGCCACCATTGAACTGGGTGGCACCAATTACGTTTTCTGGGGTGGACGGGAAGGTTACATGTCACTTTTGAACACAGACATGAAACGTGAAAAGCACCATCTGGGCATCATGCTGCAGAAAGCCCGTGATTACGGAAGGGCCGGGGGATTTAAAGGAACTTTCCTGATCGAGCCCAAGCCCATGGAACCCACCAAACATCAGTACGACACAGATGTAGAGACCATCCTGGGTTTTCTCAAGAAATACGATCTGGAGAAAGACTTCAAGATCAATGTGGAAGTGAACCATGCCACACTGGCCGGTCATACCTTTGAGCATGAACTGCAATGCGCGGCAGATGCGGGCATCCTGGGATCCATAGATGCCAACCGGGGCGACTACCAGAACGGCTGGGATACAGACCAGTTCCCCATCGATATCTGGGAAGTTACCCAGGCAATGCTTGTAGTCCTGCAGGCAGGCGGGCTGAACGACGGCGGCGTGAACTTTGACGCGCACATCAGGAGGAACTCCACAGATCTGCAAGATCTGGTCATTGCGCACATTTCGGGTATGGATACCTTTGCACGAGGACTGGAAGCAGCGGCAGCCATACTGGAACAATCTCCCTACCTTAAAATGAGGGAAGCACGTTATGCTTCTTTCGATTCGGGGATGGGGAAACAATTTGAAGAAGGCAAACTGGATTTCCAGGCTATATACGAGTATGGTTCCAAATTGCCGGAACCACGGCAGATCAGCGGACAGCAGGAACTGTACGAGACCATTGTCAGCATGTATATATAAGATGGCTATACCTATGAAAAACATGGACAAAGGCAGCAAGGCATACCTGGGTGCCCTTACGTTTGTTGCCGTTTTGGGAGGGTTGCTTTTTGGATATGACACCGCGGTGATATCAGGAGCCGAAAAAGCCCTTGAACAATTTTTCTCCCAGGCAACAGATTTTGTTTACACCAAGGGATGGCACGGCATAACGGCCTCGAGCGCTTTGCTGGGATGTATCATTGGTGGTTTTCTGTCGGGTCTGCTGGCCCAGCGCTGGGGAAGACGCAACTCCCTGCGGTTTGCAGCGGTGCTGTTTTTTCTTTCAGCTATTGGTTCCTGGCGCCCCGAAATGTTCTTTTTTGAATTCGGCAAACCGACCTTCTCCCTCCTGCTGGCTTTCAACGCGTACAGGATCCTGGGGGGAATTGGTGTTGGTCTGGCCTCGGCCATAAGTCCCATGTACATTGCCGAGATGTCACCTGCCAATATCAGGGGCCGGCTGGTTTCGGTGAACCAGTTTGCCATCATCTTTGGGATGCTGGTGGTTTATTTTGTGAATTACCTGATCCGGGCCAACCTGACCGAACCCATTGATGTGTCCATGGTTGAAGTCGGATGGAGGAGGATGTTTTTGAGTGAAGCTTTCCCGGTTGCCCTTTTTGGGTTCCTGCTGATGTTTGTTCCAAAGACCCCGCGTTTTCTGGTCATGTCGGGGAATGAAACAAAAGCGCTACATGTGCTGACCCGTATAAACGGGGCAAGTACCGCCCGCACCATACTGGATGAAATCAGGGAAACGGTCATCGAAAAACGGGAAAAGCTATTATCGTACAGCGTAAAGGTGGTGATTATCGGGATACTGCTCTCTTTCTTCCAGCAGGCTGTCGGGATCAATGTGGTGCTGTACTATGCCCCCAGGATATTTGAAAACCTGGGAGCTACAGGCGATGTCTCCATGAAACAGACGGTGGTCATGGGTTTTGTCAACATCATATTCACCCTGGTGGCTATCTTCACGGTCGATAAATTCGGTCGAAAACCCCTGCTCATTATCGGCTCCGTAGGCATGATGATAGGCATGGCTGCCCTGAGCGTGCTCTCCTTTATGGATGTGATCGGGATTACCGCCCTGGTGTTTATCATTATCTACACGGCTTCTTTCATGATGAGCTGGGGCCCGATAACCTGGGTGCTGATATCGGAGATATTTCCCAACACCATCCGCGGACAGGCAGTAGCCATTGCCGTGGCTGCCCAGTGGATTACCAATTTCCTGGTCTCTTCCACGTTTCCCTCGCTTTCCGAATGGAGTACGGGAGGCGCTTACCTGATCTATGCCTTCTTCTCCCTGCTCTCGGGTATATTCGTATACAAGATGGTCCCTGAAACCAAGGGTAAGACATTGGAAGACATGACCCGGCTCTGGCGGAAATAGTACGACGTACCGGCTTTTGTGCTAACTTTGTTTTCATGGATGTGATTTCATTATTAGCAGGTCTGTCGATCGGTATCATCGCAGGTGGTTTGATTATCTGGGCCATGATCACCAGAAGGTTACAGGCAAAAGAACTGGAACTGAAAGCCAAAGAGGAACAAATCAGGAGAAAGGAGGAAGAAATCAGAGACCTGGGCGCCGGGATGGCCTCGGCACGGACAGCTCTTGAACTTAAGGACAAGGAACTGGCCGATATGCAGAAACAGCTGGTAGTTCAGTTTGAAAACCTGGCAAACAGGATACTTGAGACGAATACCCTGAAATTTGAACAGACCACCAAACAGAGCATGCTACAGCTGCTCAAGCCCCTGGGAGAACAATTGGTGGATTTTAAAAGCAAGGTGGATTCAGCGCACATTGAAGACACAAAACAACGCTCCACGCTGGAGGAGAGGATCCGGGGACTGATAGAGCAGACCAACCAGGTAAGTGCCCAGGCCAACAACCTGGCCCAGGCGTTGAAGGGTAGTCCCAAGACACAGGGAAACTGGGGGGAAATGGTACTGGAAAGAATTCTGGAACAGTCTGGACTGGAAAAGGATACGCACTATATGATGCAGGAATCTTTTCGCAACGAACAGGGGAATATGCTGTATCCGGACGTGGTAATCCATTTACCGGGAGAACGCAACATAATTGTTGATTCCAAAGTTTCCCTGGTTGCATATGACAGGTATGTTTCTGCCTCCTCACAGGAAGAGCAGCAGCAGGCTTTACAGGAGCACATGGTATCTGTCAAAAAGCATGTAGATGAACTGGCCGCTAAACAGTACGACAGTTTTCAGGGTTCTCTGGATTTTACCATGATGTTCGTGCCTGTGGAACCTGCCTATTTAATAGCAATCCAGAATGATCCGGGAATGTGGAGCTATGCCTACCGCAAACGTATAGTGCTTATCAGCCCCACCAATCTTATTGCCTGCCTGAAACTGATGTCAGACCTGTGGAGCCGTGAAATGCAGAACAAAAACGCCATGCAAATTGCGAGGCGCGGCGAGTTGATGCTCAAGAAATTCGAGAATTTTATTGAGACGCTGTCTGCCCTGGGAGGATCCATTAAAAAGTCACAGGAGGCTTATGATGCAGCTATGGGGCAGTTAAGGGATGGTAGCGGGAACCTCATAGGCCAGGCCAACAAGCTCAAAGAACTGGGTATTAAGGCGTATAAGAATTTGCCGGAAATGACCGAGGAATAAGCGGCCTGCCCGTTGCTCTGGTCATTTAGGGCAATAAGAAAAAGCTCTCCGTTCCATCTGGGGGCAGCGACAGCCCAACCGCGAGAAGGGTGAAAAAACCGGCTAAAAGTTTTTAGCCGGTTTTCAGGATTTTAGACCGAATGATTACTGTGCCAGTCGTTTGTAATTATTGTAACGGATTTTCGAATGTTCTTCCGTCATGACGAACAGTACGGCTGCCTGGTCAGGAAATGTCTGCAGCAGGGAGCTGTAGCGCACCTCTCCCTTGATGAAGTCCTGAAATTTGCTCCAGTCAGGTTCCTTGCTGTCCAGGGTAAATGGATTCTTGCCCTGGTCAGCCAGTGTGGGATTGTAGCGGTAAAGCTGCCAGTAGCCACATTCAACGGCCAGTTTTTCCTCCAGCTGTGATTGCCCCATTCCGCGGCTCAGACCGTGGTTGATACACGGAGAATAAGCGATGATCAGGGAAGGACCGTCATAGGCCTCGGCTTCTTTCATAGCTTTGAGCAACTGGGCGTTGTTGGCACCCATGGCTACCTGAGCCACATACACGTAACCGTAGCTCATGGCCATCATGCCCAGATCTTTCTTGCGGATCTTTTTCCCCGAAGAAGCAAACTTGGCCACGGCTCCTGCCGGTGTCGATTTGGATGACTGGCCTCCTGTGTTGGAGTATACTTCGGTATCAAGGACCAGTACATTTACATTTTCTCCGCTGGCCAGCACATGGTCAAGACCTCCGTAGCCAATGTCATAAGCCCAGCCGTCACCTCCGATGATCCACTGTGAACGGGGGGTAAGGTAACCGCGCAGATCAAAAATTTCACGCAGCAGCTGTAGCTTGGAGGCTTTTAGCAGGGGAACCACCTTTTCTGCCAGGACAACAGCCTGCTCAAAGTTGTTGCGTACAGGCAGGTATTCTGCAAAAAGGGATTTCAGCTCATCGCTTACACCTTCTGTTTCCAGGGCCGAGGTAATCAAATTGGTCAGTTTTTCACGGATCTGCTCAGATCCCGTGCGCATACCCAGTCCGAACTCGGCGTTGTCTTCGAATAACGAGTTTGCCCATGCGGGGCCACGGCCGTTACGGTCTTTGCAATAGGGCGAGGATGGAAAAGAAGCGCTGTAAATGGAAGAGCATCCCGTAGCGTTTGCCACCATCATATGATCTCCAAAAAGTTGGGTCAGAACTTTAACGTACGGTGTTTCACCGCAACCGGAACAAGCTCCCGAGAATTCAAACAGGGGTTGGGTGAATCCCAGGTTCTTCACGTTCTGTTCTTTGGGTACGATCGTATCTTTGTATCCAATGTTGGCATGCAGATAATCGTAGTTGGGCTGCTCTGTGAATTGCGTGCTGGCTGGCTTCATGGTCAGGGCTTTTGTCTTGGCCGGGCATATATCGGCGCAGTTACCACAACCGGCACAGTCGTAAGGACTTACCTGGATAGTGAATTGATAGCCTTTGAGCGGTCCGTTGCCGGCAGTCCTTTTAACGGATTCAGGGGCTTTGGCAGCTTCTTCATCTGTCATTACAAAAGGACGTATGGCTGCGTGGGGACACACATAGGCACACTGGTTACACTGAATACAGTGATCGGGATTCCATTCGGGAATGAATATGGCAATACCGCGCTTTTCATAAGCCGCGGTTCCGGCAGGCATGGTCCCGTCTTCGTATCCCTTGAACACGCTTACTGGCAGATCGTCTCCATTCTGAGCGTTAACCACGTCGGCCACATGCTTAACCCATTCGGAAGCCAGGCGGTTGTGTGTGTCGGCTTCGAATTTTCCTGAACAGCTCTTCCATTGCGGATCAACGGTTACTTGCTCAATCTCTCCGCCGCGGTCCACGGCAGCATAATTCATGGCAACGATCTCTTCCCCTTTTTTGCCGTAGGATTTGACTATAGCGTCCTTCATTTCGGCAACAGCCAGGTCATAGGGTATCACGGCGGCTATTTTAAAGAAAGCAGATTGCAAAATGGTATTGGTGCGGCCTCCCAGACCAATTTCTTCTGCAATTTTTGTGGCATTGATGATGTAGAAATTGATATTCTTTTCTGCCAGTGTCCTCTTAACAAAATCAGGTAGCTGCTTCTTGGTTTCTTCTGCATCCCACAGGCTGTTAAGCAGGAAAGTGCCCCCTTTCTTGATCCCCTTCAGTATATCATACTTGTACAGATAACTGGGTACGTGGCAGGCAACGAAATCAGGAGTTGTCACCAGGTAGGGCGAGTTGATGGGTTTGTCCCCGAAACGCAGGTGGGAACAGGTAAATCCGCCGGACTTCTTGGAGTCGTACTGGAAGTAGGCCTGGCAGTATTTGGGTGTTGTTTCCCCGATGATCTTGATGGTATTCTTATTGGCACCTACTGTGCCGTCAGATCCCAGTCCAAAGAACTTGCATTCGTATGTTCCGGGCTTTGCTACAGAGATCTCTTCTTTCATGGGAAGTGACCTGAAGGTAACGTCATCTATGATGCCAATGGTGAAATTGTTCTTTATTTCTTTGCGTCCCAGGTTTTCAAACACAGACATTATCTGGGCAGGGGTTGTGTCCTTTGACGATAATCCGTAGCGGCCACCCACGATGATGGGTGCTTTTGGATCGTCAGCAAAGATATTCCTCACATCCATGTAGAGCGGTTCGCCAAGGGCGCCGGGTTCTTTGGTACGGTCCAGAACAGCTATGCTCTTAACAGATTTGGGCATTACGCGCAGGAAGTACCTGGCCGAGAAAGGACGGTACAAATGCACGGTGATCATACCGGTGCGTTCCCCCTTGGCGTTCAGGTGGTCCACAGTTTCCTTAATGGTGTCGCATACAGAACCCATGGCAATGATAATGCGTTCTGCATTTTCGTCTCCATAATAAGTGAAAGGCAGGTAGGACCGTCCGGTCAGTTCCGAGATTTCTCCCATATAGCGGGCAACAATGTCCGGAACTGCATCATAGAAAGGATTGGATGCTTCACGGGCCTGGAAGTAAACATCGGGGTTCTGAGCGGTACCACGGGTAACCGGCTGATTGGGGTTGAGTGCTCTTTCGCGGAAAGCAGACAGGGATTTTGAACTGATCATCTTTTTCAGATCACCTGAATCCAGCATTTCAATTTTCTGGATTTCATGAGATGTCCGGAATCCGTCAAAAAAATGGAGGAAGGGTACGCGAGATTTAAGGGTTGACAGGTGTGCCACAGCGGCCATGTCCATGGCTTCCTGGACACCGCCCGAGGCAAGCAAGGCAAAGCCGGTCTGGCGGCAAGCCATAACGTCCGAGTGGTCCCCGAAGATTGACAAAGCCTGTGCAGCCAGGGAACGGGCCGATACATGAAATACGGTCGGGAGCAATTCCCCTGCGATCTTGTACATGTTGGGTATCATCAGCAATAAACCCTGGGAAGCAGTAAAGGTGGTGGCCAGGGCTCCTGCCTGCAGTACGCCGTGAACAGCCCCTGCTGCACCGCCTTCGCTTTGCATCTCAACTACTTTGAGCGTTTCTCCAAAAAGGTTCTTTTTCCCGTGGGCTGCCCACTCATCGGCATATTCAGCCATGGTGGATGACGGAGTGATGGGATAAATGGCAGCTACTTCACTGAACAGATAAGCAATGTGAGCCGCCGCATAGTTGCCATCACAGGTGATGAATTTTTTTTGTTTTGCCATAATGATATGGAATTAATTGAATGTTATTAATAGGTTTTAAAAATTTCAGATAAAATTCGCTGCATGGCAGGAAGCTGTGCCTCCATACTTTTAAGCAAAGCAAGCTGGGATCGGGCCCGGACCATGTTGTGGGCGGGATAACGTACCCGGTAATATGTGTCCCGGTCAATGTAATCCATCAGAAACCGGAGAAATTGTTCATACGTGATATACAAAGCTGAAAAGGCCAGATGGGTTTTCTCTGCTTCGTTCAAAAACCAGGCCGCTTTGCTCAAATAGCCCTGAGAAAAAGCAGAAAAACGCTCCACATCCATTTTTACGTCTTGCACCCGGGGATGGTCTTCCGGGAAAGGATTGGCATAAGAACGGACAGCATCCCCAAAATCAAACAGCACGGTAGTCTGCATCACAGTATCCAGATCAATGGCACAGACAACCTGCAGGTCTTTGTCAAACAGGAAATTGGAGAGTTTGGTGTCGTTGTGGCTTACCCGCCGGGGGATGGTGCCTGCGGCGACCAGATTCCAGAACGCCTCCATTTGTTCCTTCCTGCTATACACTTCATCTACGAGCGAAGAAACCTCTTCCAGACGGGAAGTGCTGTTGCTTTCCATTGATGCATTGCTCTGGCTTACAGGCGCATCTGAAGAGCGGCTGCGTGCACGGTTCAGCGACCCTGCAAACTGTTCAAAACGGTAACTGATGTTGTGAAAGCCGGGCAGGGTATCTTCCAGGTAACCGTTAAAACCTGCCATCTGGCTATTGAAAAGGCCTACACCCTGACCACCTGCCCTTACCATATCCATGTTTTGGGCGTGTTCAAAAGTAATGGTGTCGGGAATGTAGGTGAAACAGGCCCAGTACTCACCGTCTGCGTCTTTGTGGTACCATTTGTCCTCCCTGGTGGCTATAAGGTGGTATGTAATACCGCCTTCTGATTGTATGTGTCTGGTTACCTTGCTGATATTCTCCATCATAGCGGGAATGTCCCGGAATACGGATCGGTTTTTGCGTTGCAGGATGTATTGTTGCTCAGCCTGGGTTTGGACAAGAAATGTATCGTTTATAAATCCTTCTCCCAGAGCTGCTACAGAAGTAACAGGCTCCGGGATGCAAAAGTGCGTGACAATCAGCTGTGCATCACCCATAGCGGATCACAAAACTAAAAGGGACGCAAAGATACTAAATAAATAGTTCAGGGGCAATCTTTTTTATCATTCCCATGAGCACTGTCCCGGGTCCGTATTCCGTGAAATTGCGGGCGCCATCGGCCACCATATACTCAATGGTTTGCGCCCATCTAACCGGGGATGTCAGCTGCTTAACCAGGTTTTCTTTGATCTTTACAGGATCTGTATGAGGCAGTCCGTCAACGTTCTGGTAAACAGGACAAACAGGCTTAACCAGAACTGCTTTGCCTATGGCCTCTTCCAGCGACTTGCGTGCACTTTCCATCAATGGAGAATGGAATGCTCCTCCAACCGGTAATACGACAGCCCTTTTGGCTCCGGCTTCCTTAAGTGCCACGCAGGCTTTTTCTACCGCTGCCACGGTTCCGGATATGACTATCTGACCCGGACAATTGTAATTGGCCGGGACCACAGTGCCTACGGAAGCCGAAATTGCAGCACAGATTTCCTCTACTTTCGCATCGTCCAGGTTCAGCACGGCTGCCATTGTGGAAGGCTCCTCTTCGCAGGCTGCCTGCATGGCAAGGGCCCTGGCACTTACAAGACGCAAACCTTGCTCGAAGGACAGGGCTCCGGCCGCGGTTAAAGCCGAGAATTCGCCCAGCGAATGGCCGGCCACCATGTCGGGCCTGAAATCGGGATCACACCATGCTGCAGCGACAGAATGCAGGAAAATGGCTGGTTGTGTGACTTTCGTCTGTTTTAATTCATCGGCTCCCCCTTCAAACATGATCTGTGAAAGAGAAAAGCCTAAAATGTTATCTGCCCGGTCAAAAAGCGCTCTGGCTTTTGGGTTAGAATCGTACAAATCCTTACCCATTCCGGTAAATTGGGCACCCTGGCCCGGAAATACATATGCTCTCATGAGTCAAATATACTTTTTTTTTCAATGTCCGGGAATCTGCGTATCTTTGCATCCCACCATTAAACCGGCCCAGTAGTTCAGTTGAATAGAACGTCAGATTCCGGTTCTGAAAGTCGGGGGTTTGAGTCCCTCCTGGGTCACGCTACAAACAAAAAAAGGCTGCAAACTTGTTTACAGCCTTTGCTGTTCCTGCACCCCTCAAGCTTGCGCGGCACTACAGTGTGGTTCTGAACCACTGGGAGGTGCGTCCCAGCATCCTCATGCCGGCCACGAAACCGCGGAGTTTCATCAGGTCGTTGCTTTCCAGCCGGGCAAAACAGTCGTAGGTCTTTCCCGATTCAGGATCATAGATGGTACCGTCTTTCCATTCACTTTTTTTCTCATTATATACGAAACCATCAAGGATCCGAAGTCCGATTAGCGAGCGGCTCTGCAGGGCGGGATCGGGATTCTTGTCGTCTTTGGGTTCTTCCCCGTTTTCATATTTTTCGGGGATCATATATATGATCGTACCTGTGTATTTTCCATCCTTGAGCTCCACCCGGATCTTGGTTGTCTTATCTTCGTTCCACCATATACCGGTGATTTTACCTGCATCCTGTGCAAGTGCAGTAAGTGAATAAATACTGAGAAACAACAAAACGGCAATTTTTTTCATAATAGTCAAATTAAAGTTTATTAGACAAATATAGAAAAAAGTCGAAATCGCGTACTTATTCCTGCAATCAGATAGGTGGCAGCTGCCATCCACATAACCGCCTGATAGCCTGCTTCTACTGAAATCACAGCAGCCAGAGCGGTGCTGATCACGGAAAAGGACCCGTTTACAGCCCAGGCCCACGGTATGAGGGATCCTTCGTTCACCGGTCTTATGGCACGTATGGCCGAGGGGAACATCATACCCATCAGGAACGCCGGGGGTCCTATGACCAGGGCACAAAACAACACCTTTACAACCAGCGGACTTCCTATGGCAACGCGCATCAATGCAGGCAGACACAGGGCCAGCAGTGCCAGGAGCATCCCTGTCAATCCTGCCACCAGCCGCAGACGGGGGCTGCCGGTGATCAGTTTGTGGGAAAAGGCCGAGCCTGTCCCTGAAAAAAAGAGCATAGCGCTCAGAACGGCCGAGGCAGCGTAGAGCGGGCTTCCAAAGAACAAGGTGAATTGCTGTATGAAAACCATCTCGGCAAGCATATAACCAATACCGATGCCCGAAAAGAACACCAGCAGGCCTGCTTTCCCTTTTCCCGGCACTTTTCTGAAAATCAGCGGGAGCACTATAAACAGGAAAGAGGAAAGAACGATCTGCACCATGGTCAGCAGCACGATCAGGTAACCCACCTCCAGAAATGGCATGGACGCCGATCCAAAAACGTCCCGCATTTTTGATAACCGTCCCAATTTGAGGAATTGCGAAAAATAAGGGCGGGAATCGGTGGCAGGCCTTATCTGAAAATCGTATTCCCTGAACAGGGTTTCCCTTTCCCGGGTGAAGATCAGGTCTGTTGCCAGGAATAATGAAGTGTCCTGCAATACATTGTATTCTTCCCTTTCCCGGGGACGGATCCCCGGATAAAGGAGGGGATCAAACTGGCGCGTATGGCAGAATGTGCGTATTTTTTCTATGGTACTGGAAGAAACTTTACTTTTTGACAGTACCAGGGTAATGGTAGACCAGCTGCGTACAGCCACTATATGATCTGCAGGATTTTCCACCTTCCTGGATTCCGCTGTTACGACCATGGTTGCCAGCATCTTAAGTGTGCTCCTGGGTGGCTGGTCCATCCAGAGGGTGACGGCAATCATTCCACCGGGAGACAACCTGTCCCACAGAAGCGAAAAAGCATCCAGGGTGAACAGGTATTGCTCCTCAAGGGCCAGGATGCCTGAACTGCCTCCAAAGGAACCCGCCTCCGGAAGGAGTATCAGATCATACCGGTCGTCTTTTTGCAAATAATACCTGGAATGCCCTGCAACAAAACGGATCCTGTCCTTTGGAAAATTCATATGTCTTGAGACCATCCCTACCGCTGCGCTATTGGGTTCCACGGCAATGATCGCTTCTGCTTCCCGGCTCAGGGCATAGACGGCCTGCCATCCGGTGGCGGCATCGGCCACGAAAACCTTTTTTGGGGTGCCCATTACATAGGGGAGCGCCTGTGTTGAATAATCCAGGAAATGTTCTGTCTCCGGGGCATCTTCCCGGTCAGGAGCACCCTTCAAATCCAGGGTGTCTTTTGTTCTTTTGCCAGGCACAGGCACAAGCGGCCCCATCCAGTCCCCGTTATTGAAGATAGCTTCTGTTACCGGTACAACTCCGTTATAACTCAGGCTCAGTCCCGGGGCATACCGCAGGGCAGGGGCAGACACGCGTTTGAGTTGCCCGTAGGGACTGTTTTTTGTTTCCACCACCCGGGCATCGGGCAGTAAAAGCGTTCGCGACAGGCTTTTATATTGTGAAGACGGAAGCAGGGGAGGGTTCAGCAAACCTGTAAAAAGCAGGACCAGGGCCAGCAGAGCCAGTGTGAGAAAGCCCGTTTTTTCCGCCACAGTTTTACGGCCCGACGGGAATATAAGCAAACCGGCTGCCAGAGGAAGGCAGGCGATCACAAAAGGGGCTTGGGACGGGGAAACAACCCAGAGCAGGAGTAACATCAGCAGCCCCCCCGTTCCGGATCCGGCCAGATCGGCAAAATACAACCGGCCGATATCCAGGGCATAGTGAGAGTATGCCAGCCCTATGGCAGATGCTCCCAGGAAAAAGGGCACAAACAACATGAAATAGGAACAGACCAGGTTCAGGTACTGGCGTTTTTCGTAAAATACCAGGTAGGAATCAAAACCTCCGAATACAGTACGGGAGAGAAAAAGAGTCCCCATGATGCTTATAGAAGTGAAGATCATGAGTAAGGCAAGGGTGGTCCCGATTTTCTGGACCAGGTATTTTTTCAGGAAAGCCAGGGCGGTCCCGCTTGCTCCAAATCCAAGCATGGCAACAGATATCACCATGTAGGCAAAATGATTCCACTGGCAGCCGGACAGGATCTGCATGAGGGCAACCTGAAAGGCGACTATACTGCAGGAAAGCAGGCCTATGGAAATTGCCAGTCTTCTTTTCATGTTTTTCGTTTACCGGGTATCTTCCCTTGTAAATGGGACAAAACGGACCGGCATCAGGTTTTCAGTAGTGATGCGTCCTTTCTTTTTTTCAACCAGAATAAGGTTCTGGACCATGAACTGAGATCCAACGGGAATGACCATTTTTCCTCCTTCGCACAGCTGTTCTATCAGGGGAGGCGGAATATGTTCAGCAGCGGCTGTCACCACAATGGCATGGAAGGGTGCTTTGCCTGGCAACCCGTAATATCCGTCACCGGTTACCACTTCAATGTTAGAGTATCCCAGGTCCTGCAACCTTTTTTTAGCACCGCTCGCAAGTTCTTTGACAATTTCCATGGTGTAGACAGAATCTGCCATCATGGCCAGTACGGCAGCCTGGTAACCCGATCCTGTTCCAATCTCCAGAACCCTGTGTTCCGGTTTCAGGCCCAGCAGGCTGGTCATGTAGGCCACAATAAAGGGTTGTGATATGGTTTGCCCGTATCCTATGGGAAGCGGGTTGTCTTCATAAGCCCTGGACCGGAGTGCAGGGTCTACAAAAAGATGTCGTTCCACCGAGCGCATGGCTTGTAGGGTGGCGCGGTGTGTGACCCCCCGTGCCACGATCTGGTCACGAACCATTGCACTGCGCCTGCGGGCATAATCCTGCCCGCCCCGACCTGACTGTGAACCGGGCAGGACAGGTAGCGCGGATGCAACCAGAAGCAACGTCAATGCATATGTCAGGACCCTGGCCATAGGTCCATAAAGTTAATAAAAATTTGACAAGGTATTAAATACCCGGGTTCTGATCTGATCCGGTGTGGGGTTTAGCGCCGCTGTGGTAAACAGGCCTTTTTCCGGATCAATCTGCTCGAAGACCATCAGGTACAGATCAAAAATGATCTGCAGGCTTAAACGGTAACGGGGTTCCAGAAGGGGAGAGACCTTCCCGATCATTTGCAGCGTTTCCCGGCGATATGTATCGGCAACCTCCATGTAATGCCTTACCAGGTGACGGAATGAGGGGAGGACGGGGCCTTGGCAGGCCATATTGTCCAGTTGTTCCCGGCTTAATCCGTATTGGCAGAGCAGGTGCGACAGAGGCCCCCTCGGCATACTCAAGAAACGAAGAAAAAGTGGGAAATCCCTGGTTTTGAATATCATAGATCATAGACCGCGTAAAGGCCTCTACAGGCCAGTAGGGTATCAGGAATTTTTCCCAGGTTGCTGCCAGCTCGCTGTTGGCAGTTATACCGCTTTTGTCGCCAATCTGTCCGGTTAATTTAACCAGGTTGTCCATAAGAGCAGCCTGATCCTGTTTTCCTATGGTGGGGTGTTCCGATTTATAATTATCCACCAGGTCATCTGCGGGTCGCAAAAACCGGTAAGCAGTACGGGCGGCCCTGTAGCGCTCAGGTTCCCAGAAAGCAGCTGCTATCAGAATATTGGGATGCTTTTTTATATTCTCAAAGTCTATGGAATCAAATATTTCCAGAAACTGTTCTCTTTCAGCTTTACTGCACATTTTGCTGTTCCTTAATGATCCTTTCCGAGGTCAATGCTGCAGACATTAGCACCAGGGGCACCCCGTTTCCGGGATGGGTGCTTCCACCGGTAAAATAAAGATTCCTGAAAGTGCGGTGGCGGTTGTGCGGGCGGAAATACCCCATTTGTAAAATAAAGTGGCTTATGCTTCCAAATACCGCTAGATGGTACTTTTTCTCCCATGTTTCGGGCATAAGGCACTTCTCAAATTTAATATGCCGGGAAAGATCCCTGAGCCCCTCTTGTTCGAGTCTATCCAGCACCCTTTGGCGAACCTGCTCCCGGATGGATTCCCACTGACCTTTATTTTTCCTGTGCAAATGACCTACCGGCACGATCACCGATATGGTATCCCCGCCTTCAGGTGCCGATCCGGGATCTGTCTCCCGGGGACAAAACACATAAAAGCTGGGGTCATCTGAAACCTTTATGTTCCTGAATATTTGGTTCAAATTCTGTTTCATGTGTTCAGACATGAAAACATTGTGTACGCCCAGTTCCCGGGCGGTCTTTTCCAGGCTTTCCACAACGCTGAACATCCCTCCTTCGGCCACCAGCGACCCCTGGCTTATCTCGGCAGCGGGGATCATGGAAAAAAGGGCCGGAGCGGTATAGGGGTTTTGATTTTAGGGCACTGTCAAATGAAAGGCCCAGGGAGTCAAAAACTTTCCTGTAAAGGCCCGGCATCAGAAAGATGGTGGCTCCCAGGTCAAACCGGTGTCCCTCCCGGATTTGACGGCTGCACCGGCCGCCAGGGGTGTCGGATTGCTCGTACAGGCTTACGTGATATCCTTTTCTTGCCAGGAAAATGGAGGTGGCCAGGCCACCAATCCCGGCACCTATGATAACAGCGGTATTATTTTTGTACATAGAGGGTATATATATTTCTAAAGTCCAAATACAAATTGAAAATTTGTATATGAAAAGGATTGTTGTATTGCTTCTGTTCCTGGTAAGCCTGAGCGGCTGCGACCTGGATTTGTGGCGATCTTCATGCGCTCCCCACGCATATTATCATTTTTCATACGTAAATTTTTAATAGTAGAATTACTGCTATATAATTCTTTTTCAATACATTATATTTTAAACCGTTTGGTTTATACAAAAGCTAAAAGAGCACTCATAGGTTGATGAATGCCAAG
>Ga0116157_10001113_pt1 | contig 27179 bp, 24 predicted proteins | sample AD_UKC048_MetaG_FD_89882 | JGI IMG/M metagenome (GOLD analysis project Ga0116157, IMG submission 89882) | Active sludge microbial communities of municipal wastewater-treating anaerobic digesters from USA - AD_UKC048_MetaG | ecosystem: Engineered > Bioreactor > Anaerobic > Digestate | place: USA... | reverse complement strand
TACAGCGTGTAGTCGATACCGGGAACCTTCAGCCAGTCCTCGACCGATTCGAAACCCCGGCTCTGTCCCGTCGAATCCTTTACGGAACGAATATCGATCGTTGCTTGAGCCAGATTCCGGGCCTGCTCCAGCGCCATGCCGCCCTGGACGGAAATCAGTTTCGTCAGCAGCGCTTCAGAAGCATTATTGATATCGACGAGGCCATTGACGGGCAATATCTCGACTGCTATTTCAGTGCCCTGATAGGTCACATTCTTGTATGTGAGTCGCGTGACGGGCTCTGCCGAAGACAGCATTTCCTGAATAACGAGGTTGACGGCTGCGGTTCCCAGGGCTCCCTGGACGATGCCCTGCCGCGAGAGGGAGGTCCTGCGTGTTTCACCGCGGACCCCTTGAGACATGCCCACCACGACGATGCTCAGCGCGGCCACCATCCAGAGCACGGCGACCAGTGCCAGGCCATTCTGCCGCGCGCTTCTGGCTGCCTCAGGGTTCATCGCGCACCTCCGACGGTGAACCCGCTCGATCGATCGCCTGTGCCAGGGAGCATGCGAGGCGCCACAACGATGTCTGGCCAGTCGACACCTGCGGCCTGAACAAGTATCTGCACCCGATTGGGCAACCGGTCCCCGGGCAGCCAGCTGGTGGACCATTCCTCTGGGGATTTCTGTATGTTCAGGTATCTGATTTCGAATGAGGTGATATTGGATGCCAGTGCCCTGTATTCAGTTTCTGTCCAATTTGGAAATGTCGAGGTGTTCGTGCAGGGTTGGTATCTGATCACGAGCTTGTTTTCGGAATCTATGTTTTCGACGGCCAGTCTGAAATAGTACAACCCGCCTGCCCCATATCGCGCGGGCATCACGCCGATCCAGGCCAGCGATACGGCCTGGGCGTCGAGCAGGATCCGCCGGTCGGAGGAGGTCGATGCAGGTTCGGGCTTTCGAACGGATACCCGACCCAGGGTGCTTCTGACGAATCCCGTGGCAATCCGGAATTCGTCCGTCACCTCGAGGCGTCGATCGATCCGGACTTCGGTCCGGGCGAAGGTCCGAAACGCTGCACCGAGCGCGAGCATCACCACCGAAAGCAGCGAAATCACGACCAGGATTTCCACCAGCGTGAATCCGCGGTGGCTGGTCCGACTTGCGCATTGGTTGCCAGGTGTATTCATGGCGCAGATCCCGCCGGCTCGATGGGCTGCTGCTCTGGAAGCAGGGTCACCACTTCGATCTGGCGCGGGTTGGCCTCGCCACCCCAGGCGACCGTGATCAGGACCTGATGCAGACGGGGTGCGTTGAGGCTGGCCGCCGGCGTCGAATACGGAGTGCTGAGGATGCGCCATGCGTATCCCGCAGAGGTGCCAGACTGTTCCCATCCAGCCGGTGGCACGGCGTCCTTGAGACTGAGCAGCGATTCGGCCAATGCTGCCGCGCGCTGGTGTTGTTCGCTTTGCTGCAGGTTGTGCACCGTGCCACCGCTGACCCGATAGAGAACGCCGAGCGACAACGCGAGGATCGAGAACGCAACCAGCAGTTCAAGCAACGAGAAGCCGCGCTGCGTTCCGCGCCTCATTGAGGCAGACCGAGCAAGCGGGTCCCACCCGACAGCCAATCGACCTGCAGCCGTGCGCCGTTTCCGGCAGGTCGCAGGATGTCGATGCTGCCTCCGGTCGCACCACCTTCGGGCAGGAAGCGGATCGAAGCGACCTCCTGCTGCGCAAGCTCGATGCTGGCCACCGTCACGCGGAATTTCAGCGGCTCAGGCAGCGCACGAGGTGTTGCACCTTCGAGCCCGTAAAGGCCGCGGGACAGGTCGACCTTGAAGCTGACCTCGATGCCCTGCGAGGACGCGCGGTCGTGTGCCTGCCGGAGATCGCTCATGACCGCACGCAGCGCGTCCCGGTACTGCACCGATTCGCGCAGGCGCTCGAGGGCTGTGGGAACCAGTCCGATCAGCAGCGCCGAGATGGCGAATACCACCAGCAGTTCGACCAGCGTGAAGCCGCGTTCACTGCGCACGACGGGCCCCGGGCAACCGCCGGCAGTTACTTCGCGTTGCGCACGTCGGCGTTCTCGCCTTCGCCGCCGGCGGCACCATCGGACCCGAACGACACGATCTCGATCTGGCTGTCGGCTGTGGCGGCGTACCGATAAGGCTTGTTCCAGGGATCCATCGGGACGGCACCTCCCTTCAGGTAGGGGCCGGCCCAGCCGTTCGCGGAGGCGGGGCGCTTGATCAACGCATCGAGGCCTTCCTCGGTGGTCGGAAAGCGACCGACATCGAGCTTGTAGAGCTCGAGGGTCTTCTCGAGGTCGGCAATCTGCACGGCTGCGGTCTTCGACTTCGCGCCGCCGAGCTGACCCAGCACGCGCGGGCCGACGAGACCGATCAGCAAGGTCAGGATCGCCAGCACCACCAGCAGTTCGATCAGGGTGAAGCCACGCTGTGCGGCTGGCTTTCTTTGGAATCGTGACGGGGAAAGCATGAAGAGATCCTTGTTGAAATGCATCAGACAGCCAGGTCGTTGATGGACAAGATGCCGAGCAGTATCGATACGATGATCGCGCCGATCAACAGGCCCAGCACCACGATCAGCGCCGGCTCGATCAGTGTCAGACCGCGCTTGATGCCGGTCTCGACATCCCGATTCAGGATGTTGGCCAGCTCGATCATCATCGTGCCCATGCGCCCGGTTTCCTCGCCGACACGCATCAGGTTGATAGCCAACGGTTCGAACACCTGCGTCGCCGACATCGCGTCGAACACCCGGGTACCGCTCTTGACCAGAGGGGTGACGCGGGTCAGTGCGGTTTTCAGCACGATGTTGCTGACGGTCTCGGTCGCGATGTTGAGGGCCGCAACCATCGGAACCCCATTTCCCAGAAGGGTTCCCAGGGAGCGCGAAAACAGCGTCAATTCGTACTTCACCAGCAGCGGACCGAGGATTGGAAGCCGGAGTACGGAGGATTGCCACCACAGTCGCCCCGAAGTCGAGCGCAGCCAGCGTGCGCCCGCGTAGACGGCAGCGAGAAGCAGCAACGCTGCGATCACCCCGTATTCGGAGAACCCCCGCCCCAGGCCCATGACCAGACGGGTCGGCAGCGGCAGCGCGTCGCCCATGTCGACGAACAGTTTCTCGAACTGCGGCACGACGAAGCCCAGCATACCGATCATCGACAGGATCGCCACGCCGAGCAGGATCGCCGGATAGATCGATGCCGAAATGACGTTCTCGCGCAGCGCGCGCAGGCGCTCCATGTGCTCGACCAGGCGTTCCATGACCGTGGAGATCTGGCCACTCAGTTCGCCCGATCGGATCATGCTGATGTAGAAATCGCCGAACACCTTGCGGCGGTTCTCCAGCGCGCGACTCAAGGGCTTGCCGCCTTTGACGTCCTCGAGGATGCCTTGCAGCATGTCGGAAACCGCCGGCCTGTGTCCCATCTCGACCAGCACGCGCAGCGCGTTGTCGAGCGCCAGGCCGGCGCGCAGCATCACCGACAGCTCGGAGGTGATCGCCAGCACATCGGAGGTGCCGACCGGGCCCTTGCCGGTCGCACCCTTGCGACGCACCAGACCTGCAGCGGTCGAGTCGGCCTGGGCCGTCTTCGACGAAGCATCTATGCGCAGCGGCAGCAGCCCGCGCTGCTTCAGCAACTGCATCGCATGCGCCGGGCTGCTGGCGTCGATGCGACCCTCGACGAGCTTGCCTCCGGCATCTGCCGCTCGCCAGGAAAAATCAGTCATCCGACTGGTCCTGCGTGACGCGCAGCAATTCTTCGAGGCTGGTGATGCCTGCAGCGACCTTCAGCAGGCCGTCCTCGTACAGGGTGTGCATGCCCCCGCGTGTCGCGATGCCGTTGAGAACGCTCGCGTCGACACCGTCGATGATCGCCTTGCGTATCGGTTCGTCCAGCACCAGCAACTCGTGAATGCCGGTTCGTCCCTGGTAGCCGGAGCCGCGGCAATGCTCGCAGCCGACAGCCCGATACAGCAGCTTGGCAGGTGCCGAGAAGCGGGCCAGACCGGCGCTTTCGATCAGATCCGCCGATGGTTCGTAGGGGGCCTTGCAGTGCGTGCACAGCGTGCGCAGCAGTCGCTGCGCGAGTACGCCGTTGACGGCCGAGGTGATCAGGTAGCTCTCGACGCCCATGTCCAGCATCCGGGCCACGGCGCCGGCCGCGGTGTTGGTGTGCAGCGTCGACAGCACCAGGTGACCGGTCAGCGCGGACTGCACTGCGATCTGTGCGGTCTCGCCGTCGCGCATCTCGCCGATCATGATGATGTCCGGATCCTGGCGCAGGATGCTGCGCAGTGCGCCGGCGAACGTCAGGCCGATCTGCGGATGCACCTGGATCTGGTTGATCGACGGCAGCTGGTACTCGACTGGATCCTCGACGGTGATGATCTTCTGCGTCGCCGAGTCCAGCTTCGACAGCGCCGCGTAAAGCGTCGTCGTCTTTCCCGATCCCGTCGGCCCGGTGACCAGCAGGATGCCGTGCGGGCGCGCCAGCAGGGCATTGAAGCGCGCCAGGTTGTCCTGCTCGAACCCCATGTCCTCCAGGCTGAACCGGATGCTGGCGCGGTCGAGGACCCGCATCACCAGGCTCTCGCCATGCACCGTGGGCACCGTCGACAGGCGCAGGTCGAGTTCGTGGCCCTTGACGCGGGTCTGGATGCGACCATCCTGCGGCAGTCGCCGCTCGGCGATGTCGAGGTGCGCCAGCAGCTTGATGCGCGAGCTGACCGCCGCGCTGTGCTTGAGGCCGATCGTCTCGCCCGAGTGAATCACTCCGTCGACCCGGTAGCGCACGTGCAGTCCGTCCTCGAACGGCTCGAGATGGATGTCCGATGCGCGCAGGTCGGTCACGCGGCCGATGATGGCGTTGACCAGGCGGATGACCGGTGCTTCGCTGGCCAGGTCCTTCAGGTGCTCGATGAACTCGCCGGAATCCTTCAAGTCGTCGAATTCGTCGCGCGATGCGGTGGTGTTGCTGTCCTCGATGAGCTGCGACAGCGCTTTCTCGATCTCGCTGGGCAGCCCGGCGTGCGGTCGGATCTCGAGGCCGGTCGACAAGCGCAGTGCCTTGAGCACGAATGAATCACGGGGCGAGGCCATCGCGACGTCGAGCTGGCCGGCCTCGCGACGCAGCGGGTAGACGCTGTTCGCGACGAGGAAATCCGGCAGCAGGCCTTCGACCTCCGGCGGAATGGCCGGGAAGTCTGCTGCGGCCACGAAGGGGATTTTCAACAGCTGCGCGGTGGCCACGGCGACGTCTGCCTCGGACACCAGCCCGAGGCTCACCAGAACCCGCTCGAGCGATCCGCCCATTTCGGTCTGCGCGGACTGGGCGTGCTCGAGGTCGCGAGCCTTGAGCTTTCCTTCGCGCACAAGGTGCACGCCCACATCGAGGGCCGGCGGGTCTGGTGGCAGCAGGGGAGGATACGTCGGAGTCAAGGGGGTCCTTCGTGAAGTGCGATGCATGCACATTCGTCATGGCACAGCACGAGCCGGTGGGTCGGCGCGGCCCTGATTATCTTCGCCTGCCGGTCCGTGGCCTCATGCGTTGCTAGCTATCGCCAGGCGCGGCGAACCCGCTTGGCGACAGATCTCAGCAGCGAAGTGATCGAGTACCCGAGGTCCATCTTTGTCGGCCCATCGCCGGGTGGGTAATAGAAAGTCGATGTCTTCCCCAGACCGGGATACTCCCGAGCAGTCTGGTGTGTCTTCGGGAGATATTGCAGGTAATTGGGCTTCTGGCTTGTCGGGCAAAAATGTGTCACCAGTGATTTTCTCGTGATGCTCCTGTTCTCGATCTGTGCACCGCCGTGTGCCAGATCTGCCGCCCAGACGAGTACATCTCCCTTCTTGGGAAGAAATCGCTTCAGCGGATAACCACGCTTCTCGGATTCGGATTTCAGGAAGGCGAGATGATCCATGTGTTCCTGGTGCGGATCCCGATCGTGATTGAAGTGCTTGTATTTCCCGCTGTATTTCCACTCGGGCAGGCGATGACTGCCCTCGTAATAGATCAGTTCGCCCGAACCCGGCTGGATGTCTTCGAGCGCACACCAGCTCGCTGCCAGTGACCGAGGTCGCTCGGTCACCACATAGGCCGTATCCTGGTGAACAGCCTGCGTGGAACCCACTTCGAAGTGGAGACCCTGGAAGGCATAGACGCCGTCCTCGAAAATCAGGGAAATGAATTCTTGCGCCTTCCGGTTGAATACGATGGGCAGGGCGGCCGGGATCATCCAGTAAGTGTCGAGATACTTGGTCAACGGGGCACCCCGGGTTGCCTCGTGTGCCGGAATCATGCTCTTGTCCATCGGGCCGTACGTGGGGATGCTGGCAAGCATGCCGGACTCCGAGCTCAGCGTCCTGTCGAATTCAGTGAGATACCTGTCGATCTGTGCGTGCGAAACGGCAGACTCGAAGATGACATATCCATTTTCAATGAAGAATTTCAGCTTCTCCTGGTATTCGGAAGTGACAATGCCACTTTTTTTCTTCTGATCCAGAATCTGCAGTGCGTCTGGCCTGTCTATCCAAAGGCCGCCGGGTTCGTTGTTGCTCATGTACTTAAATAAAATATTTGAATATATATTTCGAGGCGTGGTTATTGTTTTCGTGGCTAGTTTGTAGGTCTGATTATTTCGGTGCCGCCTTGAATTGAAGGGCCTTCTTTTCTATCGTGTGCCACGAGAATACAGAGAAGAACAGTGCCACCGAACCAGAGATCAATATCAGTTGCAGGGTTGAAGTTTGGGGCATCAATGAAATGATCGATTGCTGCAAGGGGAATGCATAAATATAGAAACCATAAGAATAGTCGCCGGCCTTGTTGAAGCATCGGATGGAGCCCGATGGCACGAATGCCAACCACAGGACGATGTAAGGCAGCGTGAATCGATACACAAGGAAGAACGCATCGTTCTGGAAAGTCGAAGCGATGAGTGCGGCCACCATGACAAGAAACAGCCGCGACGACAGGTGGATGTGCTCCCTGAGCAGGAAGTAGATCGAGCCCGACATGAACATGAAGAAGAACTGGATGAACGGCCATCCTGTCTTCAGATAGAAATGGTCGACCGGGTGCGCGATCCAAAAGGCCAGCGCCACCGCGATGCAGGCCATCCGAAAGACCCGCATGCAAGAACTCCGGGCAGCCGAAGCCAGAAGCCAGACGCCGCCCAGCAGGAGATAGCAGCGCAACTCATGCGGTATGGTCCACAAAGATCCGTTGACCAGTCCACGCATCGGCGTGGCGTCGAACACGCCCGGCAGGAAGTCGGCATGGCCGAAGACCAGGGTCGCGTTCATCAGTGCGAAACGCCAGGTCTCTGCGTCGGCAAGGTAGGAGCGCCATGGCAGGGTGGTGAAGTAGCTTCCGAGCACGCCCACCGTCAGCGCCACCATCACCAGCAGGGCAGGATAGATCCGCAGAACGCGCGACAGCAGGTATTGCCTCAGGTCCTGTCGGGTGGTCAGGCTCCCGGTGACCAGGAACCCGCTGATGATGAAGAACACGTCGACGGCGATCGAGCCGAACGATGTCTGCAATCTGACGGGAAAGGGGTTGTCCCTGAAATGTCCCGTGGCCAGCACCATGCTGTGGCTCACGAGCACGGCAATTGCCGCGAGCAGGCGAATGAGGTTGAAGTTGTTGTCCTTGCCCGACGAGAGCTCAGCGAGTCGCATCGACACCTCCGGCCGGCTCATCGCAGCCGCGTGCGCCGCATTCCGTGGGCAGCACAATCGGTCGGGTGCGACGTGGCGTAGAAGCTGCGCGGCGGGAGCGGGAACATGTCTGTGCGTGAGAGGCAGCGGCGGTAAATCGAAGTGCGCACGGCGAGTCCTGTTCTTTCAGGCGCGTGGCCTAGCATTGTCGTGATGCTGATCGATCCAATCCGACGATGATGACACGCAGGTTCTGGCGGGTCGCTGCGCCCGCGGTCGCCTTGACGGCCGTCGCGTTGGGCGCCTGGGTCGCGTGGCACAGCCCGGCGCCGCCTTCCAGGCTGCTGATGGCTCCCATGATGAATGTGATCGACCCTTGCCTGGGCGCGCCATCTCGCGCGGCCCCTGCTGCCATGGATCCTGCTTCAGAGTGCGACCGCGAAGGTGGATCGGCGGCCGGGCTGATCGAGCGCACCCTGTCAGACCTGGGTCCCCGCGTCAGTCCGAATGGACGCTTCGAACTGGGCTACACGCTGCAGTTTCCGCTGCTTCGCCTGTTGCGTGAGCAGGGCAGCGACTGGGTCGTCGACCAGCCGGCTGTCGAGCGACTGGTTCGGACCCTGCACGACGTCGATCGGCCGGCCATCGTCTACCTCTTCTCGACGCACTTCGGTGTCGATTCGCCGATCGAAAAGGTGCTGATGCAGGATCCGGCCAATCTGGCCGTGACACCTGTGGGATCGATGACCCAGGACCGGTATTACGCGAGCGATGTCTACCCCTGGACCTTTTCGAGCACCGAGAACGGCATCACCCGTCGGCGTGTCCAGGTCATCGACGCCGTGGTCGACGAGATCTGCCGTCTGCCACAGCACGACCGCGACAAGATCAAGGGCGTGACCCTGCTCGGTGAATTGCATCATCTGTTCCCGAACTTCCAGGCCGGCATGGGTTTCCGGGAGCGATATCTCGTCTCCGATCACAGCGCGGCGTCGATTTCCGGCTTTCGCGCCTTCCTGGCTGCTCGGTTCGGCAGCGTGGCCGCCTTGAATCAGGCTGTGGGCGCGGATTACCCGTCATTCGACGCAGTCGACCCGCCATCCAGGGACATCCGCTCGCAGCCGCTGACGCGCTTCACGGAGCACATCGACTCGTTTGCACATGGCACGCTGCCGATCTCCGGATGGGTCCACCTGATGGCACCCGGCGCTCGTGAGCAACTCTGGGTGCGCATATACCGGGATGGCGAATTCGTGGGGCGTGCTGCGGTCGGATTGAGTCGTCAGGACGTGTTCGAGGCGCGACCCGAGTTCGGTACGGCCGACGTGGGCTGGCGCTTCGATCTGGATCACGCCGGGCTCGCGCCTGGCGTGCATCGCATCGATCTGATCCTCGAAGGCCACGGCGACAACGGCGTCCTGATCGGTACCCGTCATGTTTCGGTGATGGATCGCAACCAGACGACGCCACGTGATGTGCCGGCGAAGGCGTTGCCGATCACCGTGCCTGCCGACGCCTCGGTGCTGTCTTACGTCGACCTGCCGGCCGAGCGGTCCTCGTACTACTACAACCCGCTGGTGCCGCTGTGGCACGAGTTTCGAGGCTCCCAGGTGGTCGATTACCTGCGCTATTTCGACGCACGCGTGAGGCGATCCTGCCTCTCGGAGGTCGACACCTACATCCACCAGATCACGCCGTTCACCAACCCGGGCTGGGACGTCAACAAGTTCGCGGTCGATGCCTCGCTTGCACCATTCGGCCGCGCCCATCTGGGTGTGAGCCTCTATGGCGAGCCGACCTACGGAACATCCTTCTTCGACTGGTATGCGCGCTCGAAGCACAAGACCTATGGCCTGACCGAATTTCATCCGCTGCGCGCGATGGCGCCCGACGAGGCTCGGAGGATGTTCGACCATCACCGTACAAGCGGGGCGCAGTTCCTGTCCTTCTTTCTCGACACCCGCACTGCGGCGGGCTCTGCCCCTGTCCTGCGCAATCAGTTCTCGTTCGATCCGGCCAATCCGAGTTTCGGCTCGGATCGGCTGTACGACACGGTGAAGACATTGCTGGGCGAATAGCCCGATCAACCCCCACGCGAGGAACCATGAAGAACTCCCTGACTCCCGGGCGCCAGCCCAGCGCTGCCGACGTGCAGCGGCTCGTCGGGCTGCTCAATGCAGGGCAGTGGGCGCAGGCCGAGGCCGAGGTCCGCAAGGCTCTTGCGGCGCATCCGCAGGCGCTGGTCTTCCTCAACCTGCTGGGTTCGGCGCTGGCTGGCCAGAGCCGTTGGGCCGAAGCGATCGAGAGCTTCAGTCGGGTTGCCGCGGTGGCGCCCCAGTCGATGGAAACCCACAGCCAGCTCGGCATGCTCTATTCGCAGTTGGGGCGGCGCGAGGATGCCGTGGCCAGCTATCGCAAGGCGGTGGCGCTTAAGCCAGATTTCGCCGAGCTGCATTGCAATCTCGGCATCCTGCTGGGCCAGCTGGGCCGGCATGCGGAGGCTGCCGACAGTTATGCGCAGGCGGTGGCGGTCAAGCCCGCGCTGGCGGTGGCCCACTACAACCGGGGGACTGCGTTGCAGGCCCTCGGACGCCTTGACGAGGCGGCGCAGAGTTACCGGCGGGTCCTTGCGCTGCAACCCGCGAGTGCCGAAGCCCACAGCAACCTGGGGGCCGTGTTGCAGGCCCAGGGAGCGCTGGATGCAGCGATCGACAGTTACCGCAGCGCACTGGCGATCCAGCCCGATCCCCGGGTGCATTTCAATCTCGGCACCGCGTATCGCAACGAGGGGCGGCTGGCGGAATCGGTGCGCAGTTTCGAGAGTGCCCTGGCGCTGGCGCCTGTGTACCCCGACGCGCTGAACAACCTGGGCGAGGTGCTGCGTGACCAGGGGCGTCTCGACGAGGCCGTGGCCTGCTTCGAGCAGGCGCTGGCTCAAGACCCGGACACCTCCGAGGCGAACTACAACCTCGCGGTGCTGCTTTACGACAGAGGCCGGCCGGACCAGGCAGCCCGCTATTTCGAGGCTTCGCGGCTGCGTGACTGGCAGCAGCGGGTGTTGCTCTGCCTGTACAAGACCGAACAGTTCAATGCGTTCCGGGCCGGACTGGAGCGGCTGCTTGCAGCCCCCGAGGCCCACGCCGCCCCGCTTCTGGCCACGCTGTCGGCGCACCACGCGGCGAATTTCGGCGTCACCGACCACTGCGATTTCTGCCCCCATCCGCTGGACTTCGTGTCCCACGGCCGCATCGACGCCCTCGCGGGTGAGCGCAGCGCGCTGCGCGAGCAACTGCTGATCGACATCGCTTCGGCCGAGATTTCCGCTCGCAAGCAGGGGCGGCTGCACCATGGAATCCAGTCGTCCGGGAACCTGTTCAAGCGCCCGGAAGCGTCGTTTCGGGCGCTTTCAGGGCTGATCGCCGAGCAGGTCGAACGCTATCGGCAGGGGCTCGCCGGAGCCGAGGGTGTGTTCGCGCGTGACTTTCCGGCGACCACCGAGTTCAGCAGCTCGTGGTACGTGAAGATGCAGACGGGGGGACACCTGACTTCACACATCCACGAAACCGGCTGGCTCAGCGGGGCGGTGTACCTCGCCATGCCGCCGCGGGACGCGGGCAGCGACGCAGGCAGCATCGAGTTCAGCACCGACGGAGACGGCTACCCTCGACGACACGTGGATTTCCCGCGGCGGGTCTGCCCGCCAGCGGTCGGCGACATCGTGTTGTTCCCGTCGTCGCTGTTCCATCGCACCGTGCCATTCAGTGCGACCGAGGAGCGCATCTGCATCGCCTTCGACATCGCGCCCCGGATGGCCTGAGGCGCGGCGGGATCAGCTCTTCGGTTCGACCGGCGGGGGCGGCGAGGTGATCGCAGGAGCCTTGATGACGCGGGTCTTGCCGCCGGTCGTGACGAGGACCACTGCATCGCCCGCGGCCAGGGTCTCGTTGCCCTTGGCCTGCACGATGGCGCGGCGGTCGCCGTTGCGCATCTGGATCAGCACCTCGACCGCATCCTCCTTGGTGGCGAAGCGCTCGACGGTGTTGCCGACCACGGCGCCGGCGACGGCGCCGAGCACTCCGACGACCGCGCCGGTCTTGTTGCCGCCCACGGTCGAGCCGGCGACGCCACCGACGACCGCGCCAGTCGCGGCGCCAGCGCCGCTCTGGCTGCCGTCGACGGTCACGGCACGCACCGACAGCACGGTCGCATCCTGGACCTGTGACAGACGTTGCGCGTCACCACGCTGGATGACGTCAGGACTCGTGGTCGAGCAGCCAGCTAGGGTGCCCAGCAGGGCGAGAAGTGCGATTGCTTTTTTCATGTTTGGATTCCTTGAGCCCATCTGACAACGGGCCGGCTTGCGGTCGCGTTGACGCATTCCAGCGCTTCGATTCGTGCGGCCTGCCGATGTTCCTTCGGCGGGTGAAAAGAATTGTTGCTGCGCCCCGGTTGCCGGGAATGGCGAGTCAGGTTCGAAGCCTGCTGTGTCTGGGCACGCTGGCCAGCAGGAATTCCATCTGGTCGGTCAGGATGCGGCGTCCTCGCAGGATCATGTCCTCGTGCAGGCTCGGCACGTAAGGCAGGTACAGCAGCGACATCCGGGCTTCTTCTGGAAGCCGGCTGCCCTTGTTGCCGTTGCAGCTTCGGCAGGCGGTGATGCAGTTCATCCAGGTGTCCTGCCCGCCGCGGGAGGTCGGGACGATGTGTTCGCGCGTCAGGTCGTCCGAATGAAAATGCCCGCCGCAGTAGGCGCAGACGTGGCGGTCACGGACGAACAGCTTCGGGTTCGACAGGGCGGGGCTCTGGCGCCAGGCGCGGCTGGGGATCGCGCCACGCACCGCGATGATGGGGTGCACCTCGATGCGCGACTGCACGCCGGTGCGCCGCTGAACGCCGCCACGCAGCACGAAGAAGGCGTCGCCGAGCGTCCATGCGACGCCGTCACTGGCATACAGCACGGCAGCTTCCTTGGCCGAGAGCCAGGATTGCGGCCGTCCAGACACATCGAGTTGCAGAACTTCCAAGATCGACACTCCTACCCGTTGAGCGTAACCAATCCCTGCGACAACCCGGATATTCGCATGCCTGCGCGACCGTCGTCCTCCATGCCTGCGTCCGGATGCAGTGGGCCTGCCACACTGGGCCGGATGAACTTGTCCGCGTCAGGTCGGGACGTCGTCAATCCCGAGTGAAAGGTGCTCGGGCTTTATGCAGAATGAATTTCACCGATCCCAGGAATTGCCATGGCTCTCTACACGCCCCCGCTTCGCGACATGCGATTCGTATTGCACGAGTTGCTGAAGGTCACCGACACCTTCAAGCTGCTGCCGCCGCACGCCGAGGTCGACATCGAGACCATCGATGCGGTGCTCGAGGAGGGCGGCAAGTTCGCGAGCGAGGTGCTGGCGCCGTTGAACCAGACCGGCGACGCCGAAGGATGCACGCTGAACCGTGACACGCACGAGGTCGCCACGCCTGCTGGATTCAAGGATGCCTACCAGCAGTTTGTCGAGGGTGGCTGGCCGTCGCTCGGCTGCGACGCGGCCCATGGGGGGCAGGGCCTGCCGGTCGCGTTGAACCAGTGTCTCTACGAGATGCTGAACAGCGCGAATCAGGCCTGGACGATGTATCCGGGCCTCACCCACGGAGCCTACGAATGCCTGCATGCGCATGGCACGCCAGAACAGCAGCAGACCTACCTGCCCCGGCTGACCAGTGGCGAATGGACCGGCACCATGTGCCTGACCGAGGCGCATTGCGGCACCGATCTGGGGCTGCTGCGCACGAAAGCCATCCCGTTCGAGGCGGACGGGCAGGCCGATGGCAGCTTTCTCCTCACCGGAAACAAGATCTTCATCAGCGCCGGAGAACACGACCTGGCCGCCAACATCGTGCACCTGGTGCTTGCGCGGCTGCCCGATTCGCCGCCCGGCAGCAAGGGCATCTCGCTGTTCGTGGTGCCGAAGTTCCTGGTGAACGCCGACGGCTCGCTGGGCGCGCGCAACCCGATCTTCTGCGGTGCGCTCGAACACAAGATGGGCATCCATGGCAACGCCACCTGCCAGATGAACCTCGACGGTGCGCGCGGCTGGCTGGTCGGCCCGCCGCACAAGGGGCTGAACGCGATGTTCGTGATGATGAACGCGGCGCGGCTCGGTGTCGGCATGCAGTCGCTGGGCCTGACCGAGGTCGCGTACCAGAACGCGGCGGCCTACGCGAAGGACCGCATCCAGATGCGTTCGCTCACGGGCGCGAAGGCCCCTGACAAGCCCGCCGATCCAATCATCGTGCACCCCGATGTGCGCAAGATGCTGCTGACCGCACGGGCCTATGCCGAGGGCGGGCGCGCGCTGGCGGTTTTCACCGCACTGCTGATCGACCAGGAACTCTCGTCCAGCGACGAATCGGTGAAGCAGGATGCCGCCGACCTGGTGGCGTTGCTGACGCCGGTCGTCAAGGCCTTCCTCACCGACAACGCGTGGATCGCCACCTCGCACTGCATGCAGGTCTTCGGCGGCCACGGCTATGTGCGCGAATGGGGCATGGAGCAGTTCGTGCGCGATGCGCGCATCAACATGATCTATGAAGGCACCAACACGATCCAGTCGCTCGACCTGCTGGGGCGCAAGGTGCTCGGCGACCACGGCAGGAAGCTGAAGAAATTCGGGGTGCTGGTGCAGCAGCTGATCGAGGACGAAGGCGTCAACGAGGCGATGAGCGAATTCATCAATCCGCTGGCCGACCTGGGCGACAAGGTCACCAAGCTGAGTACCGAACTCGGCATGAAGGCCTTCGGCAACGCCGACGAGGTCGGCGCGGCGGCGGTCGATTACCTGCGCATCGTCGGACACCTGGTCTTCGCCTACTTCTGGGCCCGCATGGCGAAAGTGGCGCTCGATCATGCGGACAATGGCGATCCGTTCTACCGTGCGAAGCTCGCCACCGCGCGCTTCTACTTTGCCAAGCTGCTGCCGGAAACCGCCGCGCTGATCCGCACGGTGCGTGCCGGCGCCAAGCCGTTGATGGACATGGACGAATCCCTGTTCTGAGGTGGTGGCGCCGCAGCCCGGCTCGGCATTTGCTCGGGCCACCGAATCCGAATCCCAACGTCCTGGAGTCACCATGAAACGATTTCCCGTCCGCAAGGTCGCCGTGCTCGGAGCCGGCGTCATGGGCGCCCAGATCGCCGCCCACCTGGCCAACGTGCGGGTACCGGTCGTGCTTTTCGACCTGCCCGCGCGCGAAGGCGCGAAGAACGGCGTCGTCACCAAGGCGGTCGACGGTCTGAAAAAGCTCAAGCCTGCACCGCTCGGTGTCAACGACGACGCGGTGCTGATTCAACAGGCCAACTACGAGGAACACCTGGATCAGCTGCGTGACTGCGACCTGATCATCGAGGCGATCGCCGAGCGCATGGACTGGAAGCTCGACCTGTACACGAAGATCGCGCCCTTCGTCGCGCCGCACGCGATCGTCGCCAGCAACACCTCGGGGCTGAGCATCTCCAAGCTGGGCGCGGTGCTGCCCGAGGCGATCCAGCCGCGTTTCTGCGGCATCCACTTCTTCAATCCGCCTCGCTACATGGCACTGGTCGAGCTGATCCCGACCCCCGCCACGCTGCCCGACATCCTGGATCAGCTCGAAGCCTTCGTGACCACCGCACTCGGCAAGGGCGTGGTGCGGGCCAAGGACACCCCGAACTTCATCGCCAACCGCGTCGGCGTGGCCGGCATGCTGGCGGTGATGAAGGAAGCCGAGCAGTTCGGGCTGTCTTGCGACGTGGTCGACGATCTGACGGGCAAGAAGCTCGGCCGAGCCAGTTCGGGCACGTTCCGCACCGCCGACGTCGTCGGGCTGGACACGCTGGCGCATGTCATCAGGACGCTGCAGGACAACCTCGGCCCCGATCAGTCGAACGATCCGTTCTACGGCAGCTACGCCACCCCGCCGGTGCTCGGCGCCCTGATCGCCAAGGGCACGCTGGGCCAGAAGACCGGTGCCGGTTTCTACAAGAAGGTCGGCAAGGACATCCTGCGCTGGGACGCTGCCGCCAACGACTACGTGACCGGTGGCGGCCAGGCCGACGAGTTGATCGGTCGCATCCTGAAGAAGCCGCCGGCCGAGCGCCTGAAGCTGCTGCGTGAATCGAACCACCCGCAGGCGCAGTTCCTGTGGGCGGTGCTGCGCGACGGCTTCCACTACAGCGCGGTGCATCTGGCCGAGGTGGCCGAGTGCGCGCGCGATATCGATTTTGCGATGCGCTGGGGTTTCGGATTCAGCCAGGGCCCGTTCGAGCTGTGGCAGGCAGCTGGATGGTCGACGGTCGCGCGCTGGATGCAGGAAGACATCGACGCCGGTCGGGCGCTGTGCCCCGCACCGCTGCCGGCCTGGGTGTTCAAGGGGCCGGTCGCCGACCGCGAGGGCGTGCATCAGCCCGAAGGTTCGTGGAGTGCGTCCGAGTCGCGCTTCGTTGCCGAGAGCGCGCTGCCGGTCTATGCGCGCCAGCACTTCCGCGAGCGTGTGCTCGGTTCCGGTGCGCCGGTGCCGCTGCAGTCGGGCACGGAGCTGTTCAAGACCGACGAGCTGCGCGTGTGGACGCTCGACGGCGAAGTGCTGATCGCCAGCCTGACCGCCAAGCTGCACCTGATCAGTCCGGCGGGGACCGAAGGCCTCGTCAGGGCGGTCGCTCTGGCTGAGGAAAGCTACAAGGGCCTGGTGATCTGGTCGCCCGACGATGTGTTCTCGGCGGGCGCCAACCTCGAGTCGCTGATGCCGGTGTTCATGAAGAGCGGCGCGAAGGGCATCGCGCCCGAAGAGCAGAAGCTGCAGGACGCGATGCTGCGCGTGCGCTACGCGACGGTGCCGGTGGTGGCGGCGATCCGCGGCCTGGCGCTCGGCGGTGGCTGCGAACTGGCCGTGCACTGCGCGAAGCGTGTCGCGGCGATGGAGAGCTATGTCGGCCTGGTGGAGGTCGGCGTCGGCCTGATCCCGGGAGCCGGCGGGCTGACCTACATCGCGCGCCGTGCCGCGGAGATGGCGGGAGCGGGCGGGGCGAACGCCGATCTGCTGGCGTTCCTGAAGGAGGGATTTGCGGCGGCTGCGATGGCCAAGGTCGGAACCAGCGCGATCGACAGTCGCCAGCTTGGTTATCTGCTGTGGAGCGACGTGATCGTGCCGCACAAGGACGAGCTGCTGTTCGTGGCCCTCACGCAGGCCAGGGCCATGTTCGACAGCGGCTACCGGCCGCCGGCGAAGACGCTGTTCCCCGTGGCGGGCCGCAGCGCTGCCGCGACGATCAAGGGTCAGCTCGTCAACATGCGCGACGGTGGCTTCATCAGCGCGCACGATTTCCACATCGCATCGCTGATCGCCGAGACGCTCTGCGGCGGCGACGTCGATGCGGGATCGCTGGTCAGCGAGGAGTACCTGATGGCGCTGGAAAGACAGCATTTCTGCTCGCTGCTCGAGCAGCCGAAGACGCAGGAGCGGATCATGGGCATGCTCAGCACCGGCAAACCCGTGCGCAATTAGATCGGCTGCTGCGCGAACGCCATGCGTTGTTGGTCGGTGCTCGGAATCCTCACGTACAGGAAGTACGCTCCGGTTCCTGCGCGCCGCCCGCCTGGCCTGGCGTCCGGGCGCTACGCCTCCAACTGAAGGTCAAGAGCATGAGCAAGATCCTGCAAGACGCCTACATCGTTGCCGCCACCCGCACGCCGATCGGCAAGTCGGGGCGCGGCATGTTCCGCAACACGCGGCCCGACGACCTGCTGGTCGCGGCGATCCGTGGTGCCCTCGCGCAAGTGCCGACGCTGGACCCTAAGGCGATCGAGGATGCGATCGTCGGCTGCGCGATGCCCGAGGGTGAGCAGGGCCTCAATGTGGCGCGCATCGGCGCCTTGCTGGCCGGGCTGCCGAACAGCGTCGGCGGGGTCACCGTCAATCGCTTCTGCGCTTCCGGGCTGACTGCGATCCAGATGGCCGCCGACCGCATCCGCGTCGGCGAGGCCGAGGTGATGATCGCCGGTGGCGTCGAGAGCATGAGCATGGTGCCGATGAGCGGCAACAAGCCGTCGTTCAACCCGGCGGTGTTCCTGCGTGACGAGAACGTCGGCATTGCCTACGGCATGGGCATGACGGCCGAGAAGGTCGCGCAGCAATGGAAGGTCACGCGCGAGGCGCAGGACGAGTTCGCACTGCAGTCGCACCTGAAGGCGTTGAAGGCGATCGAGGCAGGCGAGTTCAGCAACGAGATCACGCCGGTCGACGTGACCGACCGGTCGCCGGACCTGCAGACCGGCGAGGTCGTGTCGAAGGCCCGCACCGCGGCGGTCGACGAAGGCCCGCGTGCCGACACGACGCTCGAGGCACTGGCCAGGCTGCGCCCTGTGTTCGCGGCCAAGGGAAGCGTCACGGCTGGCAACAGCTCGCAGACCAGCGACGGCGCGGGCTGCCTGATTCTCGCCAGCGCGCAGGCGATCAAGACCTTCAACCTGCAGCCGCTGGCGCGCTTCGTCAGCTTCGCGAACCGAGGAGTGCCGCCCGAGATCATGGGCATCGGCCCGATCGAGGCGGTGCCTGCCGCATTGCGCTACGCCGGTCTGCAGCAGAAGGACATCGACTGGATCGAACTGAACGAGGCCTTCGCGGCGCAGTCACTGGCGGTGCTGGGCGCGCTCCATCTGGACCCGGCGCGCGTCAATCCGCTGGGCGGCGCCATCGCGCTGGGCCACCCGCTGGGTGCCACCGGTGCGATCCGCGCCGCCACCGTGGTGCATGCGCTGCGTCGTCACAACCTGAAGTACGGCATGGTGACGATGTGCGTGGGAACCGGGCAAGGTGCCGCAGGGATCCTTGAACGATGCTGAATTCGATGCCGGAGAACCCATGAACATCAAGACCGCGACGCTGAACGGCGTCGCCACGATCGAGATCGCGCGGCCGCAAAAGAAGAACGCGCTGACCGCGGAAATGTATTCCGCGATGGCCGACGCGCTGCGTGCGGCCGATGCCGCCGCCGCGGTGCGCGCGGTGCTGATCGTCGGCCAGCCCGGCGTATTCACCTCGGGCAACGACATCGACGATTTCATGAACCGACCGCCGGCGACAAGCGATGCGCCGGTATTCGTCTTCATGCGCGCGCTGGTCGCCTGCAGCAAGCCGGTGGTCGCGGCAGTGACCGGCGCTGCCATCGGCATCGGAACCACGATGCTGCTGCACTGCGACCTGGTTTACGTGTCCGACGAGGCGCGCCTGGCGATGCCTTTTGCGAGCCTCGGGCTGGTGCCCGAGTTTGCATCCAGCCTGATCGTGCCGGCGCTGGTCGGCCGCGCCAGGGCGGCGGAGAAACTGTTGTTCGGCGATCCGTTCAGCGCCGAAGAAGCGGTCGAGATGCGGATTGCCAATGCCGTGCTGCCCGCGGGCGAAGTGGCGCGGCACGCACGCCGCATGGCCGAGCGATTCAACAGCCTGCCGCCCGGCGCGGTGCGCGAGTCGAAGCAGCTGATGCGGCGGGCCAGCGAGGCTGCGGTGCTCGAAGCTATCGAGATCGAGGCGGCGGCGTTCCGTCAGCGACTGTCCAGTCCCGAGGCCACCGAAGCCTTCAGTGCGTTCTTCCAGAAGCGCAAGCCGGACTTCTCGACGTTCTCCTGAAAGAGCACGGCGCGCAGTGCGTTCAGTCTCTGGGCACCGGGCGAGGCCGGCCCTGGCCGTCGATGGCGACATACGTCAGGTTGGCGTCGGTGACCTTGACGATGTACGGATTCGACGGGTTGCGTTCGGCATAGACCTCGACATGCACCGTGATCGACGTGGTTCCGATGCGATCGACGCGGGCGTAGAAGCTCAGCAGGTCGCCGACGCTGACCGGCTGCTTGAAGATGAAGCGGTTGACCGCCACCGTGGTCACCCGCCCGCGCGAGACACGCGCCGGAAGCACGGCGCCGGCGATGTCGACCTGCGCCATGATCCACCCTCCGAACACCCCGCCACTCATGTTGGTGTCGGCCGGCATCGGCATGACGCGCAGCACGAGCGTCGAATCCGGCGGCAGCTCGGACGGACTGACGAAGTGCGCGCGATCTGACACCGAAGGAGTGCCGTCGTCGGGTGTCCCCGGCGGCGAGTTCGGGATCTGGGGCATATTGCGTGACCTGTCTTGGTGTCTCTGCGGTCGATTCTTTCATGCTGTCCCGTCTACTGTCCGACCCATGCGCCCTGCCACGCTGACGCCTCCCGCCCCCGCAGACGCGGCGGCCGGACCCGCGCGCTCCGACTGGGGCACGCTGAAGAAGCTGCTGCCTTACGTGTGGCAGTGGCGCCACCGGGTGGCGCTGGCGCTGACCTGCCTGATCGCGGCCAAGGTGGCCAACGTCGGCGTGCCGCTGCTGCTGAAGAACCTGGTCGACGCACTCGCGCTGAAGCCGGGCGACCCGCAGGCCGTGCTGGTGGTGCCGGTCGCGTTGCTGATCGGCTACGGCGCGCTTCGGCTGTCCATCACGCTGTTCACCGAGTTGCGCGAATTCCTCTTCTATCCGGTCGCGGCGCGGATCGCCCGGCGCGTGGGCCTGGAAACCTTCGATCACCTGCTCTCGCTGAGCCTGCGGTTCCATCTCGAGCGGCAGACCGGCGGCGTCTCGCGCGACATCGACCGCGGCGCGCGCTCGATCCAGTCGCTGCTGAACTACCTGATCTACAACATCGTGCCGACGCTGGTCGAGATCACGCTGGTGATCAGCCTGCTGTCGGCGAAGTTCGATGGCTGGTTCGCCGCGATCACCTTCAGTGCCCTGCTGCTGTACATCGTGTTCACCGTGACGGTGACCGAGTGGCGAACCGCGTTCCGGCGTGCGATGAACGAGCAGGACTCGAAGGCCAGCACCAAGGCGGTCGACGCCCTGATCAACTACGAAACGGTCAAGTACTTCAGCAACGAGAAGTTCGAGCAGGCGCGCTACGACGAGAACCTGCAGCGGCTCGAACGCGCCTCGATCAAGTCGCAGACCTCGTTGTCGGTGCTGAACCTGGGCCAGAGCCTGATCATCGCGGTGGCAGTGACTCTGCTGGTCTGGCGCGCGACCGAAGGCGTGGTCGCCGGCACGATGACCCTGGGTGACCTGGTCCTGGTCAATGCGCTGATGATCCAGCTCTACATCCCGCTCAACTTCCTGGGTGTCATCTACCGCGAGATCAAGCAGTCGATGATCGACATGGAGAAGATGTTTGCGCTGCTGGGCCAGAACCGTGAGGTCGCCGATGCGCCGGATGCCCGCCCGCTGGCCGTCGATCAAGCCGCAGCAGGCGCCGAGGTACGCTTTCGCCACGTGCGCTTCGGCTATGACGCCGATCGGACGATCCTGCACGACATCAGCTTCGAGATCCCTGCCGGCAAGACGGTGGCGGTGGTCGGACCGTCCGGCTCGGGCAAGAGCACGCTCGCGCGCCTGATGTTCCGCTTCTACGACGTGTCGGCCGGCTGTATCGAGATCGCCGGCCAGGACATCCGCACGGTCACGCAGCAGAGCTTGCGCCAGGCGATCGGCATCGTGCCGCAGGACACCGTGCTGTTCAACGACACCATCGAATACAACATCGCCTACGGACGCACGTCGGCACGGCGCGACGAGGTCGAGGCGGCGGCGCAGGCGGCGCACATCCACACGTTCATCGCGTCGACGCCGAAGGGCTACGACACCATGGTCGGCGAGCGCGGCCTGAAGCTGTCGGGCGGCGAGAAGCAGCGGGTCGCGATCGCACGCACGCTGCTGAAGAACCCGCCGATCCTGATATTCGACGAGGCCACCTCGGCGCTCGACTCTGCGAACGAACGCGCCATCCAGGCCGAGCTGCAGGGCGTCTCGCGCAACAAGACGACGCTCGTCATCGCGCACCGGCTGTCCACCGTGGTCGACGCGCACCAGATCCTGGTGATGGAGCAGGGCCGCATCCTCGAACGCGGCTCGCATGCCGAACTGATCGCGATGAACGGCCGGTACGCCGAGATGTGGCGCTTGCAGCAGAGCCGCGGTGACGGCCTGCAGGGTGCCGGCGATGCGGACGAGGCGGTGGGCCCTGATGAGCAGGCCGTGCCTGCATGAACCCGTCGGGCCTGCATGGCACGAAGGTTGCGCGGGCTTTCGAGGACCGCGCTGCCTTGCGCGGGGATATGCGTAGTCGGCTGACTGTTCAAACCGGGCCGGTTGTGTTGACATGCGGCATGGCCCGCGCGCGGGAACCGCTCACGATCACGAATGGAGATGTCATGAAGAAAACCGCTTTCGCCTTCGCTGCACTGCTGGCCTGTGGTGTCGCCCAGGCCGATACCCTGTCGAAGATCAAGGAGTCCGCCGCCGTGACCATGGGCGTGCGTGAATCATCGGGGGCCTTGAGCTACACGCTCGGAGATGGCAAGTACGTCGGTTACCACATCGAGATCTGCGAGCGCGTGGTCAAGGCGATTCAGAAGCAGCTGGGCATCACGGCCATGACCACGAAGTACCAGCCGGTCACCTCGCAGAACCGCATCCCGCTGGTCCAGAACGGCACCGTCGACATCGAGTGCGGATCGACCACCAACAACGCCACCCGGCAGAAGGACGTCAGCTTCGCCGTGACCACTTACGTCGAGGAAGTTCGCATCGCGACAAAGACCAGTTCCGGCATCACCGGCATTGCCCAGCTCAACGGCAAGAAGGTCGCCACCACCACCGGCACAACTTCGGTGCAGACCCTGCGCAAGAACGAGCGTGCCGGCGGCATCAACTTCGACGAGGTCTACGGCAAGGATCACGCAGACAGTTTCCTGTTGATGGAAAGCGGTCGAGCCGATGCCTTCGTGATGGACGGCCAGATCCTGGCGGGGTTGATCTCGAAGTCCAAGAGCCCGGCCGACTTCAAGATCGTCGGCGAAGTGCTGTCGGTCGAGCCCATTGCCATCATGTTCCGCAAGGACGACCCCGAGTTCAAGAAGGTGGTCGATGCGACGATCGTCGGCATGATGCAGTCCGGCGAGCTCGCCAAGATCTACGACAAATGGTTCCTGCAACCGATCCCGCCGTCCAACACCCGGGTCGGACTGCCTCTGTCCGACGCCACCAAGGCCGCGTGGGCCAGCCCGAACGACAAGCCGATGGAAGACTACGCCAAGAAGTGACCCAGCACGCGCCGTCCGCACCATGCTGACTAGAACAACAAGGAGGTAAGCCTTGGCGAGCAACTGGGATTGGCAGGTGTTCTGCAAGAGCACCCTGGAAGGAGAGATCCAGCCGAGCTGCTTCGGGACCGGCGGTGACATCACCTACCTCGACTGGCTGCTGTCGGCCTGGGGCTGGACCCTCTCCGTGGCGCTGCTGGCGCTGGTGGTGGCGCTGTCGGTCGGTGCGCTGATGGGCATCCTGCGCACCGCGCCCAGCCGGACCCTGGTGTTCATCGGCAACGCGTGGACCGAGCTGTTCCGCAACATCCCGCTCCTGGTGCAGGTCTTCCTCTGGTACTACGTGATCCCGGAACTGATCCCGCCGTTGAAGCAGGTGCCGAGTTTCCTGCTGGTGGTGTTCGCCCTAGGGTTCTTCACCTCGGCGCGGGTGGCCGAGCAGGTCAAGGCAGGAATCCAGGCGCTGCCCAAGGGCCAGCGCTATGCCGGCCTGGCGATGGGGCTGACGCTGCCGCAGACCTACCGCTACGTGCTGCTGCCGATGGCGTTCCGCATCGTCATTCCGCCGCTGACCAGCGAGTCGATGAACATCATCAAGAACTCGTCGGTGGCTTTTGCCATCAGCATCTCCGAGCTGACGATGTTCGCGTTGCAGGCCGGTGAGGAAACCTCGCGCAACATCGAGATCTATCTGGCGGTCACGGGCCTGTATTTCTTGTCGGCCTTCATCATCAACCGCATCGCGCTGTTCATCGAGAACCGTGTCCAGGTGCCCGGGATGATCGGGGGCGGAAGATGAACCTGGACTTCAGCTTTCTCGACTGGGGTGTCGTCTCGAGCTTCATCCTCAAGGGATTCTTCTTCTCGATCCAGCTGACGCTGATCGCCATGGTGGGCGGCATCGCCCTCGGGACGGTGCTGGCGCTGATGCGGCTGTCGGGCAAGAAGTGGCTGGTGCTGCCGGCAGCGGCGTACGTCAACACGCTGCGGTCGGTCCCGCTGGTGATGGTGATCCTGTGGTTCTTCCTGCTGATCCCGCTGCTGATCGGCCGTCCGATGGGCGCCGAGCTGAGCGCGATCATCACGTTCACCGTGTTCGAGGCAGCGTACTACTCCGAGATCATGCGTGCCGGCATCCAGTCGGTGCCGCGGGGACAGGTGTACGCCGGCTATGCGGTGGGCATGACCTACGCGCAGACGATGCAGCTGGTGGTCCTTCCGCAGGCCTTCCGCAACATGCTGCCGGTGCTGATGACGCAGACGATCATCCTGTTCCAGGACACTTCGCTGGTCTACGCCATCGGGGCCTACGACCTGCTGAAGGGATTCGAGATTGCCGGCAAGAATTTCAACCGGCCCGTCGAGACCTACCTGGTCGCCGCCGTCGTCTACTTCGTCATCTGCTTCAGCCTGTCGATGCTGGTGCGCCGCCTGCAGAAGAAGATTTCCATCATCCGCTGAGCCCTCACCTTTCGGGCCGAGCGAGTCGAAGCCCCGGAGCCACCATGATCGATATCAAGAACATCTCCAAGTGGTACGGCAGCTTCCAGGTGCTGACGGACTGCACCACCTCGATCAACAAGGGCGAAGTCGTCGTGGTGTGCGGGCCGTCCGGGTCGGGCAAGAGCACGCTGATCAAGACCGTCAACGCGCTCGAGCCTTTCCAGAAGGGCGACATCATCGTCGACGGCATCAGCATCGCCGATCCAAAGACCGATCTGCCCAAGCTGCGCGCGCGTGTCGGAATGGTGTTCCAGCATTTCGAGCTGTTTCCTCACCTGACGGTGACCGAGAACCTGACGCTCGCGCAGATCCGCGTGCTCAAGCGCAACCCTGAAGACGCGAAGTCGCGCGGCCTGAAGATGCTCGATCGCGTCGGCCTGATGGTGCACAAGGACAAGTTCCCGGGGCAGCTCTCCGGCGGCCAGCAGCAGCGCGTGGCGATCGCGCGCGCGCTGAGCATGGACCCGATCGTGATGCTGTTCGACGAGCCGACCTCTGCGCTCGATCCCGAGATGGTCGGCGAGGTGCTCGATGTGATGGTGCAACTGGCCAACGAGGGCATGACGATGATGTGCGTGACCCACGAGATGGGCTTTGCCAGGAAGGTCAGCCACCGGGTGATCTTCATGGACGCCGGAAGGATCATCGAGGACTGCACGCGCGAGGGGTTCTTCGGCCAGCCAGAACAGCGGTCGCCGCGAGCCAAGGAGTTCCTCTCCAAGATCCTGCAGCACTGATTGCGGCGCCGGTCGCGGCCCCAGTTCCTCTTGGCTTGCGAGGGGAACCGCAGGCTGGGGTGGCTCGGCGTGCGACCCGGCGGGCCGTGTTCCGTGTGCGGATCGATCCGCGCAAGGCGCGATGCAAAATCGCACCATGAATTCGCTGACTCTCACGCGTCCCGACGACTGGCACCTGCATCTGCGCGATGGCGCCGCGATGGCATCGGTGCTGCCCGACACCGCACGGCAGTTTGCCCGCGCGATCGTGATGCCCAACCTGAAGCCGCCGGTGACGACCACCGCGCAGGCGCTGGCGTACGCCGAGCGCATTCGTCAGGCCTTGCCTCGCGGGCTGGTCTTCGAGCCGCTGATGACGCTCTACCTGACCGACCAGTTGCCCCCCGACGAGATCCTGCGAGCCCGTGAAGCCGGCATCGTTGCCGTCAAGCTGTATCCGGCGGGTGCGACCACCAACAGCGATGCCGGTGTCACCGATCTGCGCAAGACGCATGCGACGCTGGACGCGATGCAGCGCCTCGGCATGCCGCTGCTGCTGCATGGCGAGGTGACCGACGCCGACATCGACCTGTTCGACCGCGAGGCGGTGTTCATCGACACGAGACTGATTCCGCTGCGGCGCGACTTTCCCGAACTGAAGATCGTCTTCGAGCACATCACCACGCGCGAGGCGGCACAGTACGTCGCCTCGGCTGGCGCCCACACGGCAGCAACCGTGACGGCGCACCACCTGCTCTACAACCGCAACGCACTGTTCATGGGCGGCGTGCGCCCGCACTACTACTGCCTGCCGGTGCTCAAGCGCGAGGTGCATCGACAGGCGCTGGTGGCTGCAGCCACCTCCGGCAGCGATCGATTCTTTCTCGGCACCGACAGTGCGCCGCACGCGACGCACCTCAAGGAGCACGCCACCGGTTGCGCCGGCTGCTACACCGCGCTGTCGGCGATCGAGCTGTATGCCGAGGCCTTCGATGCAGCGGGTGCGCTCGATCGGCTCGAAGCCTTCGCCAGCTTCCACGGCCCGGCGTTCTACGGCCTGCCGCGCAACGCCGGCACCATCACGCTGCGCCGCGAGGCGTGGACCCTGCCTGAATCGCTGCCTTTCGGCGAGACCGAGCTCAAACCCTTGCGTGGCGGCGAAGTGCTGCCCTGGCGCCTTGCCGCCTGAACCGGGAAATCTCATGGACTCCATCACCCGCATCGCGTTGCTGATCGACGCAGACAACGTTTCCGTCGAGGTCCTTCGGCAGGTGCTGCACAAGCTCGGCATGTCCGGCGCGCGGCTCCAGCACCGGCGCGCCTACGGCAGCGTGCAGAAGGCGGCCGAGTTCGCTGAAATCTGCCGCGATCACGCCATCCGCTTCCTGCCGAGCACCTTTGCCGGCCCGAATGCCACCGACATCGCGATGGCGATCGACGCGGTCGAGCTGGTGCTGCGGCAGCCGGTCGACGAGGTTGTGATCGTGTCGTCGGACATGGACTACTCGCCGCTGATCGTGCGGCTGCGGGAACTCGGTTGCCGCGTCACCGGCTACGGACAGCAGGGGAAGTCGGGCCGCGACATCGAACGCGACTACGAGCGCGTCTACGATCAGTTCGAGGTGATCGGCCCGGCCAAGGCGCGGCCTGCCGTGCGTGCGACAACCCGGGCGGCCGCTCCCCCGGAGGTCACAGCGCCTGCCGCGCCGGCGAGGGCGCGTGCGCGCCGGCCTGCCGCGCGCGTGGCGATCCCGGTGCCCCTCACCGCTGCCGTCGAGGCTCCTGCCGAGTCACCTGCGGCGCGTCCCACCGCGCCACGAAGGCGGCCGGCGGCCAAGACCCCGCCGGCGGCGCAGGCCTTGCTGCCGGCGGCAGCCGTGCCGCGCTTACTTCCCGCTGCTGTCGAGGCGGTGCTCGAAGCCTGTCCCGACCTGCGCGGCGGAGCGGCCGTCCGGCTCAATGGCGTGGCCGTGGCCCTGCGCGAGCGAGGCCTGCTGACCAAGAGCGGCAAGACCACGTCGTTCTTCAAGAAGCTGGATTCGCATTTCGCCTTGTTGCCGATCGAGAAGCCCGAATCGGTTCGCTTCCTGGGCGCTGCCCCCTCGGGTGACTGAAGTCGCGGGCG
>Ga0116157_10001109_pt1 | contig 27247 bp, 25 predicted proteins | sample AD_UKC048_MetaG_FD_89882 | JGI IMG/M metagenome (GOLD analysis project Ga0116157, IMG submission 89882) | Active sludge microbial communities of municipal wastewater-treating anaerobic digesters from USA - AD_UKC048_MetaG | ecosystem: Engineered > Bioreactor > Anaerobic > Digestate | place: USA... | reverse complement strand
TGTTGGCGCGAGGGTTCTTCGAGGTACCCTTGGAACAGCGTTGCGGTCACATGGTCTGCGCAGATCGTTGAGTTCGGTCCGGGTTGGCGGGTTGGTCCTTCAGCGGGTTCGTGTGGCTCCCGAGGCATATTCGATCCATGAGAGCAATAGCCATTTCCCTTCTGATGGCGCTAAGTGCCGCGGCCCATACTCAAGAGTGGACCCAGCGCGCCGACCTCCCTCCGCGAATGCGTTGAGGATGAACCGATCACCATCTTGGTGGGAACGCGGAGGATCACCGTGGTGGGATGGACGGCCGGCGTGGCGGGTCGGTATGCTGTGAGCGATGCAAGCGACATCGTTCAGTTGGTCGGCCCGGAGGGTGCCCGCAGGTCATGGTCGTTCTGTGTGGCAAGCCAGTAGAGGCAGGAGCGCTTGAAGATGATCTTGATCACTGGAGCGGTCATTGTCGCAGTATCCATGGGCCTGAACGGTCGCTCGGTCAGTGCTCCACGGGCAGTGCCACGTAATGGTCCCAGTTGCTTTGGGTGATCAGGGTCCTTCGTTCAGTGAGCGCATTGATCAGGTGTGTTCCGCCCTCGGTGGAGGCGATCTCCAAGGCCAGGCTATTTGCATCCAGCGCTTCGGCGGTGCGTCCTTCCCGTTGAAGTAGGAAGCTGTACTTGTCCCAGCTGTGCACGTCGGTCGTGCGTTCCACACTGAAGGCGAGGTTGGTGAAGTGAAAACGGTCCGCGACGGGTTGTGCCATCACCAACATCACCAGGATGAACACGCCGGTGAGCACCTGTGCGGGTCGGGACCACCCCGGAGTGCGCTTCAACAGGAACAGGAGTGCGATCACTGTCAGTCCTGCTGCGATCAGCAGGGTGGTGGTGCGGAAGGGGAAGAGCTTCAGGACCGCCACAAGGTGGGCCGCCCAGCCCCAGACCGCCAGGCCTGCCCAGGCGACGGCTTTGTCCTCACGAGCGTAGTGGACCAACTGCCACACGAGGCCCACACCCAGGATGAGCAGGAGCATCACCGTGTGGTAAGGCAGATGGAGGACCTTCAGAACAAGACCAAGGACAAAGGCGATGGATAGCGCGATCCGCATGGGTCGAAAGTAGTGACACCCCTTGTTCACATTCCCGGACCATCTCCGATGTGTGTGTGCCGGACCGTTGAGGCCGGCGCCCAGCACCATGAAGAAATGGCTTCCCCCTGCTTCGCTGACCCTTGTGGGTGCGATCGTCACTGGCTTCTCGTTCTTCTCCGGTGGTGGAGGTGATCTGGACCTCGAGATCAAGAAGGCTCCGTTCATCATGCCGGCGGTGCATAACGTGTATGCCGACCCCGAAGCGCTGAACGGCAAGTACTACCTCTTCAAGGCCCGGCTCACGAACAGTTCGGGCCGAACCTTGGAGGATGTGCGGGTGAAGTACCGGGTGCCGGGCTACATTGATTGGACAGAGTTGGGTATCATCGGCCAGATGTTCCCCGGGCAAAGTGGTGTCGTGGCCTGCTATCCCAAGTTCAACGACGACATCACCAAGAAGACCACCGAGAGCATGGAGAAGGTGGAGATCGCGATCGACTGGGATGGCGCGGATGAGAACGATGTGGTGGAGGAGGAGTTCGCCTTCAAAATGATGAGCCGGAACGAGTTCGTCTACTCGAACATCCCGTCCTCGGAGATCAGCGGATATGCTGACATATATGATAACAACGACCTCATTCCCTGTTTCGTGACGCCCAGTGACCCGGTGGTGAAGTACTACACCCAGGTGGTGCAGGAAAAGGTGATGAAAGGCGAAGCGGCCTCGATCACCCAGAAGCCGGAGGATGCTGCGCGGTTCATGATGAGCCTGTATGAGGCCACGCGCATGGCGCACATGGTGTATAGCGGTACCAAGGGCATCCCGTCATCGGCTGACGATGTGAGCTCCTTGGTGCAGACCCTTCGATTACCGCGGGAGGTGATCACAGGGAACACAGGCCTCTGCATCGAACTCAGCTGCTTCTATGCCAGTGTGATGTCCGCTGCAGGGATCGATCCGGTGATCTACCTCATTCCTGGCCATGCCTATCCCGGTTTCCGGATGCAGGGCCAGTACTACGCCATCGAAGCGACCGGCATCAACGGCGAGGGCTTGGGCGGCATCTCCTCGGCCGAGGATGCGTTCAAGAAGGGGCAGCAACAGTTGCAGGAGTTCATGCAGCAGGCCCAGGCAGGCCATCCCGGCTACACCGTGGTGGATGTTCATGCGCTGAACCAGAAGGGCGTTCGGTCCATGGCCCTGAGCGATGATACCTTCCTGAAGGAAAAGGTGGACAAGATCGCCGCCAACTTCGAAGTAATGCAGACCACCGGTGGCGAACAGTTGTTGGCCGTGGTGCCCGGCAACGGTGGCGGTGGTGGGAACAGTGGGGATGGAGGTGGAAGCGGCGGCGGGAATAGTGATGGCGGTGGCGGCAACGATGGAGGCGGTGGCGGGAACAGTGACGGGGGAAGTGCCTCCAGCGGGAACCGCACGGCCGGGCCGCTCTCTTTCACGGTGCCCCAAGGTTGGGCGGTGCGCAGGCAGCCCTATCCGCAAATGCCGGTCTATTCCCTGATCGCTGAATCTCCGGATGCCATGGCCATCGCCGGGGTATACGATGTACCGGTCGGAAGTGCCGAGGAGGCGATGGGTTACCTGCAACAAGTGTTCGCCCAGCACGGAAGCGACATGCGATACCAGATGAACGGCAACCAGGTGGAGGGCATCACCTACACCTCCATGGGTGCATTGCGCTGGCGGGGTGTGGTGGCCAGGGGGCCGAGCGGCATCCGATTGGTCGCTGCCGGGGCGCTTGAACATGTGCACCAGCAGTACGCTCCGCAACTGAACGGCATCCTATCCAGCATTCGTTGAACCCACATCCCATGCGACACGTGAAACTCCCCCTCTTCTTCAGCCTTTGTGTCCTCGTCACGTCGGTCAGTGGACAGGGCCTGCAACAGAAGATCGACATGGATATTGATGGTCTGGGCAATGCCGCCATCAGCATTTCCATGACGCTGCCTGCCCAGCAATGGCAGGCCTGGAACCAGAATTTTGGCAACAACCCATCAGCCTTGAAGCGTGACATCGAACGATCGATGCCGGCCTATTTCCTCGAGGATTTCAACCTGGAGAAGAACGACATGGACCGCAGTTTCAAGGTATCCCTGAAGGCACCCGGCATCTGCAAAGTGGACAAGAAGGGACGTTGGTACCTGACCACCGATGAAAAGGACGCACAACTGACGGAACTCACGGACCACAAGTACATGATGGTACAGAGCCCACGGGAGTTCGGCGGCGGGATGCAGCAGACCACCATGGTCACCTTTCCGGACGCCGCCTCGGACATCGAACTGGAAAAGGACTCCTTTGGAAAGACCGTCTTCCGATTCGCCATGGATCAACCGGCGAGCGCCGGTGGCATGATGCTCTGGGTGGGTCTGGCGCTGATGGTGGCGGGCGTGAGCTGGTTGCTCTTCGTGCTGTTCCGATAGGATCACGCGGGTTGAACAGTGGACCATCCTACCTTGGTCGGATGATCGCCATTGCTGTTTTCTGTGGAGCCAGTTCCGGTCGTGACCCCATCTACCTGAAGACCGCCCGCGAAGTCGGTCGAAGCATTGCCCAACGCGGGTTGGGCGTGGTCTATGGAGGTGGTCATGTGGGTTTGATGGGCGCCGTGGCCGATGCCGCGATGGAGGCTGGCGGTACGGTGGTGGGCGTGATCCCTGGTTTCATGGAGAAGGCGGAGGATGCGCACCACGGTGTTTCGGAACTGGTGGTGGTGCGCGACATGCACGAGCGGAAGATGGTGATGCACGAACGCAGTCAGGCCGTCATTGCGCTGCCTGGTGGTTTCGGCACCATGGACGAGCTCTTCGAGCTGCTCACATGGCGTCAGCTGGGGCTGCATGCCAAACCAATGGGTCTGCTCAATGTGAACGGGTTCTATGATGGCCTATTGGAGCAGATGCGTCGCATGGAACATGACGGATTCCTGCATGGTAGCACCAGGGTGATCACGGGTTCGGAACCGGGAGTGCTCATCGATCGATTGCTCGCCATGCGGATCGAGGTGTGACCATGGTCATCCACTTGCAAGCGTAAGGGAATTAGTTTCACCAGCAACACGCATGGGAAGAAGAGTGAACAAGCTGCTTTTCGGAAAAGGCCTGTCCGGCACGGTGCTGAGGCAGCCTACCCTGAAGGAGCGGTGGTCGAACGTGCTGGCGATATGGCACAATACCTACGAGGAGGATGCCGGCTTGGAGAAGATCGTACGGCTGATCCTGGCCCTGTCCCAATTCTTGTTCCCGGGCGTGTACATCCGGCATCTGTTCTGGCGCTCGGGTCCACTTGTGCAGGATCTGGCCATTGAGATCTACGTCCTCTTCAAGGCACTCCTACCAGCACTGGTGCTCTGGGCCGGAGGCTGGAGTACCGAGGGCGTGTTGTGGTTGGTGGGCTGGCTCATGGTGGAGACCTTGCTTTATATACCTACGATGATCTTCGCCAGCGATGCCTTGCCAAGCCCGCGGAGCTACCGTCGTTCCAAGCTTTTGGTCTTCATCAACTACTTGGAGGTGGTGCTCACCTTCGCTGTGTTGCACATGCATGGACAGTACTTCAATGCACCACTGAGCAATTGGACCGATGCGGTCTACTTGAGCTTTGTGATCACCAGTACCATCGGATTCGGGGAGTTCTACCCGATCACCGACATGGGCAAGCTGGTGGTCTCCATCCAATCGTTGTTCTACTTGAGCTACATCGCCTTGTTCATGAGCGTGTTCAATACCCGCGCCACCCGGGGTTACTTCGAAGGTTCCGATAAATGAACGGACGGAGTGTACCTGGCATGAGTGGGGGCGCGACCCCGGATACCACCCTGCATCCGTGGTGGGAGCCACTTCGAACGGAAATGAGCGCGCATGGTCGTATCCAGGATGCGATCGCCATGCAGGCCTACATGAAGGGGATCGCTCCGTTCCTCGGCATCAAGACTCCCGCGCGACGTGCGTTGTTCAAGGCGCATTTGGCGCTTTCCGGTACGCCTTCGATGGTCGAGCTCCCCGCAGTTGTGCGCGCTGCGTTCGCACAGCCCGAGCGAGAATGGCACTATTGCGCGGTGGATCTGCTTGTGAAGCAGGCTCGGAAGTTGGGCCCGGAGCACCTCCCCCTACTGGAGGAGCTCATCACAGCGAAGAGCTGGTGGGATACGGTGGACCTGTTGGCGAGCAATGTGGTAGGAGTGGTGCTCAAACGCTATCCGGATGCGGTCGCACGTTGGAACCAGCGGTGGGTCGATAGCCCGGATCGGTGGCTGAACCGCACGGCCATCCTCTTCCAACTCAAGTGGAAACACGATACGGAGGAGGCTCTTCTCTTCGCCAACGTGAGGCAACATGCCGCCCATCCGGACTTCTTCATCCGCAAGGCCATCGGTTGGGCATTACGGGCCTACTCCATCAGCGCACCGTTAGCAATGGAGCGGTTCGTTGCCCAACAAAACCTTTCGCCACTAAGCAGGCACGAAGCCCTTCGGCTGATGCAGGTATGAGGCGGTGGGAACGAACCCGGTCGGTACTTGAAGCGTTCTGCTCACGGGGCCGGTGGGAGAGGATGCCGTTCCCGAGCCACTTGCACTCGGTTGGCGAACCAACGACCTTTGTCGGATATCTTCCTAGGAGAGCAATGATCCCGGTGATGTTCGAACATACCACGAAACTGCACAAGTTGATGCGCTTCCCTGCGATCGTGTTCTCCCTATTGCTGGTTTTGACGGCCTGTGGACAATCCGCTTCGGACCGGACCGCGGTGAAGTTGAGTGCTACGGTCACCGAGGCCCCGCCCTCGATCACCTTGCAGTGGCAGCCGATCTCGAACAGCACGTCATTCTCCATCTTCCGCAAGGCCCCCACCGCTTCCACTTGGGGCACTGCGGTGGCCAGCCTGGGTGGTTCGATCACCCAATGGACCGATGTCAATGTGACGCTTGGACAGTCCTACGACTATAAGGTGGTGCGCAGTGCCTCGGGTACGGGCTACGGGTATATCCGTTCTGGTATTCGAGTTCCGGCAGAGGAGGATCGAGGGACCTTGGTGATGTTGGTGGCAGCTGACCTCGCATCCCAACTGAGTGTGGAAGTGTCCCAAGTGGAGGAAGATCTGCTTGCTGACGGATGGTGGGTCATACGACATGACGTGCCCACCACGGCCACCACGACCAGCGTACGTCAACTCGTCATTGCGGATGTTCAGGCGGATCCCGATGTGAAAGCGGTCTATATCCTAGGGCATGTGCCTGTGCCTTATTCCGGGAACATCAATCCGGATGGGCATGCTGAGCACCGGGGCGCTTGGGCATGTGATGCATACTACGGTGAGATGAACAGTACCTGGACGGATGCCTCGGTGAACAGCGCGGCATCGGCATTCCCTTGGAATATCAACGTGCCCGGGGATGGTAAGTACGACCAGAGCGACCTTCCGTCCGCTGTGGAACTGATGGTGGGTCGAGTGGACCTGACGAACCTGCCGAGTTTCCCACTCACCAGTTCGCAGCTGATGTGGAACTACTTGAACAAGGCCCATCGGTGGAAGCGGAAGGAACTGACCGTTCCTGCTACGGCAGTGTTGTTCGATGACCTGCAGTGGACCGGATATCCCCTCGCCCAATCCGGGCACATGGCACTTTCCGCTTGTGTGGGACCATCGGCGGTGACCGAGGTGGTGGCTTCTGCGGCACCCTTCATCGAGCAGCTCACAGCAGAGCCACGACTCTGGACTTACCACTGTTCCACCGGAGCCCAATCCACGGGGACCCAAGGTCAGATCACGTTCGTGGGCACACAATCGGGTGCCAATACCCAGCAGGTGGCCAATGCCAGTGCGCAAGGCATCTTCAACATGTCCTTTGGCAGTTATTATGGTGATTGGGACAACGAGGACAATTACTTGCGTGCCTTGCTCGGTACCGGCAACGCCTTGACGCACGTGTGGTCCTCCATTCCCAATTGGTACATCTACCCCATGGCCATGGGGGAAACGATCGGTCATTGTACGCGCCTGTCGCAGAACAATACCCAGCAGGTGCATAGTCCTCAGAATGCAGGTTGGCAGGGCCAGTCGGTGTCAAGGATACACATGGCGTTGATGGGAGACCCGACGCTACGTCAGGTGCAGGTGGCCCCTCCAACGGATCTTACCATCACCCGTACTGGCTGGTATGCCGATCTCACGTGGAGCCCCGCCCCGGAACCGGTGGCCGGTTATGTGATCCACCGCATGGATACGGTCAATGGCGCCTTCGTTCGGGTGAACCCGGAACTCGTCACAGGGACCAGCTACTCGTCCAATTCGGTCTTCTTTCCCGGTGATCGGTACGTGGTGCGTGCGGTCCAGTGGGTCACCGGGAACACGGGATCCTTCATGGCCTTGTCACTAGGCGCGGTGGCGCGTGCGGAGGGTGTCGCCGTCGAGGATTGCCAAGGCGAGCTCGGTGGCCAAGCGGTACCTGGCGCACCATGTGATGATGGCGATCCATTGACCGTCAACGATGTGTTGAACGAAGGATGCCAATGCGCTGGGGAACTGAGTACCGGTGTCCGTTCGTATGACGATGGTCCAGGATTCGTCGTGGAACGAGGGGCCGATCGCATCACCTTCCGCGCCGATCGTTCCATGGACGCGCCCTACCGCATCGTGTCTTCGCAGGGGGCCACGATCAGGTCCGGATGGATGCGCGGCGAGCGCGAGGTCATCAGCACCACGGACCTGGCCCCGGGCGCCTATCTATGGGTCCTTGGGCCAGATGCTGCGGGCCCGAGGGTAACCACGTTGCGCTTCTTGGTCGCGGAGTGACCGGGATCATTCGTACCCGGTTGCCGCGAATGTCCGCTCAGGAGCGACGCTCCTTCTTCGGGAACTTGGGCTTGGGCTCGTAGAAGCCCTCCTTCTTGGGGTATCCGGTCTTCACGGGGCGTTCCGAGGAACGTTCACCGCCACCGCGATAATTGCCACCGTCCGGACGCCCACCTTGGTAGCCGCCACGGTCCGGGCCACGGTCACCGCGATCGTAGCCGCCACTGCGAGGTGCCCCTCCCTTGTAGCCGCCACCGCCGCCCTGATAGCCTCCGCCGCCGGAACGGGGAGCACCTTTGCCGGTACCCCCTGCCTCATCCACCCTTACGCTCCGGCCCTTATAGTTGGCGTTCACGAAGGAATTCTTGACCTGTTCGAAGTGCTCCGGTTCGATATCCACGAATGAATACACGTCCTTGATGAGCATCTTCCCGATGAGTTCACCGCTCACACCACTGATGCCACAGATGTATCCGAGCATCTTGCCCTTGTCGAATCCATCGGCACTGCCCAGGTTGATGAACATCTGACGGCCGGTGCTGAACCGCTCCAGAGAGGTCGGGCGTTCGGCACGGGCACTGTGATCCTTACGGCTCATGTCCACGTTCAGGTCGAACGAGGTTCGTTGTGCCTCGATGATGCGGTTGAACGCAAGGCTCATGAACCTGTCGATGAGTTCTTCCTTCTCGAAGCTCATCAGTTCCACACGGGCCTCGGAGAGCAATTCTTCCAACCCCTCGCTATCGACCTCCACGCTCTTCAAGCGCTTCATGTAGGCCATCACCTGCTGCTTGCCGATCTCGGCGCCGCCCGGAACACGCACATAGGTGAAGTGGGTCTTCAGCGCACGTTCGAGCTGCCGGATCTTGTTCACGTCGCGCACACCGATGATACTGAGCGAGATCCCGGCGCGACCGGCACGGCCCGTACGACCGCTCCGGTGGGTGTAGTTCTCCGCTTCACCGGGCAGATCGAAATGGAACACGTGGGTCACATCCTTCACGTCGATGCCGCGCGCAGCCACGTCCGTGGCGATCAGCAGGCGGATGCTACGGGCGCGGTACCGGCCCATGACATGGTCCCGTTGTGCTTGGGAAAGGTCCCCGTGGATCGCGTCGGCGTTGTACCCGTCACGCACCAAGGCGGTGGCGAGGTCCTGGGTCTCGTGTTTGGTGCGGCAGAATACGATGCCGAAGAGGTCTGCGTCAGCATCGATGAAACGCTTCAGGGCCGCGAAACGGTCCTTGCTATGGACCACACAGTATTGGTGCTGGATGGCGGCAGCAGCGCTGTTGGCGGGCCCCACGCTCACCTCTTCGAATTCGCGCATGTAGCGCTTGGCGATCCGGCGCACCTCGCTGCTCATGGTAGCGCTGAAGAGCCAGGTCTTCTTATCCTCGGGGGTCTTTTCCAGGATCTCGGTGAGGTCTTCTTGGAAGCCCATGTTGAGCATCTCGTCGGCTTCGTCGAGCACGACCACATCCACGGTGGTGAGGTCCATCACGCCACGACCGATCAGGTCGAGCAAACGGCCGGGAGTGGCCACGATGATCTGGGCACCACGTTGGATATCGCGGATCTGGTCACGGATGCTGGCGCCGCCGTATACCGCAACGATGCGGGTACCTTTCAGGTTGCCCGAGAAACGCTCCAGGTCCTTGCTGATCTGCATGCACAGCTCACGCGTCGGCGCCAGGACCAGACTTTGGACCGTGCGGTCCTGGGGGTCCAGGAATTCCAACATGGGCAATCCGAACGCGGCGGTCTTGCCGGTTCCCGTTTGGGCCAGTGCCACCACATCCTTCTCGCTCTTCAACAGCAAGGGTATGGCCTGTTCTTGTACCGGGGTGGGTGTGGTGAAGCCGATCTCAACGAGGGAACGGAGGGTTTCGGCACGTAGGCCGAGCGCTTCGAAGGAAGACATCAGGAGGTGGGGAAAAGGAACTGGCGAAGCGCTTGCCTGGCGCGGAATTGCCGCAAAGGTAAGCGTTCCGGGGCGGGTGTGCCCGGAGACCTATCTTTGGCGGCTTCCCATGTACGCGACCGAAGCCAGTTTCAGCGGCACTTTCCGGACCATTATCATCCTCGTGGTCATCTGGATGGTACTGCGTTGGTTCATGCGGAAGCACGGCAGTGGCCACGCGATGGATACGGGCTCATCAGCACCGGATCGCCGCAGGGGTGATGTACGGATAGAGAACGTACCTCCTTCGAGGCCATCCGCTCCCCGTTCCGGAGGAACGATCATCGATGCCGATTTCGAGGAGATCAAGTAGCCTACCACCCCATGAACGCCATCCCTTGGAAACGCCTGTTGCCCGTCTTCGCGGCCATCGTCCTGTTCTACGCGCTCAGTCTGGTCTATTTCAGCCCCATGCTGGAGGGAAAGAGCCTGGACCAGCACGATATCAAGCAATGGCAAGGCATGGCCAAGGAGGTGGATGAACACCGCGATGCCACCGGCGAAGAGGCTCTTTGGACCGGCAGCATGTTCAGCGGAATGCCCGCTTATCAGATCTCCGTGAAGTGGACGGCCAACCTGCTGCATTACGCCGATGCGTTGTTCCACGGTTTTCTGCCGCGCCCGGCCAACTTCCTCTTCCTCTACCTGGTGGGCATGTTCGTGCTCCTGAGGATCCTGAAGGTGGATCCCTGGCTGGCGGTGGTGGGTGCCATCGCCTTCGCCTTTTCCAGCTACTTCTTCGTGATCCTGCCGGCGGGCCACACCAGCAAGGCCAATGCCATCGGCTACATGCCCATGGTGCTGGGCGGGTTGTACCTGCTCTTCCGTGGAAGAATGCTGTTGGGTGCTGCCCTACTGGCGCTGTTCCTGGGACTGGAAGTGGCCATGAACCACGTGCAGGTGACCTACTACCTGGGGATCCTGCTGGTCTTGTTCGGCCTGGCGGAAGCCGTGCGTGCAGTGCGCGGTGGCACCTTGCCCGACTTCGCTAAACGCGCCGGGCTGGGTGTGGCTGCCGTGGCGCTGGCCCTGCTGTGCAATCTGGGCGTACTGTGGAGCACCTTGGAGTACGGTAAGTACAGCACCCGTGGGAAGAGCGAACTCACCATTCTGCCCGACGGCAGCGCGGCGGCCAACGTGCGCACCGGCGGGTTGGACCGCGACTACGTGACTCAGTACAGCTACGGCAAACAGGAGTCCTTCACCTTTCTGGTGCCCGATGCCAAGGGAGGGGCCACAGGTGCAATGGGCAATGGCGCGGAATTGAGCGGTGCCGACCCGCGCTTCCGGCAGAACCTGGCGCAGATGAACCGGTATTGGGGCGATCAGCTATCCACCTCCGGGCCGCAGTACGCCGGTGTGATCGTGGCGCTGTTGATGTTGTTGATGCTGGTGCAGACCGAAGGCAAAGGCCGTTGGTGGCTCCTGGGTTCCGGCCTGTTGGTGCTCTTGCAGATCTTGGTGTCCAACGCGGCACCCTTCGACCTGGAGAACGTGGCCACCGTGGGCGGCATCAAGGCCAGCATCGTGGCGGGGCTGCTACTGGTGGCCTACTTGGTGGCGGGTCTCTTCCTGATGCGCGATGGAATGGTCTACGCCCTCTTCAGCGCCTTGTTGGTGACGCTGTTGCTCTCTTGGGGGCGCAACCTGATGCCCCTGACCGACTTCTTCCTGGAATATGTGCCCGGCTACAACAAGTTCCGCGCGGTCACCATCATCCTCGTGGTGGTGGAACTGGCGGCACCGGTGCTGGCCATCCTGTTCCTGGACCGCTTGCTGAAGACGCGCAACAGCGCGGAAGGCACGTGGGACAAGGTGACGGAGAAACGCTCGCTCATCGCCATGGGCGTGCTGCTCGTACTACTGCTGGCCATGGCCCTGTTGCCCGATGGCTTATTCGATTTCGTGAACGATCAAGAACGCTCGGCTTTGATGCGTCAAGCGGAGGATCCCAAGATGGAGGCCCAAGTGATGGCCTTCGTGGATGCCTTGAAGGAAGTGCGCATCGGCATCTTCACCGCCGATGTATGGCGCAGCTTCGCTTTCGTGTTGGCGGCCAGTGCGCTGGTCTTCCTGTTCGGTCGCAAGATCATCGGCAAAGTGGTGTTGATCGGTGGGTTGGGCCTGCTGATCCTGCTGGACCAGTGGACGGTGGACAAGCGCTATATGCACAACGGGAAGGAGCGCGGCCGCTACGTGCATTGGGTGGACAACGCGGTGCATCAACAGCCATACACCCCTGATGCAGCCGACAAGGCCATATTGGAAGCCGAATGGTCACCCGCTGCAGGATCCGACCACCAAGCGGCCATGACCCGGTTGAAAGAGCGCAAACAGAACGCGGGCGGCATCAATAAACTGGTGAAACCCGAAGAGGAGTTGCTCGAACGTTTCAGTAGCCTCCGGCGCAACAGCGACTACCGCGTGCTGACGTTGGGCAATCCGTTCAACGATACACGGGTGAGCTACTTCCACCGCAGTTTGGGCGGCTACCATGGCGCCAAACTGAAACGGTATCAAGAAGTGATAGAGTTCCATTTGGGCCCCGCGATCCAGCGCGTAACGAGCATGTTGCAGAGTGGGACCTCCTTGCCAGAGATGGATAGTTTGCTCGCCCAGGAAGGGGTGCTCAACATGCTCAATACGCGCTACCTGATCTACAACCCGGAGCGTCCGCCCATCCGCAACAGCAATGCGTACGGCGCAGCTTGGTTTGTGGATGAAGTGCGGTGGGTGAAGAACGCCGATGAGGAGATCCTCGCATTGAGCGAGATCGACCCGGCCACCACGGCGCTGGTTGACGAACGGTACCGCACCGTGCTGGGTTCCACGACCGTGGTGCCCGACCCCTCCGCAAGCGTCGCGCTGACCCAGTACGAAACGAATGAGCTGACCTACTTGGTGCGTTCGAACAACGGAGGTCTGGTCATCTTCAGTGAGATCTGGTACGGACCCGATTGGCATGCCACGGTGGATGGGCAGCCGGTGGACCATGTTCGTGCGAACTATATCCTGCGAGGATTACCAGTGCCTGCTGGGGAGCATACGGTGGTCTTCAAGGTCTCCAGCGAACCGTTCAACACGTCACGACCGGTGGCCATGGCATCCAGCGCGTTGGTGCTGCTGGTAGTGATCGGTGCCTTGGTGTGGCAAGCGCGTACAGCGCTCCGCGCGGAATGAAACGGGTGCTCATCATCGCGTACTACTGGCCGCCCAACGCCGGGGTAGGGGTGTATCGATGGCTGAAGTTCGTCAAATACCTGCCGCAATTCGGTTGGCAGCCGGTGGTGTACACGCCTGCGAACCCGGAGCTGCAAGCCTTGGATGAAGCCTTGATGAAGGATGTGCCGCCGGAAGTGGAGGTCATCAAAGGGCCCATCACCGAACCCTATGCATGGTACAAACGCTTCACCGGTAGGAAGGCCGACGAACGCTTGCAGACCGCGTTCTTGAAAGAAGATGGCAGTGGCTCCACCTGGAAAGAGAACATCGCGAACTGGTTGCGTAGCAATTTCTTCATTCCGGATGCACGTATATGGTGGGTGAAGCCCTCGGTGAAGCGTTTGCAACTGTATCTCGAACAGCATCCGGTGGATGTCATCGTTACCACGGGTTCTCCGCATAGCCTGCACATGATCGGTCGCGCATTGAAGCAGCGCACCGGCATTCCTTGGGTCGCCGACTTCCGTGATCCGTGGACCAACATCGACTATTACGACCAACTGAAATTCACGCGCTGGGCTGATGCCAAGCAACGTCGGTTGGAGCGTGAAGTACTCACCGAAGCCGATCGTGTGATCACCGTGAGCTGGCGCTGGGCGGAAGACCTGGAATCCCTCGGAGCAAAACACGTGGAGGTGATCACCAACGGCTATGACCCCGAGGATCTTCCCAGGCCACCAGAACCTGTGGACGAATGCTGGAGCCTGGTGCATGTAGGCAGCATCACGGCCACACGGGATGTACCCGAACTCTGGAAGGCACTTGCCGAACGGGTCCGTGACGACGCTGAATTCCGAGCCCGTTTCGTGCTTCGTTTTGTTGGAGGTGTGGACCACGGTGTGATACGCAGTTTGGAGTCCGCAGGGCTCATGGGCCATGTTGAACGTATTGGCCAGGTCAGCCATACCGCAGCGATACGTCACATGCAACGTGCCCGCGTCCTCTTGCTACCGGTGAACGATACGCCCAACGTGATGGGCTTCCTGCCTGCCAAGGTGTTCGAGTATCTGGGTGTGCAGCGTCCCATTCTGGCGGTGGCGCCTCTGGGCGCGGATATTGGGAAGGTATTGGGTGACGGGCATTGGCTGGTGCAACGCGGCGAAATGGGCCCCATACACACCACCGTACAACAGCTGTTCGATAGGGATCGAACGGCGGCCACCCCAGCAAAGCGTTTTGAACGTCGTGAATTGACAGGAACACTCGCCCGACTTTTGGATCGGATCGTGGCCAAGGATGTCACAGTCATGCATCGCGCTTGATCCAACACGAACCGACGACCCCGATACGACCATGACCGATCTCGAAACCTACTTCCACGCCAACCAAGGTCGACTGATCCACAAGTGGATGCACTTCTTCGACGTTTATGACAAACACTTCAACCGATACAGGGGCAAGGACGTCGTGATCCTGGAGATCGGTGTCTACCACGGTGGCAGTTTGCAGATGTGGAAGAATTACTTCGGCGGTAAGGCCCGCATCTATGGAGTGGACATCAACCCGCGCTGCAAGGAACTCGAGGAGGAGAACATCTCGATCCACATCGGCTCACAATCGGACCGTGCCTTTCTTCGCAAACTGAAAAAGGAATTGCCACCCATCGATATCCTTATCGATGATGGAGGGCACACGATGCAGCAACAGATCGTGACCTTCGAGGAATTGTACAGCGCTGTGAAGCCCGACGGTGTCTACCTGTGCGAGGACCTGCACACTTCGTATTGGCTTCAGTACGGCGGTGGTGACCGTAGGCCGGGCACATTCATCGAGTACAGCAAGCGTATGATCGACAAGTTGAATGCCTGGCATTCCGAAGAGTCGAGCCTCAAAGTGGACGATTTCACGCGAAGTGCAGGATCGCTGCATTTCTATGATAGTATCCTCGTGATCGAGAAAAAGGTGGCGGCCCCCCCGGAACATCGCAAGACCGGAACGCCCAGTTTCCAGGACCCCCCAACAAGGCACCGAGGACCTTGGGGAAAACTCAAGCTCGGTTCGTTGCGCGCCGTTAACAAGGTGCTCCGGGGCTTGGGCATGCCCAGTATCATATGGCGGTGAATCGATGTGCCCATACTTGAAAGGCGGGGAGGAACGTATCGTATGCATGAGGGATATGCTACTTTGACCGGGCCATGGGCATCCTAGCGCGCCAAACTTTGCTCAATACGGTGCTCACTTATGCGGGTATCGTGTTGGGCTTCGTCAATGTGGTGCTCCTGTACCCCAAGGTCCTGCAAGCGGACCAATTCGGCCTGACACGCTTGTTGGTGTCGATCACAGTCGTGGCGGCACAACTTTCACAACTCGGCGTGGAGAATACGGTGCTGCGGTTCTTCCCCTATTTCAAGGATGATCAGCGCAAGCACCGTGGCCTGTTGAGCATGCTGGTCCTTTTCGGAACAGCAGCATCCCTGTTGTGTATGTTGGCACTAGCCGCACTGCATCCGTGGCTCTCCGATGTCTTCAACGACCGCAACTCGCTTTACGCGCAATACGGTCTCTTGGTATTGCCGCTCGTGTTGGGCGAGGTGTTCTTCATCCTGCTGCGCAGTTTCAGCCGGTCCTTGCGTCGAACGGTACAGCCCACGTTCATCCGGGAATTCATGTTGCGGGCAATGCAGACGATCCTCATCCTGGTCCAGGCATGGGCGATGATGCCGTTCCACGTATTCATGCTGTTGTATACAGCGTTGTTCCTGATCGGCACCTTGGCCTTGGTATGGGACCTGTATCGTTCAGGGAATTTTGCATTGGGTTGGTCCGAGCGTTGGTTGCCCACGCGGTTGCGCAAGAGCATGGTGACCTACAGCACATTCACCTTTTCGGCCACGTTGGCCGGCATCATCCTCGGCAACATGGACCAGCTCATGATCGGTGCACTTCTCGGTGATGGTCTAAGGCAGGTGGCCTATTATTCGGTGGCCTTCTACTTCGGATCGGTGATCGCGGCACCGGGCCGGGCGTTGAGCCAGGGTGCCCTGCCCTTGATCGCTGAAGCGTGGAAGCGCGACGACCATGTGTACATCGCCGACCTTTACCGTCGATCATCGCTGGTGCAATTTCTCGTTAGTGGTTTTTTGTTCTTGGTGATGTGGTCGAGCGTGGGTGACCTGTTCGAGTTACTTCCTTCCGAATATGCACCTGCGGCCGAAGTGGCGATCATCATCGGCTCGGCGTATCTGATGACCAGTTCCATCGGGCTGAGTGTGGGTATCATCAGCATGTCCCGGTCGTATCGTTTGGATGCCATCTCGAGCATGGCGATGCTGCTCGTGAATCTGGTCGCTGACTATTTTCTCATCCGCGTATACGGCATCATCGGTGCTGCATACGCAACGTTGCTCGCACTCCTGGTGGTCAACGGATATCGCACCTGGTTCCTGTATCGACGCTATGGTCTTTGGCCCTTCGAGTTGCGCACGGTGGGTATTCTTGGGCTCATTGTGACCTTGGGGATCATGGTTCCGTGGATCCCACTGACCGGGTTGGCCATGTACGACCTCTTCCTGCGCTTCCTACTGCTCACTGTACTTTTCTGGCCGGTCGCATTCCTTTTCGGGACCATGCCCGAACTGAAGGGCGTGATGAGCCAATTCAGCAAGCGCTTGAAGTAGGGCCTTAGGTCAGGAGATCACGCATCAACGTGAACACACCGTTGTAATGGTCGCGATAGATCCCCCGCCGATGTAGTGACCAAACCCGGCCCGGCCTCTTGTACAAGGGAAGATTGCCGATAGTAAGCCGTTCCTCACCGATCCGGATCCAATCAAGTAGAGCTTTTCTCCAGTCGTCGTTCACACTATAGCCATGTCTGTCGATCTGCTCCTTCACCACTGCATAACGCGCGTACCAGTGGTCCTTCTCTTGCTCGCGCATTTTGCGCGACCACTTCGTCCAGTGGTTGATGGAAAATGGTGAGAAACGCGTCGCGGACGAGGCATTGGAAGCATGGAAGCGATGGAGTAACAAAGACCTCGGGACCACCTTCACGCGACCCATACCGAATGCGAACAGTGCAAGCCAGTGGTCATGCCCCCAATACTGGGCGAATCCGGCTACACGATCCCGGGCTATGCGCCGAGCGAACGCCCCTTGAAGGGCCATCGTACATCCTTTGATGTCAGGGTTGGACATCACCTGCATCATCGACCGTTCGCCACCCGCATCGAGACGCGCTTTGTTCCGGGTACTGAAAATGCGCTCTCCGGTGGGCTCGAGTTCCGCATTGGTGATCGTGCCATCGCTATAGGCCATCAAGAGTTCCGGATCCTCCGTGAAGCACGACGCGAGTGTCTCGATCTTTTCCGGTGACCACTTGTCGTCCTGGTCCGCGAAGAGGACGAGGTCTCCGGTACTTCGGTCCAGGGCTTTGATAAAGCTTGCGGTTGGACCAAGGTTCACATCGTTCCTCACCAGGATCACACCGTCGATAGGGACACGCTTTCGCCACTCGGTAAGCAGGTCCCACGTGCCGTCCGTAGAGGCATCGTCAACAATGATCAGTTCATCCGGGAGGTGTGTGCCTTGTACGATCGAGTTCAACTGCTCCTCGACGAAAGCCGCGCCATTGTGGGTCGCCATAAGCACGGATAGTGTCATCTAGGCCTTCAGGGTTTTTCGATGGTGAACACGTATCCCATGGTCACGAAGTCACGCACGTAGGGAATGATGAGCAGTGGGAAAAGGAGGTAGGTGATCGCCATGTTCACCTTCCAGAACCGATTGGTCTCGAAGAAGCGGAAATTGCGCTTGGCCATTTTCAACCTGGCACCCGGGCATTCCGCGATGAACTCCGGCAGGTTGCGGTACATGATGACGGTGCGGTGGGTCTTGTCGAAGATGCCCCGCTCATTGCGCTGCCATTTGCGGGTCAAGAAGACCCAGAGCGTGTGCCAGTGGCCGTAGTTGGGGACCGATATGATCATGCGACCACCTGGCAACAAATGCTCGTACAAGATGGCAGTGATCCGTTGGAAATGCACGGTGTGTTCCAACACGTCGCCCGCAATGATGTGGTCGAAGGAAAAGCCGTTCAGCGCAGTGCTGATGGCTTCTGTCCGGTCGAGGTCGATGCACCAACCCATCTCGAGGTCCGGTAGCGCCTTTTTCAAGGCATCAGGATTGATCTCCATACCCCATACATACGCATCCGGGAAGCGTCGTCGTATCGCCCTGGCCACAGCGCCATTGTTGCATCCCACGTCCAGAACGTTCATTGGCTTGACCAATGAACGAAGCATATCCCGGCGTTCGCCTTGGTAACTCAAGTTGTCGTGCATGGTCACAGTGTCGACTCCTTTAAAGTGTTGCGAATGTGGTGAACACTTCTGATCATTGCCGATCGGATGTCCATCGCACCAAACTGTACATGCTCCCGACCGCAGGTTCGATTTCCGTACAATTGCAAATACCAAGTCACAAACTTACATGCGTGCACTCTTGAACTTGGTTATTTCTGGACTCTTTGCGGCCCAAGTGTTCTCACAACCTGCCTTTCAATGGGAGCAAAGGGCCTCCTTACCGGCGCAAGGTCGTTGGGGAGCTTATACGTTCGAAATGGATGGGTATGGCTATGTCGCTGGAGGACATGATGGTTCGAATTATCGAAGGGACGTCTGGCGCTATGACCCCAATGCTGACACGTGGCAGCAAATGGCGAATATGCCTGGGGTCCGGCGCCACGGTACATCATGGAGTATCAATGGGAAGGGATATGTGACCTGTGGGCAATCTGCTACTTCGACATTCTCTGATTTACTATGGGAGTATGACCCTGGTACCGACACTTGGACCGAGAAGGAGCCATTGCCTGCCATGGCTCGCTATGGCACTCATGGTTTTTCGATCAATGGACTAGGGTATGTTGGTGGTGGTAATTACGGAACTTCCTCAGGCCCCTTTCTGGCTGACATGTGGCGTTACGATCCAACATCGGATCAGTGGTCACAAGTAGCGGGCATACCGAGTCTGGCCAGATACGGAGCCACATCCTTCAGCACTGTTGGTAAGGGCTATGTCTACGGTGGTTTGAATTCATCGCTGGAGTTTACGAACCAGTTCTGGGAGTATGATCCAGGCTCGAATACTTGGGTTGCACGGAACACGATTCCCGGTCCTGGTCGCTCATGGAGCATGTCGATGCCATTGGCCTACGATGCTGTGGTTTCCGGCGGTGCCGAGAATGGCGTGAGTATTTATGATTCGTACAGGTATGACCCGGTTGCTAATGGTTGGACCATCATAGCAGCCTATCCGGGGTTGAGCGGATGGAGCGGGGCGTCCTTTGTTCTGAATGGCCGAATTTTTGGAGGACTTGGACGGACAATTTATCCAACCAGTGGTCATCATGTGGATTGGTGGGAATTGGTCAGGTCCAACGATGTATCCGTTCAAGAGAACAAGGTCATTCATGGAGAGTTGAAGCTTTATCCCAATCCTTCTCGTGCCGGTGACATGATCCATCTGGAAATGCCCGATAACATGCATCATGAGCTGCTTTGGATGACCATTTTCGATGCAAGTGGACGCAAGGTTGCGTCAACGAGCGTCACGAATGGACAATTGCCTGGTTCAGAGAACTTGGTTCCAGGATACTACAGTGTCCGCATCGCTAGTGATGGACGTGTGTACACGGGAGCCCTTTTGCGTTGTGAATGATAGTGTTCGAAAGGACCTCGATCACTTAGCTACTTCCCCCGCACCCACTCTTGTGTCCGATAGAAGAAGGCAACATAGCCGCGCACTTTCAGCATACCGTCCTCCAGCCACAACCTGCAGTCATAGACCTTTCCATTGTCCGGGTCCACGATCGTACCTCCTTCCCATTCCTGACCATCCTTCTCCATGTTGCGGATGATCTCCATGCCCAACACGTTCTTCCCTTTGCGGTCGTCGGTGCAAGTAGCGCAGGTCTTGTCCAATTTGGTCTTGTCGAAGATCTCCACGATGCGGCCGGTGGCTATGCCATTGGTCACCGTGATCTCCACCACCGAGCGCCGTTTACCGGTATTATCATCGACCGTGACCCAACGACCGCTGATGTCCTGGGCGTGAAGTGCGGAACATAGGAGCAGGGAAAGGAGTATGGTTGGTCGCATGGTGTCAAAAGGTACGCCCGATCCCCACCACGTACCGGAACCCGAAGTGGTCGCTCTCACCGGCGGGTAGTGCGCTCAGCAGCAACGGTAGATCGATCCGGATGGTGAGCGGTTCAATGTCCACCAACGGTCCGAAACGCTTGATGGTGAAGGCCGCACCCAGTCCGGCATCGGCGCGTACCGGTGCAAAGCGCAGGTCGGCGTCGTCGCCGCGTGCCTGGCGGTAGCCCATGGATCCCACATCGCCGAAGAGGTACACATCCAGATGGAGATAGCGTGCCACCTTACCTGGCCGCCAGCGCACCAGCCCGTCCAGGTCGAGTTCGGCGCTCGCCGCTACACCGCTATGGCCGAGGTGCGTGAAGATCAGTTCGCCATCCACCAGTTCGGGGGCGAGGTAGCCAGCGTAGCCGCGCAGGCCCAGGCCACCGCCCTGCGCAAAGTGGTTCACGGCGCCACCGAAACCCAGGAATTCATACGGTACAAAGCCGATGCTGCGCACGTACTTGTTCTCCATCAGCTCTTCCGGCGAGGCACCTGCGAGGTACAGCGCACTTTCGCGGGGGATGCTTCCGCTGCCGTATTGCGCCATGCCACGGGTGCGTAGCTCCAGTCCACCCAACCGCTGCACATGCACGCTGCTCATGCGCAACCAGGCATAACGGCTCTGTGAGCCAACGGCACTGCTGCGCAGTTCGGCCCGCAGATCACCCCGGCCGCTGCGATGCCAGTAACGATGGCGCAGTGCGGCTTCCACATAACCGTTCAGCCGGTCCAGCTCCCACAGGTCCGGCTGGAGCAGGTAGGTGCGGTCGCTGCTGTCACGGCGCAGCAGGTAGACCATGCTTACGGACGCGGTGGTCTTGTCGTTCGGCAGGTCCCATTCGAAGTGGCCGCCGTACCGCTCCAGTCCATCCAGCACCCGTGCGAAGAGTTCCACGGAGGAGCCACGCAGGAGCCGCTCGGTTCCATTGCGGTAACGCAGGTTGAAGGAGATCGGTCCGTAGCTCGTATCCGTACTGCCGGGGATGGTGTCCACCTTGGAGGGATGCCCCGGCGGCAGGTATTGAAGGATGCCGGTGTTGAGCCAGGCGCTGGCCCAGAGACGATGCTTGTAGCGCATGTAGCTGCTGCGGAAGTGTACACCGGCCTTGATGCCGTCAAAGCCGTTCCACCAGACATCGGGGCGCACGAAGCCCTCGTACGCGCTGCGGTCGGCAGGCTGGCGCAGGTGGTGATCGAAGGTGATGTGCGTGGGGATGCGTGCACGGTTGTTCAGCAGGTTGGCATCACCGAGCCGAAGCGTGGTGTCGATGATCACATCTTCGATCCCGGAGGGGATGTTCACGCGGGCGGTGTAGCTGCGCTGCAGGTCGTCGTATCCGATCCACCGCGGTAGCACCTGGGCGCTGGTCGGCTTCGCGTCCCAGTTATTGGGGATATGGAAGTCGTAGCGTCGCCCATCACGCGCCACCACCTGCAGGTCCAGAGGCATCGGCAATTCGCCCCTGCGGTGGAGGGTGATGCTCTGTCCTTCGTTCCGCAGCCGTCCGGTGATACGCCCTACGGCGTAGTCGATGCGTTTGTCCGTCGTTATCCAACCGTCGAAGAACCACGACAGGTCGCGCTTGGTGGCGTCGGTGAAGCTTTGCTGCATGTCCTCCGGGTAGGGATGACAGGTACGCCATTGGTCGACGTAGTGGCGCATGGCGGCAAGGAACACCGGGTCGCCCAGTACATATTGCAGATTGTAGAGCATGGTGGCCGTCTTGGTATAGGCGTGGCCATAGCCCCCCTTATCACGTCGCTCCCAATAGCCGAATTCATCGCTGTGCGTATTGATCGCAGGCAGTCGGTCGCGCACCGCATCGCGTTGGAAGGCGTTGTAGATCTCGCTGTCACGCGGACGTTCAGGGCGCAGGTGGCGTCGTTCATAGGCCGTGCGCGGGGGATCGCTCACCAGGGTATCGCCATCGATGCGCTCCAGTCCCCACGCGGTGAGGAACTGGGTGAAGCCCTCGTCCATGAAGGCACGGTATGTTTCGTTGTTGCCGAGCATGCCATAGAACCAGTTATGGCCCACCTCGTGAACAAGCAGACCACGGTAGTCCGGGTCGCGCCCGCCATCGAGGGTGAGCATCGGATATTCCATGCCATCACGCGCATCGGCGACGATCATCTTGGGATAGGCATAGGCGCCGAAGTCGGTGCTGAAGACCTCGATGATGCGCGCAGTATAGGCGGCCGCGTTCTGCCAGCCGCTGGCGTGCGGTTCCTGGACCAGGGCCACGCATTTGATGCCGTTCCATGACGCTTCGCCGATGCGGTAGGTGGGGTCTGCCGTGAAGGCGAAGTCGTGAACGTTCTCGGCATGGAAGCGCCACACCTTGCGCCGGTTCGTATCCGGGGCAAGGATCACCGAAGGCGGTTCGTTCCAGGGCTTGTCCTTGAAGTTGCTGATGTCGAGCTTGCGGCGCAGGTCGGACGGTAATACTTCATCGATGTTCTGGAGCCATCCCGTGGCATCGAGCACATAATGGTGAGGCAGGTCCAGGTCCACATCGAAGGTGCCGAAGTCGCCGTATAGCTCATTGCCCAGGTGCTGCTGCGTATCCCAGCCCATGCGCCGGTCGTACACGGCGATCCGCGGATACCAGTGCACACCGTCGTAGTGCTTGCTGCCCCAGGCGTTGAAGAGCTTCATACGCCGCTGCACATCCATGGCCCAATGGGTGGTGAAGCGGATGCGGAAGGTGGCGCGCTCACCCGGTGGCAGCGGGGCATTGAGCCACACCTTCACCACGGTGTTGTCCTGCTCGGAGCGCAGCGGGGTGGTATCATCCGCGATGCTGTGCACTACCGTCCCCACACGGTCGGCGCGCGGCGATGAGGGCTTTCCCTCGTTGTCCAACAGGTCCGCGTAGGATCCGGGTTCATAGGCCTGCTGGTAGAGGTGGAAGAAGACCCAGCGCAGGGTGTCCGGGGAGTTGTTGTTGTAGTACAGCGTGAGGTCCGCGTCCAGTTGGTCGCGCTCGTCATCAAGCCGGCCTTTGATCACATAATGGACATCCTGCTGCCAGTAACCTGCATAGGGCGGACGGTTCTTCCAATAGTCGGGATTGTCGGCATTGCGGTAGGTGTTCGGCGGTCGTTTGGCATCGAAGGGTTGAGCCGCAAGACCGAACGCGGTACAGAGCAGGAGGAGCAGGGCGGAGGGGCGCATCACCGGCCAAGTTACCCGATCCCGGAAAAGGTGGACCTTCACCTGCGAGCGACCAGTTTGCCACTGCGTTGCCCGCGGGCCCGGGCGATACTGATGTTCAGTTCATAGCCCACCAACAAGGCGATCATGTTGAAGTAGATCCATAGCTGTACGGCCAGTATGGCTCCGATCGAACCGTAGAGGGCGTTGTAGTCGGTGATGTTGCTGAACACGAAGGCAAGGCCCTGTGAAACGAGAAGAATGAGGAACACGGCCAGGATCGATCCCGGTGTGAATGCTCTGAACCGTTTGGCGGTGGGGTCGCCAGCTGTATAGAGTAGCGAGACGGAGGTCATCACGAGCAGGATCGTCAGGATCCACTTGGTGGCGATCAGTACATAGACTTCGAATGAAGTGGTGAGAATGGAGAGTTCAAGCAGTCGGGAAAGGATCAGGTCACTGATGGAGAAGACCGGGATCGCGATGACCAGTAGTATGGTAATGGCCAATAGGAGCCCCAAGCTGAGCAATCGTTGTTTGACCGCACTGTGCCATCGGGTCAGGTTGGTGCTCCCGCTGAATCCTTCCAAGATGGCATTGATGCTATTGCTCGCGAGATACAACCCGGTTACGAAACTGATGGAAAGAAGAGTGCCGTGTTTTTTCACCAATAGGTCATGCAGTGTGCTCTCGATGAAATGGAACACTTCGACCGGCATCATCTCCCGGAACGTATCCAACAGCCTGGTCTGGAAGTCCGGTATCGGGATGAAGGGGATCAGTGTAAGGAGGACGATGACAGCTGGGAAGAAGGCAAGGAACAACTGAAATGCGATCGCCGAAGCGCGCGTGATCAGCCGACCCTGAGCCAGAGCGGACAGGAAGAACCGGAGGATCTGGTAGAGATCGAACCCCTCGAAACCAGGAAAAACGATCCGTTTGGTCCAGCCAAGCAGGGAACGGAACCAACGGGAATAGAGCAGCTTCCTGGCGATGCGCTCCAACATTTTGTCCTAAAGGGCTTTCAAACTCAGGTCCAGGCTGGTGACACTGTGCGTGAGGGCACCCACCGAGATCATGTCCACGCCGGTCTCCGCATAACTGCGGATGGTATTCAACGTGATCCCTCCTGAGGCCTCCGTTTCGTAGCGACCACCGATACGATCGACCGCGGTCTTCAGTTGTTCAGTGGTGAAGTTGTCCAACATGATACGTTGAACGCCTCCGGTGACCAACACTTGCTCAACCTCTTTCATGTTCCTGGTCTCGACTTCGATGGGCAGGGTCCTTGACGTCCTATGCATATAAGCATGGGCGGAAGCGATGGCTTGGGAGATGCCCCCGCATAGATCGGCGTGATTGTCCTTGATCATGATCATATCGAACAATCCGGAACGATGGTTGTGACCACCGCCAATACGCACGGCCCACTTTTCCAAGGCACGCATGCCGGGTGTGGTCTTTCGTGTATCAAGTACCTTACAACCCGTATCGGCCACGGTTTGGACATAACGATCGGTCATCGTTGCCACCCCGCTCAAACGCTGCATGAAGTTGAGCACCAGTCGTTCGATGGTCAGGATGCTACGTGCGGGGCCCATGAGCGTGAATGCCACGTCCCCGGCTCTCACGCGAGCCCCATCCTCCAGAAAGATCCGCAGATGTAGATCGGGGTCGAAGCGCTGGACGATCTCACGTGCCAGTTCCACGCCGGCCAGGACCCCGTCTCCCTTTACCAACAACCGGGCAGCACCGCGTGCATCCTCGGGTATGGTGGCAAGTGCAGAATGGTCGCCATCTCCGATATCTTCACGGAGGGCGAGATCGACCAGTTCGATCGTTCCTGTTGGCAGCACGGTCAAAGGTCGTTCTTACTCGCTTCGATACGCAACTGCTTCACCTGCATCTGGTCACCGTTCTTCTTCAGGAAGAAGGTGACACGGAAGTAACCGTTCCGGGTGCGAAGGATACCGATGAAGTACTTGTCACCGAATTTGCTCACCCCACTATGCTCGATCACCAGGTCCACGGGCGGATGGTCATTGAAGAACTTCCGAATGATCTGCTCTGCTTGGGACCGGCTATAGACCTCGGAGGTCTCTTTCACAGTGAGGTCGATATTGGGAATGAACTGAGCGGCCAGGTCGGTGGCATTCCCGGTACGCATGGCTTGTACCACCTTGTCACGGGTGACATCCTGGGCTTGAAGGCCAAGGTTGAACACCAACGTGAGTAGCAGCACAAGAAGGCGGTTCATGAAGTGGTTCATTTGTGGCGAATTTTGCAAATACCGGGCCAATGATCGACCAAGGCCGTGTAGGAGTTTCCAACAAGCGCAAGTCCATGAAGGTCAGAATGATATGGGTTGGTCGCACGGTACGGGGGTACGTGGCTGATGGGGTGGCCGATTATGTGGCGAGGCTCAAACGGACCATGGTCGTCGAGGAATTGGTGGTCGCCGAGGCTGGGACGGGGGCGCCGACCTACCAACAGAAGTTGGAGGGCGAACGGTTGTTGTCCGCGCTCAAACCGGGCGAGAAGGTGGTGGTATTGGACGAGCGCGGAATGACGATGGGGAGTCCGGAGTTCGCTGGCCTATTGGGCCGTTGGCAGGACCAAGGTGTGCGCCAAGTGGCTTTTGTTGTGGGGGGGGCGTACGGCCTTTCGGACGCAGTTCGTCAACGGGCGGACCTGGTCCTGTCCCTGTCAAGCATGACGTTCCCGCATCAATTGGTGCGAGTCCTATTCGCTGAGCAACTCTATCGGGCTTTCAACATACTTGGAGGTGGTCAGTACCATCACTGATGCTTGCGTTCATCCGGCGGATGTCTGCGATCCGGCACATGGAACCGAGCATTCATAGTGTCGCTTCGGCTATTGTACCCGGGAGGGCGTTACTGGCCAACGGGAAGGACCGATCTTGAATATCTTACCGGCCTCATCCGATCGTCTTCATGACAAGCGACTTGCGTGTTTTCAGTATCTCGGTGGTCAAGAATGAGGAGGATGTGATCGCATGCAATCTGACCGAGGCGCTGAAATGGAGTGAATCCATTTTCGTGTTGGATAACGGTAGTAAGGACGCTACGTGGGAGATCGTACGTTCCCTTGCGAAGAATGAACCAAGGATCGTGGCGTGGAAGAGTTGGGATGTTCCATTTCGCGATGGGTTGCGGGCTGAGGTGTACAACGAGTTCAAGGGAAGGGCCGCACCTGGGGATTGGTGGTGCATGCGCTTGGATGCGGATGAGTTCTATCTGGTGGACCCAAGAGTGGTCCTTGCGAAGGTTCCTACGACCCATCACGTGGTCTGCAAGGATGGTATCGAGTACCACCTGACCTTTGAGGATCTTCACGAATATCATTTTCAGGGGCATTTTCCGGAGGACATGGATCATATAAGGTACTATCAACCGAGAACATGGGCGGAGGTGAGGTTCTTTCGTCACCGCGACCGGTTGACCTGGGACCCCGATCTTCCATTTCCGAAGCACATGGGGCTGACCTGGCGGGAACGGGTACCCATGAAGCACTATCAGTACCGAAGCAGGACACAGATGGAAATGCGATTTTCCACGCGCATGAAGGTGATGGCGGATCTCGCGGCGGGACCAGGCTTGAACCATCCGGAATACAAAGCATGGTCACACGCGATCGCGGGTTCCATCGAAGAGAAGTTGATGTATCGATCTCAATTGTACTGCGATAGTGGCCAAGGTATCCCGAGAACAGATGGTGTTGGAAATAGGTACTTGAATCCTTGGTATTCTCGGATGGTCAAGAGGTTTTTGCATGGTATTGGTGTTTGGCCATGACGATACCTATATCCATGAACTGCTTTCATTGCTTTCGGCTTAACGCACAGTCTATG
>Ga0116157_10001105_pt1 | contig 27274 bp, 24 predicted proteins | sample AD_UKC048_MetaG_FD_89882 | JGI IMG/M metagenome (GOLD analysis project Ga0116157, IMG submission 89882) | Active sludge microbial communities of municipal wastewater-treating anaerobic digesters from USA - AD_UKC048_MetaG | ecosystem: Engineered > Bioreactor > Anaerobic > Digestate | place: USA... | reverse complement strand
ATTGATTTGGCAGCTATGCGAAAAACTGATAGACTCCAGAAATCTTGAGAAATTTCCAATGTTTCTGGTAAGTCCTTCCATCATAACTTCTTCACGGACATAAAGATCCACATAAGCCGAAAGTGCTTCGTATCTGTCATTTGAAAAAAAGACAACAGGGATCAGTCCGAAATTAAGTGCCTCTTCAATTTTAAAAAGATCTCCCAGTTCACTTGCGGTAAAAGGATGCATTGTTTTTTTGAACGCTCGTCCTCCGAGAAGATTCGTCCCGTCTTTTTTAAGCTTTCTTGCACTTGAACCGGTCATTATGAACAATTTTTCCTTATGTGTTTCCATTAACAGATGTATCTGACTCAAAAGGTCAGGGACTTTCTGGATTTCATCAATGATAATAATCTTTTTTTCAGGGTGTGCCATCACGGTTCCGCCAAGCCGTTCCGGATAAGCACTGTATGTTCTGAAATTTTCATTTTCAAGAAGATCAATATACAAAGCATCATTGAAAGATTCTTTAAGAATCGTTGATTTTCCGGTTCCCCTTGGTCCGAACAGAAAAAAACTGTTATCAGGAAACACAAACTCTCTTTTTAAAGCCATGAATTCACCTCCAAAATGGAATCGCTTTTTCCATTTCTCCTTCCGAAATGGAATATCTACTTCCAAAAATACAGCGATTTTATGATTTTGTCAAGAGTTTGAAAATTATTTTCTGTGCTGACTTTTACCCTTTGCCGATGACATCTTTCATTGAATATCTGCCCGGTTTTTTCCCTGCGATGAAGAGTGCGGCTTCAATTGCTCCTCTTGCGAAAATATCTCTTGTGAGCGCTTTGTGCGATATTTCGATCCTTTCACCGTCATATGCAAAAATAACGGTGTGTTCTCCGGGGACATCGCCGCATCTGATGCTGTGATAACCGATCTCGTTTGATGCCCTTTCGCCTGTAATTCCTGACCTTCCTTCAACGGATTTAAGATTTCTGGTGCTTTGTCCGCTCGTTATGATCTTGCCGATCTCAAGTGCGGTTCCCGATGGTGCATCCTTTTTTTTGCTGTGATGGGTTTCGATGATCTCAATGTCGGCGTCACCAGTCAGTGCGGCGGCCTTTTTCATTATTTCAAAAAGGATGTTGACTCCTTTACTTAAATTAGATGTATGGAGAACAGGTATTGACTCAGCGGCTGTGTCAAGTGATATGAGATCTGCGATCTGAAGACCTGTTGCCCCTGAAATGAAAGGTTTCCTGTTCCTGACAGCCCACATGAGAGCTTTTTTGAAACCTTCGGGAGAACTTATATCTATTACAACATCAACATCGTTTGGCGTTATTTCTTCAATTTTTTCAAACCCTTCTGTAACATCAACTTTGTGTGCGACAACGATTTTGCCTGTTTCTTCAGCGATCCTTGTTATCGCTCTGCCCATTCTTCCGGATGCACCGTTAAGTGTCACTCGAATCATTGAATCCTCCGTAAGATAGAAGTTCATCTTTTAAGCTTCGTGTCATAAGTGCTTGAAAACTTTTATAAAGATCTGCATTTTCATATAAAACTCTGTATAGCGTTTCCGTTATCGGCATTTCAACATTTACCTTTTTTGAAAGATCGTATGCCGCTTTTGTCGTTGTAACACCTTCAGCGACCATTAGCATGCTTTTCAGAATGGCATCAATTTTTTCACCTTTGCCGAGCCGGATCCCGACCTGCCTGTTCCTGCTGAGATCTCCAGTACATGTCAGAACAAGATCGCCGATTCCGCTAAGTCCCGAAATTGTAAGAGGATTTCCACCCATCGCAATTACAAGACGGGTAATCTCGGCGATCGACCTTGTGATGAGTGCCGCCTGAGTATTCTTGCCGAAACCCATTCCTTCAAGTATCCCGACAGCTATTGCAAAAATGTTTTTTAAAGCACCGCCGAGTTCGACACCCGTTATGTCATTTGACCTGTAAATCCTCATGTAGGGAGAGCTGAATATCGCCTGGATCGACCCCATGTCTTCTGAATTATGCCCGGCAATAACAGCGCAAGTAGGCATTTTCATTGCAAGTTCGGCCGCAAAAGTGGGTCCTGAGATAACAAATATATTCTTGTGAAGAGTTGCCGGAAGAATATCTTCGGCGATCTGATACATCATTTTGAGCGTTCCGTTCTCGATCCCTTTTGAAGCGAGAACGATATATGTTCCCGGAGAGATCATGAAGGAGATCCCGCTGAGGAGTTCCCTTGTGTACTGTGAAGGAGATGCGACAATTACAATGTCCATCGAAACAACGGCCGACTGAATATCACTCACCGCTTTGATCTTTTCAGAAAGCTTTATACCTTTTAAAAATAAACTGTTTTCGTGAACGGTGTTGATCGAATCAACTATCTCCTGTTCCTTTGCCCAGATAGTGACATTGTAATCTTTTTCAGCCATAAGTGTTGCAAGGGCTGTGCCCCAGCTGCCTGCAGAAATGATACCGACTTTCAAGCTCATCAATCTTCCTCCGTTAAAAAACCAACGGGGCATTCTACTATCGCTAAACAGCTTAGTCAACTTAGAGATAACACTTTGTAAACATTAGAAGATATACTGATCTTTTTAATTGTGTCTGTGATATTATTTGATTTTCCGGTTTTTAGTTGTATAATACCTGCTGATTTTGTTTTTTGAGGAGGAACCTGTAATGGCAAGAGTAACTGTTGAAGATTGTTTGGAAAAAGTTCCGAATAGACTTGAGTTGATAATTCTGGCTGCAAAAAGGACAAGACAGCTTCTGGAAGGGGCGGAGCCTCTTATTTCAAACACCAGAGGAAACAAAGAACCGATCGTTGCCTTAAGAGAGGTGAGTGCCGGCAAGATATTGCTTAAGACCACTGAAGGTAAATTCAAGAAGAACTTCCGCAAACGTCGCAGAATAACAAAGTATTTCAGAAATCAAGACGAAGATTAATGAATGTTCGTCTTCCCGGGTTTCAATTCAAATATTGATCACCGCAATAAAAAATACCACATACAGACTGAGGTTAACAGGGCTGAGGAAAGAAGCAGGATAAACACCGTTGTATATCTTTCAGGAATGATATATTTCTCTGTTTCATCCGAATTGAACGGGGATGATGCACTTAATCGCGAATCGGCAGTTTCCACGATAAGGAAACAGCATAATAAAGTTATCAGAGACCTTATTTCCGATCAACTCGCTCCCCAAAGATCAGCAAGAGATAAAGATTCTGTTGATTTTCTCGGAATGTATGGAAATGACAGGATGTTTTCATGTCGTAATAAAACTGTATTCGGTGCTCAGGATATATTCAGAGAGCTTTTAATTATTCCGGAAGATGAAAAGTGAGCCGGTAATCCCTTCGAGGGGCTGCTTTTTAAAAATTTAAAAAAAGTTTGACTGTTTCATCAAAATTTGATAAGCAGTTAGCGAAGATGGTTTTTGGTGTAAAATGGACAATTTTTTGGATAGGTAGAAAAATGAAGTTAATTGCAAAGTTAATCACAGCAGTTCTTATTGTCAGTTTTGCAGTTCCTGCTTATGCTCAGGAAAAGGCACAACAGACCGGGATCAACTTGAAAGTTGGTGAAAGTTTCTATTTTGAAGGCAGCATCAAAGACAAAGCTGCCGATGAAAAGGAAGAGTCAATGGCTGAAATTCAAAGGACTCCTTTTTACAAATCGACATGGTTCATTACCGTTGTATCTGTCGTCGTGATCGCAGGTGCTGCCGTCGGGATATATTACGGCACAAGAACGGAAGAGCCGGAAGGCAATGTTGTTGAATATTAATCTAAAGAACGGTTCGAATACAATTTGGAGGATTTTATGAAAAACACATTTTTTCTGCTGTTGACTTTGGTTGCCGCTTTTCTGCTTGTTTCATGCGAAGCCGGTGACACAGGGAATTTCAAAATACGATTAAGACTCCCCATAGAAGAAAATAATAATTTTTGCGGGGATGGTGCCGGCGAAAATGATGATACCACTTACTGCATACAGGAGAGCGATCAGGTTCTTCTTTCAATATACACATCATCAACTCCTTCAGGTGAGTATGTATATGCCGACCGTAAGCTCATAAGAGTCGCCAGCAGCAACGGCGGCAAAGAAGAGTTTATCAGATCACTCAAGAAAGGAATCTATTACCGCTTTTTTGTTGAAGTTACAAATGCAAACGAGAAGCTCAAACTTACCGGCGGTCTTGACAGCATACTCTATGATGATGCCGAGAATTTTGAAGTAGATATATTCCTAGGTGCCACAGGTGATTTTGTAAGAGTTGTAAAAGATAAAAATGATTATGACTCATCCCTTCTTTCATATTTTGAATCATACGGTTCAAAAGGTGCGGCTGCGGCTCCGCTTAAAAACGGGAAGCTTTATCTTTCCGGCGGTTACAGCTTCGACTGGGAGATGATCGTATCCGACACAATGGTATTCGACCTTAAGAATGTTTCCTCTAAAAAAGCTGCCGCCCTCAAACCGGGACTGATGGATCATACAGCAAGTTTTCTTGATGACGGTTCCGAATCCGGAAAGGTTGTTGTCGCTTTCGGAACAACAGAAGATGATTCATATTCAAATGCGATACTTCTGTATGATCCGGATAAGGATAAATACAGAAACATAGGTTACGGCGACTCTGTAACAAGGGCAAAGGCGATCACTATTGACGGTGATGTCTATATTACAGGCGGCTGCAGCGGTGATAAAGTAAGCAAAAAGATATATAAAGTTGATAAAACGCAAACTGTTTCTGAATATGCAACCCTGCAGACGGGTCGTTGCAACCATGGTATTGCCGATGTATCATACACAAAGGAAGACGGAACATTTGTGCCGAGAATTCTTATAGTCGGCGGTTCAACTGATGAAGATGGCGAAAAGCCGGTGACCGGAGATACCTTTGCTGAAATAGTGACTGCTTCATCAAAGGCAATAACCCTTACAGACAGAACAGATGGCGATTCTGTTGAACTCCTTAAAAAGGGTCTCGTTTCTGCCGGAGCTACAAGTCTGGTAATGGATGATCTCGAGATTCCGGAAACCGTTGTAACTCTTGTCGGCGGATATCTTATGGATGGAGAGGAAGACAACAAAGCACCTGTTGTGAGCAAAAACCTTTATGTTCTCAGTGAAAAGAGTGATGGCAGCTGGGTATATGATGTGAACACAAGTTCAGATGGATGTGCAAGGCCGTCAGTCGGAACGATAGGTTCCGCTGAAAAGAGTCCCGCAAAATATGCCGCTGTAAATTGCGGAGCCGGCCAGACAGCAAGAACCGATAAAGTTGCATCTGACCAGATCATTTTTGTTGTACAGGTTAAGAGAAGTCTTGATCCGGAACTGGGAGTTAATGTTTTTGGTGCATCAATAAAAGATTCACTGTTTAAAAACAACAGTGACAGTGAGAACGGTGTAATAGTAGACGGACCTGTTGCAGTTAATGAGCTTGGGCAGGCCTATATTTTCGGGACACAGTTCGTTTATCAGGTAAGCAGCTACGCTCTTCCCTGATCTGCCTCATTCCAACTTTTATAACGGGGGGATTTTTCTCCCCGTTTTTTTTTGAGTTGACATGATGTATTTGACGGATATATTCAATAGATCTTTCTGGAGGAGATACCGTGAAAAAGTTTTTCATACAGACTTTCGGTTGTCAGATGAATGTGTATGACAGTGAAAGAGTTGCTGTAATGCTCTCAAACAGCGGATGGATACATACAGAAAACGCCTCGGATTCTGATATTATAATCATAAACAGTTGCAGTGTAAGGGACAAGCCCTTGAAAAAACTGTTCAGTTGTGCAGGCAGATATCTTCCTTTGAAAAGAAGAAAAGGGACTCTGATTTTCATAATGGGGTGTGTTGCTCAACAGCTTGGCCGTAAAATTATTGAAAAAGCTCCTTTTGTTGATGGTGTGTTCGGTCCTGGAGCGGAAGATCTTATTTTGCAGGTAGTTGAAAAAGGGAAATATCCGTTCGTGTCTAACGATCAGGATCTTCTTGAAAGAGAGGAAATATTTCCCGAAAGCTCAAAGGGGTCATTTTTCGAAAAGCATGTTTCTTCGATAACAGTGATGCACGGTTGTAACAATTTCTGCAGTTACTGTATTGTTCCTTTCGTAAGAGGAAAGGAAGTCAGCCGTAAGTCATCATCCATACTTCAGGAAGTTGATATGCTCATTCAGAAAGGTGTTCTCGAAATAACTCTGCTCGGGCAGAATGTGAACAGTTATAATGATCCTCAGACGGGAAAGGATTTTACGGATCTGCTTTATGATGTCGCGAAAAAGGATGGTTTGCAGCGGTTGCGGTTCATGACAAGCCACCCGAAAGATTTCAATGAAAAGCTGGCTGCTGCGTTTACGGAGATTCCTCAACTTATGCCCAATCTTCATCTTCCGGCACAGTCAGGATCTGACAGGATACTGAATATGATGAATAGAAAATATACGATAGCTGATTATCTCAAAAAATTAGATATGGCAAGAAAGTATCTTCCTGATGTGGCGTTAAGTGGAGACTTCATTGTCGGATTTCCGGATGAAACAGAAGATGATTTCCGGCAGACGCTTGATCTGATAGAACGGGTCGGATATGATGTTATCTATGCATTTGCATATTCTCCAAGGCCGATGACTGCCGCTTCAAAATTGATGGACAATATTTCTCCCGATGTAAAAGCTGAACGGCTTAACCGCCTTCTGGATGCACAAAAGAACAGGATGAAGGAAGTGAGAAACAGATATCTGAACAGGACAGTAAAGGTTCTGATAGAAAAACCGAGCCCTAAAAGCAGAACATTAATGGGAAGAAACGAGCACAATCTTGTGACACATGTTGTAAATGCAGTAGACGATGATATGGGCCGGATCATAGATGTAAAAGTACTTGAAGTTCTTGAAAACACCCTTCGTGGTCAAAAAACATAAAGAAATAGTGATTTTTCAGCAATTTTTTTTATTATTATGCGGTTTTAGATTTTTTTCGTAAAAAGGAGACAGAAATGGGTCTTATTCATCTTAAGGATGTTGCGACACTCGGGAACATTGTCATCGGATTCAGTTCAGCTATTTTAGCTATCGAAGGAAATATTCAGGCGGCCTGCTATCTCATAATTGCGGCATTTGTTTTTGATCATCTCGATGGAGCAATAGCCAGGTGGACAAAAATGAGCAACCAGTTCGGTAAGGAGCTTGATGTCATTGCCGATCATGTCACATATTCTGTTTGTCCGGCGTTTATAGTATATGCTTTTTACAAAGAAATTAATATGTTACTTGCTTTTGTAATGGCACTTGTTCCTTTGATATTCGGATGCATCAGACATGCAAGGAATACGGTTTATGACATCAGTTTTCCCCGTTTCTGGCTCGGAACTCCAAGGCCTGTCTCAGCTTTTTATATAGTAGGCGTTCTCGGAACACAGCTTTCCGAAGTTATTCCTTATTATAAATGGATAACCATTCCGGTAATAATCTGGATTGGATACAACAATCTGTCATTCAGGCCGTTTCTTGCTCATCACGGCAGAAAGTTCAACAAACCTCTTAAATTCTTTATGTCGATGGCTGTTCTTGTTCTTTTTTTATCCGGAGTGGCAACGAGTATGACTGGAAAACCGTGGCTTCTGGACTGTCTTCTTTTTGAGATGCTGGTATACACTTTTTTTACTCCGTTTGCATTTGATCCATGGGATATGGACGGGTACGATGAATATGTAAAAAACAAAAAAGCGGAAATAGCGCGTGATATGAAACCGGAACATTTGAGGTGAAAACAATGATAAAACAGGGGGTTATTCTTGCAAGCGGACTTGGGAGCCGTCTTAACAGCGAAGGGAGGAATGAACCCAAACCTCTGATGCCTGTAGGCGGCATGGCCCTTATTGAAAGAGTTATTACGCTCATGCAGTCTTCGGGAATAGAAAATATAGTTGTCGTTCTTGGTTACAGAAGCGATCAGATGACAGAATTTTTTAAAAAAAGAAAGTTTTCAGGAATAGACACAGTTATTAACGACGAGTACAACAAGAAGAACGGAATATCTCTTTTAAGATCAAGAGAAAAGCTTTCGCAGGAACCGTTTCTGCTTTCAATGGCGGACCATATTTTCTCGAATGATTTTTTTGTTAAATTCATTGAAAAGGCGGAGCCGGAACTTGAAAAAGCGGATGTTCTTCTTTCGATAGATAGAGACATAGAAGGGGTTTTTGATCTTGATGATGCGACAAAAGTTTTTACAGAAGGGTCTTTAATTACAAAAATAGCAAAAGATCTCGGTGGATATAATGCTATAGATACAGGTCTTTTCCTTTGCAACCACAGGATATTTGATAAACTTGATGATATTTATAAAAGAACAGGTGATGTTTCAATTTCAGAGGGTATGAAAGCTCTTGCGCAGGAAAACAAATTCGGTGCCGTTGACATGACAGGCAATCTCTGGCAGGATGTTGACACTCCTTCAATGAAGAATGAAGCTGAAGAGCGGCTGATAGATGCTTTCATCAGAAATGAGCCGTGTGCAGATTTTTTTTCGAATAATTTTTTCTATAAGGCGGCACATGAAGCGGCAGTCGGATTTTTCAAAAAGGAACACTTTGACTGGAGAATAATCGATACGCTGTTTTTCATTTCAGCAATTATCATTTCCCTCATCAGTATAAAGCTTGAGATCGCGTTTCCTTCAATCTTCACCGTTATTGGTTCGACACTGATTTATTATTTAAACAGGTTGAAAAATTCTGTTAAACCGTCAGCGGACGAACAATCGGGGTTTTCATTATTTTCATATGGTGTCAACATGGTGATATCAATGATACCGGTGGTTCTTGGAACAAATTTTATAGCCGGTCTGATAATTCTTGTTTTTATGGTTGCAACAGTTTCGTCAAAGGTTACAGGTCTTGATGCCGTTATCCGCACACAAGTACCTGAACTTCCTGAAGAGATATCTGCAAAATACATGAGTCCTTCGTTTTTTGCACTGGTTTATTTAATTCTTGTTGTTCTTCCTGTTCCTTTTGTGGTGACAGCTGTCACAGGCGCGATATTTCTTCTTTTCCATGAATCCGGTCCGAAGGGGATGCAGAAATGAATTTGAGGAGAAAGAAAGAGAGAGAGTTCAGCATAGACATAAGCTCACTTGTTGATGTTCTTTTTACACTCCTTATCTTTTTTTCGCTTACGAGTACATTCGTTAAAGAATCGGGTTTAAAAGTCGACCTTCCTGAGGCCTCATCAGGTGCCCCGTTGATGTCTCCTGAAAAATATGAGATCACCATAAGTCAGGAAGGTGCGGTCAGTTTGAACAGTGTTCCTGTAAGTTCGACTGTTGAAATGAAAGAGATCCTTTCAAAATTTGACACAGATATGCGGTTAAGGTATGTTATGGTAATTAAGGCGGATACTGCTACTCCTCATGGCAAGGTGACGGAAGTCCTTGATATATTGAAGTCATTGAGATTTGAAAATATCGCTGTAGGAACGAGGTCGAAGAAATGAAAAACAGGATTTTTTCTATTACTGCTGCTGCTGTTTTTTCGGCAGTAGTTCTTTTTCTGATATATGATACGGTAATTTCATATTCCGAAATATCAAGGAACGGCGAGGTTATAGAAGCGCTGGAAAAGGATTCAAAAAAGATAGAAGAAGAGATACTTGAAATGCGCCTTAAAATGGAAAGGTTTAAAAAAGATCCGAAAGCCGCTGAAGCGATTCTGAGAAAGAAATTTGAGATGTTAAGAACTGATCAGTACTTTATAAATGACAAAACTAATTAATTCAAGACCGTTTTTTTACATTCTCACGCTGATATTTTCACTGGTGTCCATCCATGTTGAAAAGAGCTTGAGCTTTGTTATTGCAGTATGGAGCGTGTTTGCTGTTCTTGTGCTGTATTTTATACTGATTGAACAGATAAGGCCGCCACTGCCCCCGCTCATAATAGTTGCGATAGTCCTGACCGGCGGCAAGGCGAGCGTTCTGATGGCTCTGCTTTTTATAGCACTTCCTTACATTGTCAGCCGGCTCGACCAGATACACTACCTCTTTTTTGCACTGTCATCATTTACTGTTCTTGTGATGACCGGTGATTTTAAGAAACCTGAAGATTTCATTCTCTATATACTTTACTTTCTTGTATCAGTATTTGTATGGCTTTTTCACAGGAAAGATCTGTGGCAGCATCTGGTTTCTGAAAAAACACCGGCTTCTGAAGTTCCAAGAAAAATAGATGAGATAAGCAGTTCAATCGTGGAAGACCCTTTTAAGCCGCTTAAGAACTATCTTCTAAGAACGACTGCTTTTCACGGGATGAAGATAGAACTTCATCTCATTGAGCTTATGCCGGGCGGAAAGGCGAGAAAATACAACAGTGAGAACAGTTTTGAGCTCAGGGGTCTGATCCACAGGGTTGTTCATGACAGGATCGAACTGGCGGCAAAAACGCTTCTTGCTGAACAGGAAGATGTTCCTATGATGTCTGAATATAATTTCCGCTTGTACTATCCGATAAGCATGTTCGAGTGCGGCTCAATCGCAATGGAACCTGAATATGTCCTTGCAGTTGACATAAAGATAAAGGAAAAAGGGGAGAATCCTGATAACTCAAATGTAAAACACGAATTGCTCAACAGTTTTAGAGAGATAAAGAACGATATTGCCGAACTGATAAGACAGGGAGAGGCATTCAGACAGATATCCATTGAAAAACAGAAAAAGGAGAATCTTTACAGCGGAACTGCAGGGATAGTTGATTCTTTCAGCCGGGATTCTCTTTTTCAGGCAACAGCTCTTGCCGTATTCAATCTTGTGCCTGAGGCAGGTGCTGTATTTATAACCGAACAGAAAGGAGATGCCCACATAGGTCACGCTTTCAGGATAAGAGAGGATTCCTTAAGAAGTGATTCGGTAAAAATGGAAAATATCGAAGAGTTTGGGAAAGATGAAATAACAGATGAAAAGTCAATTCATTCACTGATGGTTAACGGCAAGCTGGACAATGTCTATGAACTTCACGGAATAAACAAAAGAAAGGACAATCCGGTGTTTACTCAGAAAGTGTTTGAATATCTTAATAAATTTGAGAATATGTCTGTCCGGCTTATAACTTTCAACAACGACATCAAAGGGACTGTCACGATACTTACCGACAATAGCGAGAAGTTCGAGTCACTCAAAAATCAGACAACATCAATAAGAATGATATATAAAGTTGTTTCTTCAGCGCTTAACAACCTTGAGATGTATGAAAAGGTTGAAGAGCTTTCAAATGTTGACGGACTGACAGGGCTTTACAACAGAAGATATTTTCAGGATATGATCGAAAGAATGGTCATGGAATCAAGCAGAACGGGGACTCCTCTTTCGATGATAATGCTTGACATAGATCATTTCAAAGCAGTCAACGATACTTACGGTCATAAAGCGGGGGACGATGTCATCCGCTTCCTTTCAAGGACTGTGAAAAACAATGTGAGAAAGGTCGATGTGGCGGCAAGATACGGAGGAGAGGAGTTTGTTGTTCTTCTTCACAATACAAATGTCGAAGGTGCTGCACGGCTTGCTGAAAAGATCAGGATACTTGTCAAAGATTCAACGATAAATGCAGACGGTTCGCACATAAACATCACATCATCTTTCGGAGTATCATCATTTCCGTCAATTTCCATGAGCAGCGGAGATCTTGTTAAAAATTCTGATCAGGCACTCTATTTCTCCAAGGAAAACGGTCGTAACAAAGTGACTGTTTATTCGAAGGATATCGCTGATTCTGCCGGTGAAAAAGAAAAAGACGAAGAAGAATAATCATCAGAGAGGAAATATGAAAATTCTTGTTACCGGAACTGCCGGATTCATCGGTTATCATGTTGCAGAACACCTCGTAAACAGAGGCGATGAAGTTGTCGGGCTTGATGTTGTGAATGATTATTACGACATAAACCTCAAATACAGCCGGCTTGAAAACATGGGCATTGATAAAGACATGGCTGTTTATGGAAAGCTTGTTAAAAGCACAAAGTCTGACAATTATTCATTCATAAAGCTGGATCTTAAAGACAAAGAATCGATAGAAGACCTTTTTAAAAATCAGAAGTTTGACAAGGTGTGCAATCTTGCCGCTCAGGCAGGAGTGAGATATTCCTTAACGAATCCTGATGCCTATATTGAAAGCAACATTGCCGGCTTCATGAACATTCTTGAGGCGTCAAGGCATAACGGGATAAAGCATCTTGTCTATGCATCAAGTTCAAGTGTGTATGGAGCGAACGAGGAGCTTCCGTTTTCAACTCATGACAATGTTGATCATCCGATAAGCTTGTATGCCGCGTCGAAGAAATCAAACGAGCTCATGGCGCATGTTTACAGCCATCTTTTCAAAATTCCAACGACCGGACTTCGTTTTTTCACAGTTTACGGACCGTGGGGAAGACCTGACATGGCGTTGTTCCTTTTCACAAAAGCAATTCTTGAAGATAGAGAGATAGAAGTTTTTAATTATGGTGAAATGTTAAGAGATTTCACATACATAGATGATATTGTTGAAGGTGTTGTAAGGGTCATTGACAATGTGCCCCGTGGCAATGTTAACTGGAACGGGAAAAAGCCCGATCCGTCATCTTCAAAAGCACCTTATAAAATTTACAACATCGGAAACAATGCACCCGTAAAACTGATGTCATTCATTGAAGCAATAGAGGAAAAACTCGGAAAAACCGCAAAAAAGAAACTCATGCCCCTTCAAATGGGCGATGTCCCCGCAACATACGCTGATGTTGAAGACCTCGTTCAAAACATCGGCTATAAACCAGCCACCACCATCAAAACAGGAATTGACCGGTTCATCGACTGGTATCTTGAGTATTATAAAGCAGATTAGTGATCAGAGTGCCTTTTGTGGAGTAAAAATATGTGCATTTTGGATTAAATTCAATATAATATTTTCAATCGGAACTGGGGTGAAGTCTTGCGGGGAATTTTTTTAATCTTTATTGCGCTATTTCTAATTTTTTTAAATATGACAGCATACGCATTGCCTGGTGATGAAAGATGGATAGCTATGAATCCAGAGATACCTGGAACCAATGGTCCGGTTTATGCAATGGTTAAACATGATGACTATATTTATATCGGTGGAGTTTTCACTTTTGTGAAAAACATATATGCAAGTAGAGTCGCACGGCTTCACATCCCGACGAACACATGGGAATCGTTAGGAAATATTTCATACTCATATATTAATGCTCTTGCTGTTGATACCGCCGGAAACTTATATGCCGGAGTATATAAAATAAATGATGATGGTTCTGTTACAGGAAATGTAATGAAGTGGGACGACAGTAATTGGACTGTTCTGGGAGAGGAGATGTCTGTTGCCGCCCTTGCCGTTGACAATAGCGGAAATCTCTATGCAGGTGGATCTTTTACAAATGCAGGTGGTGTTGCTGTAAACCATATTGCCAGATGGGATGGCAAAAATTGGATTGCACTGGGAAAAGGTGTGGATGGTGCGGTTTCTTCTCTTGCTGTGGATGACAACGGAAATCTTTATGTGGGCGGAAACTTTATTCACGCAGGAAGCGTCGTTGCAAACCATATTGCTAAATGGGATGGTAACGACTGGAGTATATTCGGGGATGGTGTCGAAGTCGGTGTTTCTAGTAGAGTTGAAGCCATACTCCTTGATGGAAATGGGAATCTTTATGCGAGTGGACATTTTGTCAACGAAGAAGGCACTGCCTCAAATTATATTGCACAGTGGAACGGTATCAAATGGAGCATGCTGGAAAGCAAAATGAGTGGTAAAAATATTGTCGGTATAAAATGTGACGGGACTATCTATATTTCTGCCATGACTCTTGACAACAACGGAAATCTGTATGCGGGAGGATGCTTTCTCTCAGCATCGGGGGTTGTTGCAAGACATATCGCCAAGTGGGATGGTATAAGCTGGAGTGCTTTAGGGAACGGTATTAATGATCGTGTTTACGCAATTACCTTTGACAATGCCGGCAACCTTTATGTGGCTGGGGATTTCACCACTGCAGGTGACATGGCAGTTGGCAATATTGCTGTGTGGAATAAAGAACGCTGGGACGCATTGGGAAGCGGCATTAACCAAGAAGTGAATGCCATTGCAGTTGATTCCAATGGCGATGTTTATGTGGGTGCAAGCATAACCACTACAAACGGACTGTTGACAAAAGGGATTGCCAAATGGAATGGCACTGACTGGAGTGCACTGGGAAGTGGAGTGAACGGATCTGTTTATGCCATTGCCTTTGACAACAGCGGAAATCTTTATGCAGGTGGCGATTTTATCACTGCAGGCGATGTTCGTGTAAACTCTATCGCCAAGTGGAATGGCACTGACTGGAGTGCACTGGGTAGTGGGGTGGATGGACTTGTTTATGCGCTTACTTTTGACAACATCGGAAATCTTTATGCAGGAGGAACATTTCCTCTTGCGGGTGGTGTCACGGTAGGTTCTATCGCTCGATGGGACGGTACGAACTGGCATCCAGTTGGGAGCGGCCTGTGTTATATAAATCCTAACATGGGTGGTGGTTGCTACGGTGGCGTTTTAGCTCTTGAATTCGATAACAAAGGAAACTTATATGCAGGTGGCTCATTCAATAGAGCCGGGGCGTTGTCAGTAAATTATATTGCCATGTGGAACGGTAATTACTGGAGCACACTGGGAAGCGGAATGAACGGATCTGTTTATGCCCTTGCTCTTGACAACAGCGGAAATCTTTATGCAGGAGGATTTTTCAATCGTGCAGGCGATGTAACCGCATCTTATATCGCTCAATGGGATGGTGCTGGCTGGAGTTCACTCGGGGCCGGTGTAGACGGTAGCGTGTCTGCCCTTACCTTTGACGGCAAAGGGAATCTCTATGCGGGAGGACACTTTACAAGTGCAGGCGGTATCTTTGCGAACCGTATTGCCAGATGGGATGGCAGTAACTGGAGCGCTGCAGGGAGTGGTATAGGAGGCAGTTATCACAGTGTCTCCACTTTGGCTGTTGACCTTAGCGGCGGCCTCTATGCGGGAGGAAACTTCACCAGTGCAGGCGGCAAAACAAGCCTTTATTTTGCGAAATACCTTATTCCTGATGATGAAACAACTCAACCCGATGAAGATACCATTATGCCGACCGATGAAGATATCAATATCGACGATGATACAATTTACGAAGCCACCGACAGTGTAGCGTATGACAGCGACACGATCTTGCCTGATGAACAGGTATCGGTTGATGCTGATACCGGCAAAGTCAGTAGTGCTGATGGCTGTGGCTGTACCGTAGTGTTTTAAGCAGAATTTAATTTTTTGGAGAGGAAGATATGAGGCAGGTCATATATTTTTCGTTTACGATGTTTCTTTTATTATTTTTTAGTAATTGTACGAATAAAGATAAACTTGCTAATGACTTGCAGGAAAAGAAAGAGGTTGCGGTTGATACGGTTTTGAATAACTGGTCAAAGAAATCGCCAAACAGCATGAATTGGAGTGATGCAAAGAAATATTGTGAAAATTTAAATGAAGACGGCCATTCAGATTGGCGGCTCCCAACAATATCTGAACTTAGAACACTTATCAAAAACTGCCCTGCAACTGAAACGGACGGAGCTTGCATGGTTACGAATGATTGTTTACATGATGGTAATTGCCGGACTTCTGCCTGCAATGGCTGCTCAGGTGGATCTGACGGGCGATATTCCAAATTTGGAGACACCAAATGGTTATGGTCGTCGTCGGAGCCATCAGATATAACAGACCGTGCATGGGTCGTGATTTTCAAACTCGGTCTTGTGAACTACGGCAACAAAAGTGGTACGATCAATGTCCGCTGTGTCCGTTGATGTCACTGCGTTTGTCACTTTGCGAATCAAAAAAGATCAGTGCAGATACCTTTTTGTCTCTTTTCCGGTGACTCCGGCAGAGAGTTCGATGAATGAAAACATTGTCAAATTTTGAAAAATGTGTATTATTCCCTATGTATTTGATTTAAGGAGGAATAATTGAATGAACATAAAAGTTGATTTTGAAAAGTTGAGCGTTTTCTGCAAAAAATGGAATATTGTTGAATTTGCTCTTTTTGGCTCAGTTCTTAGGAATGATTTTAATTCAGAAAGTGATGTTGATGTTCTTGTTTCTTTTGATCAGAATACAAATATTTCTCTCTTTGATCTGGTTGAAATGCAAGAAGAACTTGAATCTTTTTTTGGCAGAGAAGTTGATATTATTGAGAGAACTGCAATAAAAAACCCATATAGAATGAAAAATATCTTTGCAAACATGGAGGTTTTGTATGCTGCCTGAGGAAAGGGATCTTTCGCTTTTATGGGATATGCTTGAAGCCGCAAAAGATGTTGTGGCATTCATCGAAAATGTTAAATTCAGCGATTTTGAGAATGATAAAAAATTGAGGTATGCAACTGAAAGACAGATACTTGTTATCGGCGAAGCGGCTAAAAATATTTCGGAATCCACAAAAAATGACTATTCTGAAATACCATGGAAAAGCATTGTCGGAATGAGAAACATTCTCGCTCATGAATATGGCGAAGTGCTTACATCAAGAATCTGGTCAACGGCTAAAAATGACATTCCCAACCTTATTGCTAAAATAAATGCTGCGTTGAAATCACTTGAGCAGAAAATAAAATTATCGACTTAAATCAGTGCAGATACCTTTTTGTCTCTTTTCCGGTGACAGGTTAAAACCTCAAAAACTTCAATTCCTCATTAAATTCATTAAAATACTTCCGTTGTGATTAGTGATGTCACTTCGTGACCGTGAACAGTGAACTGTGAACGGTGAGCGGACGGGTATAAAAAGAGGTAAAAATGAGAAAGGGTTTAATTTCATTGATGTTTGTTCTGATGTTTGTGCTGGGTTCGTGCGGTGGTGATACAGGAGGTAAATTTAAACCTTCTGATTGTACTGGTGAATTTCCTAATTATCATAAAGGTCTTTGCTGGTCAGAGGCTTCAAGCAGTTCTATGGATTGGGATAATGCAATAACTTATTGTGAAAACCTCGGTGGCAGACTTCCTGCAATTTCAGAACTCAGAACACTTATTCAGAACTGTCCGACTACTGAAACAGGTGGTGAATGTGGAGTCACTGACAGTTGTTTATCTTCCGATTGTTGGAGTTATTCATGTCGTGGGTGTAAAAATGACACATCTGGCGAATATTCGGTTTTTAGAGATACTGATTTGTTTTGGTCGTCGTCGGAGCTATCAGATCGCAAATACATCGCATGTTATGTGAGTTTCAAAGCTGGGCATGTGGGCTACGTCTCCAATAGCATCAAATACGGTGTCCGTTGCGTAAAATAATTTGTCACTTCGCGAATCAAAAAAGATCAGTGCAGATACCTTTTTGTCTCTTTTCCGGTGACTCCGGCTGAGAGTTCGATGAATGGTTTGAGTGTGCTTGCGTTGATCTTTCTGAAAAGGACTTCCTCGATTTGGAAAAAGCCGACAGATGCACTCATTTCGACATTTATCGCAAGTGGTTTGTTTTCCCCTTTTGTGATGCGCACTTTCTCAATTGCGGCTGAAGAATACTGGTGAATGTCGCCCGGTTTCGGCTCATCGTTTATCATTATGGGAATACGGCTCCGTCCTTTTTCCATGTCACATCCGTCAGCGATAAGAACTACGCCGGCTTCATAGGAATGAACCTTGAGAGTTCCCATGTGTCCGCTGATGCATTCAAATGCGAGTGCCCGCACGATAACCTGTTTTTCAAAATCATCAGGATAAACTTTTTTTAATATCCTTCTTAATATCGGGTCAGCGAGGATCAGAGCGTTCTTTTCGTGATTTTCTCTTCCGATCGACATGCCGATATCGTGGATTAAAGAAGCCGAAAGAACAGCGTTAAGCGACTCTTCATAAGTACCGGCTCCTTCTTTTTCAAGAGAGAATTTAAATCCCTGTTCATGCAGGATCGACATTATTTTTATAGAATTATATGCAACTCTTTTCATGTGAACCGGGCCGTGATCGTTGTAATTAAGACGGGTGATCGAAACGGTGTTGGCATAGTTCTGAAGGTGGATTATCTCAGGATCGCTGAATATCTCTTTTGCCAGAATAAGCGGTTTTCCCTTAAGTTTTTCAAGAATTCTTTTTTCTGTTCCTGCTTCTTTCGGTGATTTTGTCATTTATTTACCTCACAAAAAATCATGGGACAAGATTATACTGTAAATATTTCTGTGTCAACTGAAGCTGAAGTTTTGCTTTTGACATAATTCAAATAATGATTAAAATATGTGTGTTTTGTTGTTCAATAGCAGTTTTTTAATGAATGTAAAATGGTTTCTGGCACTTACAATATCGGTTGCCGTTATTGTCTCGGCAATTGTCTATGATCTTCACTTTAGAAAAGATGTAAATCTGCATGTATCCTGGAGTAGCGCAGGCAGTAAAAGGAAGATAGAAACAACCTATGTGCAGGTTCCCGAAGGAAAATATGACGACATGTTTGAAGAGATGATCGGAACAGAGAACTGGAAAACTGCAAAACAGCTTTACAGAAAGAATGCCGGTCTGAACCGTTTTATGGCTGGAGATATTTTTTCTGTCAGCACTCTTGGCGAAAAGGTTCTTTCATACAATCTTCACCACTACAAGAACAGAATTATCGGCGAAAAGATATCGTTTATAAGGAAAGGTCGTAATTTCGAGAAAGAGACTTATGAAATATCTCTGGAGGTAAAAACAGTCGTCAAATATTTTAAAATAAAGGAATCTCTTGCAAAGGATGATCCGCAGTTTTATGAAATGGCAAGAGAGCGGTTGGTATGGGACTGGGGTATTCTTGACAAGCTGATGCCGGGTGATTCTGTATCGTTCATGGTAAAAGGGATATTCGATCACGATATTCTTGTTCATGCTTTCGGCATTCTGGGGCTGTCGGTAAGAAGTTCAACCATAGGCGATTTTACAATGACGGCATTCAGAGATGCAACTTACGGTGATTATTTTGTTGCAAGTCATGGAATGATGCTTTCTCCTCCCGGTCAGTTCAGATCCCCGATCGACAGCGGCAGAATTTCCAGTTTTTTCGGATATAGATCGGATCCGTTCAATAAAAGAAAAAAATTCCATAATGGAGTGGATATAATCGCAAAAATTGATACTCCGGTCAGAGCGGCTGATGCTGGAACAGTTTCCTTTGTAGGTAAAAAGGGGGGGTTGGGAAACACAATAGTTCTGGAACACGGCAATGGAATGAAAACTGTTTACGGTCATTTAAACCGCTTTCTTGTATTAAGCGGATACACAGTGCAGAAAGGCGAAGTTATAGCAGGAGCAGGAAATTCCGGCAGGTCGACTGCTCCCCATCTTCATTTTACCGTTCTTCTTGACGGCAAGAGTGTCGATCCGATGCAGTTCACATACGAAAGGGTGTGGTCTGCACCTTTTGATATTGCAGGCGGCTTCAGAAATGTTTCGGCATCAAGAACCGCTCAGCTTGAAGAGGTCATGGATAAAGCCAGGACAGTCTTTGTTCAGGAAAAATATGCCGATATTATGTCAACAATGAATTGAAAATAACAATATTTCCGGAGAATAAAATGTCATCAAATGTAGAATTTCTGGCTCTCGGCGGGCTGAAGGAAGTGGGGAAGAACTGTCTTCTCATCAAATATGAAGATCAGGCGATAATGGTGGATTGCGGAATGGGTTTCCCCGGCAACGATGATTTCATGGAGGATGATTTTTTCATTCCCGATTTTGACATCATAAATGAACTTGATATTGAACTTCTGGGATGTGTTATAACTCATGGACACGAAGATCATATAGGGGGCGTCCCTTATCTCCTTCAGAAATTCAATGTTCCTGTCTATATGACAAAATTTCCTAAAATGATACTGGAAGAAAGAATAGGAAGATATGCAAAATATAAGAATAGAATTGAAAGTTTCAGTTCAAAAAAGACACCCGAGATAAATCTTGGTCCGTTCAGAGTTGAAATGTTCGATGTTCCTCATTCAATCCCTGAAGCGAAAGGACTCATAATAGATGTCGGCGGAATTACAATCGTCCATACAGGTGATTTTAAATATGACGGAAAAAAGGGATCCCCTTTTAAAGGCAGAGTCCCTAAAAAAGTTGATGTTCTCCTTTCTGACAGCACAAATATCGAGAATACAGGACATTCAGAAAGTGAAAGTTCAATAATTCCGAATATCACCCAGATAATTGAGAATGCCCCGGGCAGAGTCATTGCGACGGGATTTTCCTCAAATACAACAAGGATAAAAAATATAATCGACATCTCACTTTCAAAAGGCCGCACCGTCGGATTGCTGGGCAGAAGTGTCTGCTCATACACAAGGATCGCTTCGGAGCTGGGTCATCTGAAACTTCCGGCATCTCTTCTGACAGAACAGACAAAGATCAACAGAGTGCCGGAGAACAAGCTGACACTCATCGTTACAGGATCGCAGGCGGAACCGAGAAGTGTTATGAAAAGAATGAGTCTTGATATGATGAAGTCTGTTTCGGTGAAATTCGGTGATACAATATTCTTCACATCAAAGAACATTCCGGGAAATGAACTTTCGATCGGGAGAATGATAGACAATCTCGTTGAAAAAGGTGCCGATGTATATTATGAGAATACTGACGACATTCATGTTTCAGGACACGCTAAACAGTTTGATATTGTTCAGTGTTTTAAAGATGTAAACCCTGATCTCATTATTCCTGTTCACGGTCACCGCAGATTTCTTGAACTGAGTGCAAAGCTTGCTGAGCGGAACGGGTTCAATGCGCAGGTGATAACTGACGGAGAGATGCTTTCCCTTCGTAAGAATAAACGGCCTGTTATTTCACACAAATATGATCTTACCGTCAAAGTTGTCTCGAACGGTGATCCGGATCTTGTAGACATTGAGAATATCAGGGAGCGGAAGAAAATAGCTAAAGCAGGGATCATGACTGTCATGATGACAGTTGACTTTCTTGCGAACTCGCTTCTTTCCAAGTCGAGAATAGTTTCTTCGGGAATAGCATCTGTCCCGAAAATGAAAAAGATAGAAAGGGAGGTCAAAGACATCATTGACAATTATTTTAAGGATGAACTGGCTGATGAGCCATTCTGGAAGGATGTGGAAGAGGAGATAAGGATCCGTGTCAGAAGGCATCTTTTTGCGATAACCAGGAAAAAACCGATCGTAAATGCAATAATTGTCAACCTTGACTGATATTATCTAAAAAAGTATTCTGCAGATTATCACAGAACCGATTATACCTGTGCCGTCAGCTATGAGAGCAGCGGGTACAGCGTGTCTGGCATTTTTTATTCCGACGGCTCCGAAATATACAGCAAGAACATAGAATGTTGTTTCAGTAGATCCCTGCATTGTTGAAACAAGATATGAAAGGAAGGAATCGGGCTCTTTGCTAACTATTTCGCTCATTATGCCAAATGCTCCGCTTCCTGAAAGAGGCCTGATAAATGCCATGGGAAGAGCTTGTGCCGGCATTCCGATCAATGATGTCAGTGGGTTGAAAATGTTGACCATTATGTCAAGAGCTCCGCTTGAACGGAACATTCCGACGGCAACAAATATAGCGACCATGAAAGGAATTATCTTTACTGCCACATTGAAACCCTCTTTTGCCCCTTCAGTCACAGTTTCATAAAGTTTGACACCTTTGAGATATCCGAACAGGAGGAATGCAACCATGATCACAGGTATAAGCCAGTCAGAAAGTTGCTGCATGAAGCTTCTCCATGAAACGGGCTCTGTGTTTGCTGATGCGCTGAAGTAAATTCCGCCTGCGACAAGTGCGATGAATAATGAGACCGCAACAATCTTGAAGATTTCAGGTTTTTCGTAATTTGCCGGTGTTTTTTCTTCCTCGGCTTTCTCTTCACTTATTGCGGCATCGCTGTTTTTAGACTGCAGAAGCTTTGATGCGATAATTGCGGATGATGTTGAGAGTATTGTTGCAAGGATGGAAGGGATAAGGATCGAAGCGGGTTCGCTTGCACCTGCTGAGGCCCTGACAGTTATTACACCAAGCGGAAGAAGAGTTACGCTTGAAGTGTTTATTGCAAGGAAAAGACACATTGCATTTGTGGCAGTTCCCTTTTCCCTGTTCAGTTTATCAAGCTCTGTCATCGCTTTAATTCCCATAGGTGTAGCCGCATTGCCGAGTCCGAGCATATTTGCGGCGATGTTCATCACCATTGCACTCATTGCAGGGTGATCATGCGGAACATCGGGGAAAAGACGGGTCATTACGGGTCGCACTGCTTTTGCGATCAACTTCAGAGCACCTGCTTCCTCGAGCACCTTCATTATTCCAAGCCACAGAGCCATTGCTCCGACAAGTCCTATTGCAAGGGTTACGGCCGATTTTGCACTTTCAAAAACCGAGGCGGTCAGCCCGGACATCTTTCCGGTGTATGAAGCCGCAACAACGGAAATAAGCACCATCATCAGCCAGATAGTATTTATCGGGGAAGGTTTTTCTTTCATGTTCACTCCCATAAAATGACAGCCGATATTATCAGATTTGTCAAAAGATACAACTTTGATGAAAGTTTGATGACAATGTTTGAAAACTTGCCAGTTTTTTGAAAAAATAATATACTCCGCACAGAAAAAGTCAGGGGGTATCCATGAGGGATTTCAAGGTTTGCACAGCTATCAGAAACAAGGATTTTGAAGACAGTATGGCTGAGATTATAAGGAATGAGGGGTGGAATCACTCCAATGTCAATGTCGATGATATAGTCAATGAGCATAGAAGAGGTGCTCTTTTCTTCATTGTCGAAGATAACTACACTTCAATACTCGATCTGATCGAACTTCACAATTCTTGCCGGCTCAACTTTCTTCCTACTGTAATCCTTTCATCTGCCGGTTCAAAGCATGCAAACTGGGCGGATCATGTAAGATACACCGACAAATATTTCCGTGCACCGATGGACGGCTTTAAGCCAGTTGCAGTGCAGGTCATAAAGACGGTACTGGCTTTTACAAATGCCCATAAATACAAGAATTTCTTTAAATTCAGGGAATTTGTGGACAACTCTTTCAAAGGGTGTTCCCATTTTTCTGTTTTTATGAACGATGTCCTTACTAGAATGCTTGAAATGCTTTATGCAGGAAGAGGTTCCATGATGCTCCTTAATAAAAGCGGCAACCTTGTGATAGAAGCTTCAACAAAAAAAAATCTTATAGGGCTTGAAGTAGAGCCGAAACCGGGCAGTGTGGCATGGACAGTCATAGATACGGGAAAACCGGTTTTCGTTGAAAATATAGATAATGATTCCAGGTTCAAAAAAACGGAAGGTTATTCCAAAGATTATTTCATGTCGTTACCGGTCTTTATAAACGGAAAGATAGAAGGGGTTCTCAATCTTTCAGATAAAATGGTATCTCTTCTTTTTGATTCATCCGATCAGAAGAATGCGGACCGCCTTTTAAAGATCATTGAGCCGTATCTTTTCATTGAAAAGCTGAAAAGATCCGCCCTCAGTGACATTCTGAAGTAGTCTTGAAAATGAAAGAAGGAAAAATAGATTTCACATCTGTTCTTTTTGTATTTATTCTTCTTTCCGTCGGTGTTTTCATTTTTCTTTTTGTCAATGCCCAGCAGGATAGGTACGACTATTTTATTTATCTTTACGGTGCAGAAGTTGCCCCTGGCTCAAAAGCTCTGCTGAAAGTCATTTCAAGAGATGGTGAATTCGTAACAAACCCTGAAATATTCATTAACGGCAGAAAGTCTGCGACATCTCTTATTGATATCCGTCCTGATCTAAGAGAAATTGCTGTCGTTGTGGGAAAAAGTGAAGTTAAATTCCCTGTGAGATACAGCGATCTGGAAAATATCAGAGTTCCTGCTCCTGTCCGGACACATATTTCAGCAAAAGAACTTGAAAATGTTCCATTTCCTGCCGTTTCAGGAACAAAAACCGTTTTTCTGCTTCCAGACCAGTTCAGAGCGGTTCCTGAGTTTGAAACCAAAGTTCATTTCTACTGTTTGGATGGAGATGGTCCGTGCAGGGAAAGGGAAATTATAATAAACGGTATTGCAAAAGAATTGAAAGAAGGATACCTTTCGTTCACAACGATATTTACCCACGAGAAAAATGTTAATATTTCTTTCAGTGACGGTTCTTCGGTAATCGCAAAAGTGCCGTACAACGGTAAAATGTTCAAATTCTACACCGATGATTCAGGGATGATGCTTGCATCACTTTCAGACACAAGCAATGTTCATGTCGATTGTTACAGCAAAGAGCGGTGGATAGGAACTGACATTGTGGCGATAAACAATGCCGGAACAAGACTGCCTGACGGATATATGAACTGTGAAACTGTACAGGCAAGCTTCAATTCCTCCTCGCCCGGAGCAACCTATGTGGTTTTTTCCAGATCTCCGGATTTAAAAGGTGAAGTGGACGATCCATATTATTCTGGACTTGTACAATTTCTCCAAAAGTTTCCGTTACAAGCACAGGAGAGTTTCATAAGAAGTTACAACTCCTCTTTTTTCATGCCGCTTCCGCTCATATTTTCAGGAGAAGTTCTTGAAAAGGAGTTCAATGAAAAAAAGAGCGGTGAACTTAATTTTTACTGGTGGATGATATTAATTTCATCTCTTGCAGGACTTATGCTTTTTATCCGGACAGTTTTCCGTAAAATGAAAGTTGTGGAAGGTATAGACGGAGAATTGATATCAAGATCGATGAACAACCAGCGACTCATACTTGCCGGAGCGATAGTGCTTTATGCAGGAGTTATATTTCTTTTATTATATTTACTTAAAAATCTGGCTTAAATTATGGGCAGAATAAAACTTTTAACAGAAAAAACAATAAACCAGATAGCGGCAGGGGAAGTTGTTGAAAGACCCGCATCCATAATCAAGGAGCTTGTCGAGAACAGTATTGATGCAGGGGCTCTTAACATCTTTATTGACATAGAGAATGGCGGTAAAAAAAGGATAACTGTTAAAGATGACGGATGCGGAATGACCGAAGATGATGTTTTCATGGCTCTTGAAAGGCATGCAACAAGTAAAATAAATGATATTGCAGACCTTGAAAAAATCTCGACAATGGGTTTCAGAGGCGAAGCGATCCCGTCAATAGCGGCAGTGACACATTTTTCGATTTCCAGTGCGATTTCTCATGGTGAGGGTTTCAGGATAGTTTCAAAGAACGGAGTTATAACTGAAAACGGTCCGGTCTCCATGCCGAAAGGGACGGAGATATCATGTTCCAACCTTTTTCACAATATTCCGGCAAGAAAGAAGTTTCTGAAAAGTGACGAAAGAGAGATGGCGCATATTAAAGAGATGATACAGAAATTCAGTATTATCAATTATAAAACCGGCTTTTCATTTGCTCACAACGGAAGAAATCTGTTCACTTTAAACCCTTCTCCTTCTGTTTCTGTGAGGATATCAGATATCTGGAAGTTAAACAGGGAAATGATCCGTTCATTCCACATGGAAAGGGATGGCATATCATTGACAGTTCATGTTCCTTCACCTTTTGAAGCTCCCGTTTCTCTCACCGCTGTTTCAGTCAACGGAAGAATAGTCAACGACAGAGTTATAAACGGTGCGATTCTCCGTACATTCCGCGAACAGGTAGGAGGGGAATTCAGGTCTCCTGTCGTTATTCTTCTTGAAGTCCAGAACGGAACTGTAGATATTAATGTCCACCCTTCCAAGCTTGAAGTGAGGTTCAGGGATCCGTTCATCATTTCTGAGCTGATCTCAAACTCCATTACCGGTGCGCTCAAATCTTTCCGGCCGGTTGAGAAAATTGAGACACAGGCAGGGCAGGCATTTGAAGGTGTAACGATGACTATTTCTGAAAAAGGGTCCCCCGAAAGCTATTCAGGCGAGATCTTCAGCCCTGGAAATGAAAATCTTTTCGAAATGAAGATCAGGGATTACAAAAAACTCGGGGTTCTTTTCGGAGTTTACCAGATAATTGAAATGACTGACAGGGTTATATTCCTTGATCAGCACGCATCACATGAAAGGATAACTTTTACAGCTTTGAAAAAAGCGTCGGAACTTAAAAGCGGAATGAGCCAGATGCTTGTTGCGCCGATAATAGTCGGACTTTCTGATATAGAGAAAGATATCATAAGCAGCAATATTATCTTGTTCAGCAATGCGGGATTTCTGATCGAACAGTTCGATGAAAGTTCAGTCGCGGTCAGAGCTGTTCCTGCGATAGGTTTTGATGCTGACTGGAAGGGAGTTGTCAAGGAAATGGCTGGAGAGCTTGAAAATTACGGTTCTTCGGGGGTTATGGAAGATATTTTCATGTCCCGTCTTGCGACTGCCGCATGCCGAAGCTCAGTGAAAAGAAATGATCTCCTCACCTCGCTGGAGATTGATTCACTGATAGAAGACATTAATCATTCTGAATCTCTGACTTGCCCGCATGGAAGACCGTTCTTTTTTTCAATGAGCAGGAACGAATTTGAAAAGAAGGTGAAAAGACAGTAATGGTCATATTCATTCTCGGTCCGACAGCATCAGGAAAAACCAGAGTTTCAGTTGAACTCGCAAAAGAAATAAACGGAGAGATCATAGGTGCTGATTCTGTTCAGATATACAGAGATCTTGTCATTGGCGCAGCTTCTCCGACTCTTGAGGAGATGGAAGGAGTTCCCCATCATCTTATCGGTACGCATGATCTGAAAGATGAGATAAGTGCCGGAATTTATGCTGATCTTGCTCTTGATGCAATTAACGATATCAATTCAAGAGGGAAGGTACCGATAATTGTCGGCGGAACAAATTTTTATGTAGATGCTCTTATAAACGGCCTGTCCCCTGTGCCGGAGCTTGATGATGTGGCGAGGAAGGATTATAACGATTCGCTGAAATTGTTCTCGACAGAAGAATTGTATACAAAACTCCTTGAAACAGACCCGTTGTGGGCAGAGCGCATTTCTTCAAAGAATGACAGACAGAGAATAAGGAGAGGTCTCGAAGTATTTGAACTTACGGGAAAAAAACTTTCAGAGTGGAATAGTTTAGAAAGAGTAAAAAAATATCCGGGAGAGTTTTTTTCTTTTGCCATTAGCAGCGAAAGGGAAGAATTGTATGAAAAAATAAACATTAGGTCTAAGGCCATCGTTAAATCGGGTCTTGTTGATGAAGTAAGGAAAGTTAACAGTATGGGCTTCAATGTTTTAAACTGCAGACCGCTTAATTCAATAGGTTATGCCCAGGCGGATCTTTTT
>Ga0116157_10001103_pt1 | contig 27290 bp, 20 predicted proteins | sample AD_UKC048_MetaG_FD_89882 | JGI IMG/M metagenome (GOLD analysis project Ga0116157, IMG submission 89882) | Active sludge microbial communities of municipal wastewater-treating anaerobic digesters from USA - AD_UKC048_MetaG | ecosystem: Engineered > Bioreactor > Anaerobic > Digestate | place: USA... | reverse complement strand
CCCTTCTGGAACCGGAAATGAGAAAAAAAGCCCCGGTAATATTCAGTACTATTTCAAAAGCGGCAGGCATGCTGGCTGATAACGACATCCCCGGAATAAAAGAATTTGTGTTCAATACTATTCAAAAGGCAGGCGGACTGGAAGTGGAATACTTTGAAATTGTGGATGACAGAAACCTTGTATCTGCGAGCAGAAAGAGCGAAATGAAGAAAACCAGGCGGTATTTCGGGTGTATTGCCGTAAAGGCCGGCAGGATAAGGCTCATTGATAATATTGAATTCCACCCTGCCACGAATCCAAAATGATAATTAACTTTGAGCTGAATTTATATACCATTAGATCGTAACTTATGTTAATTGAAGTATTAAAATCCAAGATCCACAGGGTAACTGTTACCGAAGCGAACCTGAATTATATCGGGAGCATCGCCATTGATGAAGATCTGATGGACGCAGCAAATATAATTGAGAATGAAAAGGTACAGGTGTTAAATCTGAATAACGGGGAAAGGCTCGAGACCTATGTCATTAAAGGGGTGAGAGGATCCGGTTCCATCTGCCTGAACGGCGCCGCTGCACGGAAAGTACTTCCGGGCGACATCCTTCTGATAATGTCCTATGCAACAATGGATTTTGAAGAAGCTAAAAAGTTCAAACCTGTGATAATTTTTCCCGATACCAAAACAAATAAGCTGATCTGAATTTGAAAAAGGTTATTAAACAGGTTCTGCAGTTCATTCTTTTCCTTGCTGTCGGGATCCTTCTGCTCTGGATTGCTTTCCGTAATGTCAGATTCAGTGAATTATCAGCGGGACTGAGGGAAGCAAACTATTTTTTCGTTATTCTGTCAGTCACCTTCGACATTTTTGCCTTCCTCAGCCGTGCAAAACGATGGAAACTTCTGATCCACCCGCTCGGTTACAGCCCATCATATCGTAATACCTTCAATTCAATGATGACAGGATACTTCGCAAATATGGCGATCCCTCGTATCGGAGAAATAACCCGGTGCGTCGCCCTCGGGAAAAAGGAGAAGATCCCCGTCGACAAACTTATCGGCACAGTGGTGGTGGAAAGAGCAGTTGATCTGATTTCCGTTCTGATAATCATGATAATTATGATCTTTACAAGCGGAGACAAGATAAACCAGTTCCTCAGGGAAACAATACTGATACCATTCCGCGAAAAGGTACTCTCTCCCTTCGGCATGACATGGCTGATATGGGTTGTGCTGGGGATGGTCATGGCAGGTTTTATTTATCTTGTTATAAAATACAGAAAGAACCTAAGGAAGATCCCTGTCATTTCAAAGATCTTTGACCTGTCAAAAGGAATAATCCAGGGATTGAAATCGATAACCGCTCTGGAAAGAAAATGGGAATTCATATTCCATACTGTATTCATGTGGGTATGTTACCTGTTCATGACCTGGGTTGTGGTATTTGCCATCGATAATACTTCGCACCTCAATCTTGGAGATGCGGTCTTTCTTCTGGTGATAGGCAGCTTTGCGATGATAGTGCCTGTTCCGAGCGGTATCGGGGCTTTCCATTATATTATATCCCGCGGACTTGCTTTTGTTCAGGGAGTCAATCTTGAAGACGGCGCCCTCTATGCAATCCTTACGCATGAATCCCAGATGATTCTGGTGATCATAATGGGTGCTGTTGCCACTTACCTTATATTCAGGAAAAGCAAAGGAAATGGAACTGAAAAAAACGGAATAAGTTAAAATGTCAAAAGCCAGATCTGTATTTGTCTGTCAGAATTGCGGTGCTGAATCGCCCAAATGGATTGGCAGGTGTCCTTCATGCAGGGAATGGAACACCTATCATGAGGAACTAATAGCCCCTGCGTCTTTCCGTGAATCGAATCTCCCGGCCGGGCTTGAAAAACGTAATCCGAAGCTTCTTGATAATATTGAAGCTGACGAGAATAAACGTCTGAACACGGGAATAAGCGAACTCGACAGGATCCTGGGCGGAGGTATGGTCAGCGGATCGATTATTTTGCTCGGAGGTGAACCGGGAGTAGGAAAGTCTACCCTCGCCCTTCAGCTGGCCCTGGCACTGAAAGGTACAAAGGTGTTATATGTCTCAGGCGAAGAAAGTGAAGAACAGATAAGCCTCAGGGCCCGCCGTCTGAAAAACTCAAATCCCTTATGCTACATTCTGAGTGAGACTGTTCTTGAGAATATTTTCACCCAAAGTGAAAACCTCAAACCGGGACTAATAATTGCAGATTCAATACAGACGATGAGCACAGGAATGCTTGAATCTTCAGCCGGTTCGGTATCCCAGGTAAGGGAATGTGCTGCCCAGCTTCTAAAATATTCTAAGATAACCGGTATTCCTGTGGTGCTTATAGGCCATATAACCAAGGATGGAACCCTTGCCGGGCCGAAAGTCCTCGAACATATTGTTGATGTTGTACTGTATTTTGAAGGTGATAATAATTATGTATACCGTATCCTGAGACCTGTAAAAAACAGGTTCGGATCCACATCGGAAATCGGGATCTTTGAGATGATCGAATCAGGTCTCAGGGAGGTGAACAATCCGTCCGAGATGTTCATTAATCAGCATGACGAACCACTGAGCGGCATTTCGATTGCAGCCACTGTCGACGGATTAAGGCCTTTTCTGATCGAGACCCAGGCACTGGTAAGCAGTGCGGTTTACGGAACGCCTCAGCGAAGCTCCACGGGCTATGATATCCGCAGGCTGAACATGCTTCTTGCAGTTCTTGAAAAACGGGCCGGTTTCAGACTTGCGGTTAAAGATGTATTCCTGAATATCGCCGGCGGGATAAAAGTGACCGATCCGGCTATCGACATGGCTGTAATGAGCGCTGTCCTGTCATCAAACCTTGATATTCCGATCCCCAGGGAAACCTGTTTTGCAGGTGAGGCCGGTCTTTCCGGTGAGATAAGGCCGGTAGCACGGATTGAACAGCGGATACGGGAAGCTTCGAAGATGGGATTTAAAAGAATATACCTTTCTAAGTATAACCGGAACATTTCGATCAAAGATCCGGGCATTGAGGTTGTACAGGTGGGAAAGATCGAACAGCTGGTCCGATCGCTGTTCAGTTAATACCTTTCCCGCAACGGATTTTCCCTCCCCGTACTTGCCCGCTTGTATTTATTGCAGTCAAGCTCCATATTGAAGCCGGTGGGCTTCTCAAATTCATCAGCTTCGAGAATTCCGAGCTCGGGATCATTGTATACCTTTTTCAGGAACAGTGCAAAAACGGGTAATGCCATATTTGCACCCTGACCTTCACCAAGAGTTTCAAAATGAATTGCACGGTCTTCCCATCCGCTCCATACACCACCTACAAGGTTCGGAGTCACTCCCATAAACCATCCGTCGGACTGCTCCTGCGTTGTTCCGGTTTTACCGCCAATCTGGTTCATAAGCATATATGGCTCCCTCCTCATCCTGATACCTGATCCCGACTGAACAACGCCCTGCAAAAGGCTTAACATGAGAAAAGCCGTCTCTTCATTAAGAACCTCTTCAATTTTGGGAGAAAATCGTGAAATAACATTCCCGTTCTTATCTTCAACACGGGTTACATACATAGGACGGGTATAAACACCCTTATTTGCAAAAGTCCCATAAGCCCCGACCATTTCCTCAAGCTTGATATCCGAAGTACCCAGGAAAATGGAATAGACGGGGTCAATAAAGCTTCTGACACCCATTTTATGCATAAGGTCGACGACTGCACTCGGTCTGAACTGCTCCATCAGCCAGGCGGAAATATAATTCTCCGATTGGGCAAGCCCCCATTTAAGAGTGACCATTTTGCCATGATAGGCTTTGTTGCCCGAGCTTCTCGGAGTCCAGGGAATTGTATCCCCCACATCAAAAGAACGCGGTATATTCTCAACCTCATAACAGGGAGAATAGCCGTTCTGCATGGCAATTGTATATAGGAATGGCTTTATAGTACTTCCGATCTGCCTTCTCTGCTGTGTGCAGACATCATATTTGAAATACCTGAAATCGGGTCCGCCGACATAAGCTTTTACATGACCGTTATGAGGATCCTCAACCATGATCCCCGATCTTATGAAATACTTATAATATCTTATCGAATCCAGAGGGGTCATTATTGTATCCACCTCTCCCTTCCAGGAAAAGACCTTCATCTGAACCTTTGTATTGAAGGCAAGCATTATTGAGTCCTCGGAAAATCCCCGGGCTTTCATTATATAATACCTGTTGCTCTGCCTCAGTGATCTCATTATCAGTTCGTCAATCATTTTCTTCGGCAGGTCGTTCGAATAAGGAGGATTCCTGAATCCTTTTGCACGTTTGTAAAAATCAGGCTGTACCTCTTTGGAAAGATGTTCGGCAACAGCCTCTTCGGCATATTGCTGCATCCTCGAATTTATTGTCGTATAAATCTTAAGCCCGTCCTTGTATATATCATAATTGGATCCATCGGGTTTCCTGTTCTTGTTGCACCAGCCGTAAAGCGGGTTGTTTTCCCATTCCCACATAGCATCTTCATATGATGCCTGCTGCTGGTAAAGGTTCCTGTCAGGCAGGCGCCTTGTCATTATATTCCTCAGATATTCCCGGAAATATGTCGCACTTCCGGTATTATGATCCTCAACCTGAAAGTCAAGCTCAATTGGCAGCTTACTTACTGAATCTGCAACATGACGACTGAGATAGCCATATTTCGCCATCTGGGAGATAACAATATTCCTTCTCTGGAACATCCGGTCGTAATATCTCTTGGGATTAAAAGCTGCAGAATTCTTGAGCATTCCCACCAGGACGGCCGCTTCCTGAATATTGAGAGAATCGGGGGTTGAATTGAAATATACCCTGGCAGCCGATCTGATCCCTATCGCATTATACAGGAAATCATACTTGTTCAGGTACATTGCAATGATCTCTTCCTTTGTATAACTTTTCTCGAGCTTGACGGCAGTCTGCCATTCCTTGAATTTTGAAACTCCAAGACGGATTTTTCTGACAAGAGAAGAAACCCTGGCAGTGTCGCGCGGATAAAGCTGCTTGGCAAGCTGCTGGGTTATAGTACTGCCCCCTCCTGTATTCTGACCAAGCAGGATAGTTCTGACCATGGCTCTTGCAAGGCCCCGGACATCAATTCCAGAATGACGGTAATACCTGATATCCTCAGTTGAAATAAGTGCGGCAACAAGATATGGTGAAAGATCCTTGTAATCAGTCCAGGTTCTGTTCTCAATACTTATCTTACCAAGAAGCACCTCATCTTCCGAATAAACTTCTGCGGCGAGGTAATATTCTGGATTTTCAAGTTCAGCGAAAGATGGCATCGGACCAAGCTTTCCCTTCGATATGAGAATGAAGATTGAAATGATGATTACAAAGGGAAACGCGAACAATGCCCAGAACCAGATAAGATACTTTTTGTTTTCAGAATTGCCCTGCATGTGGCTCAAAATTTAGGCTCAAAATTAGTAAATTCTTAAAGAATCTTAACGGTTTATTTTGAAGTTTGGTACCTAAATGATTTACTTTGTCGTGTTTTTAACTAAAAAAATCCGTTCTGTAAATGGTCGAAAACCTTGTAATTGTTGAATCACCGGCTAAAGCTAAAACCATCGAGAAGTTCCTTGGAAAAGATTTTCGTGTTGTGTCCAGCTTCGGTCATATAAGGGATCTGGCAAAGAAAAACCTCGGGATAGATATTGAAAAAGATTTCAGGCCCGAATATGAGATCCCTCAGGATAAAGTCAAGGTAGTAAATGAATTGCGAAAGGCTGCCAAAGATGCAAAAAATATCTGGATCGCATCTGATGAGGACCGCGAAGGGGAAGCCATAGCATGGCATGTTGCAGGTGTCCTCGGCCTGGATCTTGAAACAACCCGCAGGATAGTATTCCACGAAATAACGAAAGATGCCATCGCTTCAGCGGTTGAGAATCCGAGGAAGATCGACATGAACCTTGTCAACTCCCAGCAGGCCAGACGTATCCTCGACCGGCTGGTCGGGTTTGAAATATCACCTGTCCTCTGGAAAAAGGTTCAGCCGTCACTTTCTGCCGGGAGAGTACAATCGGTCGCTGTAAGACTTATTGTCGACCGCGAACGGGAGATCATCTCCTTCAAACCTGAATCCTCATACAGGGTAACTTCTTTATTCCGGACCCGTGATACCATCAAAGAATCTGCAGTTATCAGGGCCGAGGCATCCAAAAGATTTCCCGATGAGAAAGAGGCGGAAAAATTCCTTCAGCAGTGTAACCTTGCACAATTCGCCGTTGCAGGAATTACTGTCAAGCCGGGAACCCGGTCTCCGGCACCTCCCTTCACAACATCCACACTCCAGCAGGAAGCATACAGGAAACTGGGCTTCTCCGTTGCCCAGACAATGACTGTAGCCCAGAAATTGTATGAAGCCGGAAAGATAACATACATGAGGACCGACTCCACGAATCTTTCAAAACTTGCACTGGCAAAATCGCGTGAAGTGATAGTTTCCCTATTCGGGGAAAAATATTCTAAAACCAGACAGTATGTGACCAGATCGAAAGGCGCACAGGAAGCACATGAGGCTATCCGCCCGGCTTACCCCGACAATTCGGAAATCCAGGGTAACCAGAATGAAAAAAAGCTTTACGACCTGATCTGGAAAAGAACAATCGCATCCCAAATGGCTGATGCAATTGTTGAAAAAACAACAATTTCAATAAATATGAATAATTCACCCGTTACATTCAATGCAACAGGCGAAGTTGTTAAATTTGACGGATTCCTGAAGGTTTATACAGAATCAACAGATACCGAAAACACTGATGAGGAAAAGGATCTTCTCCCGCCGGTGGAAAAAGATATGCCTCTTTATTATAATGTAGTATCTGCAGTTCAGAAATATACGCAGCCGTCACCACGATATACTGAAGCCAGCCTTGTCAAAAAGCTTGAAGAACTTGGTATTGGCCGTCCATCTACATATGCACCCACGATCTCAACAATCCAGCACAGGGGCTATGTCTTGAAAGAAGACAGACCGGGAGAAAAACGACAGATAAAACTATATACCCTCGAAAAGGGAAAAATAACATCAACAATTAAAAGCGAAATCACAGGAAAAGAGAAATCCAAACTTTTCCCTCAGGATATCGGGATGATCGTAAATGATTTTCTGGTTGAGAACTTTCCGGAAATAGTCGATTTCAATTTTACAGCAGAGGTCGAAGAACAGTTTGATGAGATCGCTCTCGGCAAGCTGAAATGGACAGTGATGCTTCATAAATTCTATGGTCCTTTCCACAAAACAGTGGAGAACACCCTTGAAAAGAAAAACCGTCAGACAGGAGGGAGGGTTCTGGGCAATCATCCGGAAACAGGGGAGCCGGTGACTGTAAGAATGGGCAGGTTCGGACCGGTTGCACAGATCGGGAATGCCGATAACGGAGCCAAACCACGATATGCAAGCCTTACCCGCAACCAGCTCATCGAGACAATCACACTCGAAGAAGCTCTCCGTCTCTTCAGCCTTCCGCGTTCACTCGGGCAGGCTGAGGATTCGGAAATAATAGTCGGCACAGGAAAATTCGGACCTTACCTGAGATACAGGAACAAGTTCTACTCCCTTAAGAAAGGAGTCGATGATCCATATACAGTTACACTCGAAAGAGCGCTCGAGATAATCAGGGAAAAAGACGAAAACGAAAAGAAAAAGGTCCTTAAGGATTTCGGGGATATAATGCTTCTGAACGGAAGATACGGACCCTATCTTACAAGGGAGAAAAAGAACTACAGGCTCCCGAAAGGTACCGATATTGAAAAGCTGACAAAGGAAGAATGTGTTGCCATCATTGAAAAGAGTGAAAAGAAAACAAAATAGTTCTTCATAAATAATCAGAATGACAGATCTTAACGATTATTTTGATCCGGTAAGCATTGAAAGTCCTGAATTCGAATTTCTGGCACTTCAGGCCGGGTTTCCGCACAATATTGTGATCCATACCGAAAACCATCCCCTAAAGGATCCTGACAGGTTCAAAGTTGCTCTTTTTGGTGTTCCCGAGGGAAGGAACTCTCCGGGAACAGGTTCCATTAAAGGGCCCGACAGCATAAGAAGGGAACTCTACAAGCTGGCAAGGATCCCGGGAAAGCTGAAGATCATTGATCTGGGCAACATGAAGCAGGGAACTACTTTCAACGATACTGTAGCCGGCCTGACTGATATAATTATTTTTCTTGCAGAGCAGAATATCTTCCCTTTGATTATAGGGGGCAGCAGCGCTCTTACACTTGCCTTTGATAAAGCTCTGAGCAGTATGAACATCAGATATACCCTCCTTACAGTTGATTCAAGGATTGATTATGTAAGCGAAAAGAGCGGAAATGATTCATTTAATTACCTGAGCACGCTGATACATAATAATAAAAGTAGCTTCGATCATTATATAAATATAGGGTATCAGTCTTACCTTAATGATCAGCAGGTTGTTAACAGGTTCCTGAAACGCAAATCGGAACTTTTGCGGATAGGAGATGTGAGAAAGGCAATTTTCCTTACCGAACCCCTGTTCAGGGATTCCGATGCCGCTGTTTTTGATATCTCGGCAGTCAGACAATCGGAAGCCCCGGGATCGGTCTCGCCCTCCCCGAATGGTTTCTATGGCGAGGAAATCTGCCTGCTGGCAAGATATGCAGGCATCTCAGATAACCTTAAGGTCTTCGGATTATTCGATGTAAATCCCGATCTTGATGTCAGAAACCAGACTGCAAGCCTTGCGGCTCAGATGATCTGGTTCTTTCTTGAAGGATTTTCCCAGAAACAGTATGAAACACCTTCCCTCAGCAATACAAACTCAGGAAGGTTTATTAAATATCATGTAAAAATAACCGACCTGAATGAGGATCTTATTTTCGTCAGGAGCAATCTTACCGAAAGATGGTGGATGGAACTGCCGTCCGGCGATGCCGGCCCTGTTTACATAGCATGTTCACATGATGATTACCTTAAAGCAAACCGAAATGAGGTGCCGGAAAGATGGCTTACAGGAGCCGGCCGGCTCAAATCATGATATAGTAACCGGATAACCGGCATTAAATAAATATCAGTTAACAGACAAGTTACCACATTCTCATTGAAACAAAAATTGTTATTGTGCGTTTAATAACAAAATTTGTTAACATCCGTTATTTAATATATTTGGTAACATTTTAGATTTTTACTTATTTTGCTGATTAAATTGCACGAGCATCTCTACTGTTGGTCATCATTAAAATGAAAAGTGTTAAATTAACATTCCTTTTTGTAGTGCTGATAAGCTTTGCAGCCTGGTCACAACAGGATCCACTGTCGAGCAACTATATGTTCAGCACTCTGACCTACAACCCCGGAATAGCGGGGAGTTCGGGGATGATCTGTGCAACAGCCCTCAACAGACAGCAATGGATAGGATTCAAAGGGGCTCCCTCAACGACAACATTCAATATAAGTGCACCTGTTTCTCCGTTTAAGATACAGAGTGGCATAGGGCTGATGGTTGAAAGTGATAAGGTCGGTTTTGATTCAGATATTAATATCTCGGGTATATATAATTATTTGCTTGATGTAGGTAGCGGGAAGCTTGGCATCGGTGTCAGCCTCGGGGTAATGAATAAAACCCTTGATCCCACATGGCAGGTCCCGAACGGTGACGGATTCACCCAGCCCGACCAGGATCCGCTTATACCGGTGAGCAAGGAAAGCTTTGTTGTTTTTGATGCAGGTCTCGGCGTTTATTTTACAACCGATAAGTATTATGCAGGTCTGTCAGCCAGGCACCTGAATCAGGCAAAATTCAAATTTTCAAAAGGCGAACCATATCTTACAAGACATTATTACCTGACAGCCGGATATAATATCCAGCTTCCCAATCCGTCGCTTGAACTTCTTCCTTCGGTTTTTGCTTTCAGTGACGGCAGGGCATTTCAGGCAAGTGTTACAACACTGCTCCGGTACAATAAGAAAGTATGGGGCGGCGTTTCATACCGTGCCGGCGATGCTGTTACAGGAATTGCCGGGATAGAACTTTATAACGGGATCCGTGTAGGGTATGCTTATGATTTCCCTCTTTCGGACATAAGAAAAAATACCTCAGGAACACACGAGTTCATGGTTAATTACTGCTTTGACCTCAGCATGGGTAAAAGTCGTACAAAATATAAGAGTATCAGGTTTTTATAATATATGAAAGTTTAAATTACTTGCATCTTAATTTCCTACTGTATGAAAAAGTCGATTTTGTTTTTATTGATAATTCTGATCTTTATTACCGGTTGCGGCACCTCCAATACAGGTGAACTTACAGGTGTTTCCGGCAGAAAAAAGTTTTTTGAGCCTGAGCCGATGGAAATGGCATTCATACCGGCCGGCAGTTTCACGATGGGCCCGAGTGACCAGGATGCATTATTTGCACAGAACAGCCTGTCAAGAACTGTAACCGTCGATGCTTTCTGGATGGACCAGACTGAAATTACTAATAATAAATACCGCCAGTTTGTTTACTGGATACGCGATTCTATCCTCAGAACAAACCTGGGCAATGCAGGTGTCGAAGGCCGCGAATATTTCATTACCGACGACGACGGCAATGTAGTGGAACCTAACAGACTTAACTGGGATGAAAAAATCGATCCGGAAGAAGAGGTTACTCAAAGCGTTATCGAAGAGATGTATTATCCTCCCGAGGAAAGATTTAACGGCAGAAAGCAGTACGATGTCAGGAAATATAATTATTCCTATTACTGGGTCGATTACCAGTCAGCTGCTAAGTCAAGATATGTATATGACTACGAGAACAATACCGGCCGTTATGAAGGACAGGTGACAAATCTCGATGGTACACGCACCGATGTCAAGGACCGTTCTTCATTCATCAAACATATTGTTATTAATATTTATCCTGACACACTCTGCTGGATAAGGGACTTCACCTATTCATTCAATGATCCGCAGGCCGACCTTTATTTCTGGCATCCCTCCTTTGATGATTATCCTGTCGTTGGTGTCTCATGGCATCAGGCAAATGCTTTCAGCCACTGGAGGACAGATTTTATGAACAGTTACCTGCGGGCAAGCGGTGTCGTTGATGTTATGGCCTACAGGCTCCCTCTCGAAACCGAATGGGAATATGCTGCCAGAGGCGGGCTCGATCTGTCAATGTACCCCTGGGGCGGCCCATATACGAGGAACTATGAAGGATGCTTCCTCGCCAACTTTAAACCTCTGAGAGGTAATTATATCGACGACGGAAATGTTTATGCCGGAAAAGTAGGATCATATGAACCTAATGAATACGGATTATATGATATGTCAGGAAATGTGGCAGAATGGACACGCTGTGCCTACCACCCGTCGGCATATATTTTCCAGCACGACCTTCAGCCCAATTATGAATATAATGCAACACCACAGGATCCGCCTGTTCTGAAACGTAAGGTGATCCGCGGAGGTTCGTGGAAAGATGTGGCATACTTCCTTCAGACAAGTACAAGGGATTATGAATACCAGGATTCCACGAAACCCTATATCGGATTCCGGAATGTCAGATCTTACATAGGGGCAGAATTATAATTGAAATAATAATTAAATAATCAGGTATATGAGCTTATCAGGAATAGTACAAAGCAGCGGCTGGAAGAATTTCATGGCAAAACTGTACGGTATTGGCGCCTCCGTAGTAATTGTCGGTGCCCTGTTTAAAATACAGCACTGGGCAGGTGCAGGTATAATGCTTACCGTAGGGTTGTTAACTGAAGCTATAATTTTCTTCTTTTCAGCATTTGAACCTTTACATGAGGAGATCGACTGGACACTGGTCTACCCCGAACTTGCAGGCATTCCCGAGGAGGGAGCTGATGAACTTGCTGTTTCAGGCAGCGGCAGAGCACGTGATGCTATTGCCAGAGGAGGATCCGTAGGTTATGGCGGGGGTGGCTTCGGAGGAGGTGCAGGCTCTGAAGCACTCATTAAATTTGACCAGATGCTTGAAAGTGCTGACATAACTCCTGAACTTTTCCATAACCTGGGAATAGGAATGAAAAAGTTAAGCGAGGCAACTTCCAATATAAATGCAATGCATGATATTGCAAAGGCTTCCAATGATTATTCCATAACTATTAAGGGAGCAACCGAGTCACTTGGCAAACTTTCTGAATCATATCAGTCGGTAACCAAAGTTGTCAGCGAAACAGGCTCTACCTATAAAACCATTGCCGATAACCTCACCGTAATGCACGAGGGTAGCAAATCATATAAGCAACAGCTTGAAGCGCTCAATAAAAACCTTTCTGCCCTCAATGCTTCTTATGAACTTCAGAAAAAGGGAGCTGACAATCATATTAAAGAATCTGAATCACTGTATCAGGGGCTTCAGAGCCTGATGAAAGATCTTACCGAATCGTCGGGAGATACAAAGAAATACCGTGAGCAGGTTTCAAAACTTAACGATAATCTGGCAGCTCTGAACAATGTATACGGGAATATGCTTGCCGCAATGAATGTTAAATAATGCAACCATTGGTTTTAGTTAACTAAACTCCCACAAAATGGCTCACGAAAAGTTATCCCCGCGGCAAAAAATGATCGGTATGATGTACCTGGTGCTTACCGCCATGCTTGCACTTAACGTATCAAAAGAAGCCGTGGAGGCATTTAAAAAAGTCGATAACAGCCTTACCCTTACCATAGCAAACTATGGTGAAAAAAATAATCTCATTTACCAGCAGTTTGACAGGGCAGCGGCCGAAAATCCTACAAAAGCCGGAGCCTATAAATCAAAGGCTTATGAGATCAAGGAGAGGGCCGACGAAATATTCAATTACATGCAGGGGCTCAAAATAGAAATTATAAAGGTGGCCGAAAGGGATGAAAACACTCCTGCTGTAAGAGGAAATGAAGTTATTATAGATGAGGTCAAGAGGATCGATGAAAACAACGTCCCGTCCCAGATCCTTATAGGAGCAAATGAGAACGGAAAAGCTTTTGCGCTCAAAACCATGATAGTCGACTTCCGCGAATTCTTAATTGAAACTCTCGAGGGAAAAAATCCCACAGCTGAAGAAGCATTACGCAAAAGCCTTAATACCGACGATGGAAGAGACCCGGGAGGAGATCCTGAAAGATGGGAAAATCTTACATTCCATGCTCTCCCGCTGGTAGCTGTAATTACTGTACTTTCGAAAATGCAGGTAGATGTCAGAAACGCTGAGACAGAGGTACTGAATCATCTTTATTCACAGATCGATGCAGCCTCCTATAAATTCAACAGACTCGAAGCAGTGGTCATTCCGGATGCTAATTATGTTACACTCGGAGGTACCTATTCGGCAAAGGTGTTTGTTTCTGCCATGGATACCACTCAGAAACCAAGGATCCTTGTAGGCAACCAGGAGATTCCCATAGATAATTCAGGGAAAGGTATATATACAGTCAAACCTTCTTCTGTAGGAGCAAAACCCTGGGGAGGCGTTATAATGCTCAAATCACCTTCAGGTGAAGAAATAAAATATCCTTTTAACGCAACTTATTCGGTAGGAGTACCTAATGTAGTGGTCTCTCCGACAGCCATGAACGTTATGTATATGGGGATACCCAATCCTATAGACGTCTCAGTACCGGGTGTAAGCCCCGATAATATTAAAATAAAAGTTGTAAATGGCAATTTCTCAACTGAAAAAGTAAAGAGAACGGGAGGTGAGTTTTTCAGGGGTAACTGGGCAGTCAGACCTGCAAAGGTCGGACAGAATGTTCAGATCATCGTTTCAGCCACAGAAGCCGGAGGCAGATCAACCTCATATCCTCCGATAGAGTTCAGGGTAAAAGCTATTCCAAAGCCTGAAGCAAGATTCGCAGGAAAAAACGGAGGATCGATATCTCCAAATGTTGCTACAGCACAGCAGGGGGTTTTTGCAGTGCTCCCCGACTTCGACTTTGACCTGCAGTATAAAGTCACAGGTTTCTCTATACTGTATACCGACAGAATGGGCGACTTTGAAGAACCGAGCACAACCAGCTCCCTGACACAAAAACAAAAAGACCTCCTGAAGAGGCTTACAAGAGGTAAATATCTCACAATAAAAGATATAAAAGCAGTCGGTCCTGATAACAGAACCGTAGACCTTTCACCATTGTTGTTTAAAATTGACTAGTAAAGACCGATATTATGAGCAGGAAAATATTTTTTGGAATTTTTATTCTGATTTTTGCGGTGACTGCTGAAGGACAGCAATCATTCGGCGATATTTACAAGAAATCAATTCCGGAAGCGAAAAAGATAGAATATGCTTACCTGAGGGAAGCTGATGTTGTATGGTCAAAAAGATATTACCGTCTGATAGACCTCCGCGAAAAGATAAACCAGCCGCTGTATTATCCGACAGCCCCGACTCTTGACGGCAGGATGAGCTTTATAACGATCCTTCTTGATGAGATCAAGAAAGGCAACCTTACAGCCTATTCAGCCATCGATGTCAATGTACCGACTACATATCAGGAGATCGAAACACAGATGGGAGCAGAAACGCGGGTTCAGCAGATACAGATCGATGCTGCAGGAAACACCCGCGACTCTACAATAACCGAATCGGCCAAACCCGAAGAGGTGAAACAGCTGCTGGTGTATGAAGAGTGGTACTTTGACAAGAAACTGGGAAGGCTGGATGTAAGGATAATAGCAATATGCCCTTACTATATGGGTTATGATTCGGAACTTGGCAGATCACTGAGAAAAGCCCTGTTCTGGGTAAGATTCGACGAGGTAAGGGATATCCTTGCAAAGAAGGAAGCATTTATAAGCAATAATGATGCCCAGAGGATCTCCTACGACGACCTTTTTATGCAAAGGAGATTCGGAAGCATTATCTTTGGTGAATCGAACGTTTTCAACGACAGAATGATCAGTGAATACCAGGTTGGAAAATCCGCACTTTTCGAGGCCGACCGCCTCAAGCAGGAATTATTTAACCTGGAACATGATCTGTGGGAATTTTAGGATACAAACAAAAATTGTAGAGACGCCATGTATGGCGTCTCTTTTTTTGCCCCATCCGTTATGGAGACGCCATGTATGGCGTCTTTACAAATATTTGTTGCCGGTTTGCCTCTTCACATCCTCGAGGTAATTCTTGATATTCTGCTCTTCCTCCTTTTTAACTACAAGCAGGACATCATCGGTCTCAACTATAATATAATCATTTAATCCCTGTATCACTGCCACCTTTCCCGGAGAGATGTTAAATATGCTTCCGGCGTTGTCGTAGGAAAAGATGTTCCCGCTGATGATTGAATTCCCTTTCTTGTCCCTTGCAGAGTGATCATATAAGGAACTCCATGTCCCCAGATCAGACCAGCCTATATCCGTACACTTTACAAAAACATTATCGGCTTTTTCCATTATCCCGTAATCGATCGAAATGCTTCTGCATTCAGTATAAGTCCTTCCGATAAAAGTTTCCTCCTTATCGGTCCCTATCATGTCTTTTCCTTCATCAAAAGCAGAAAACATGTCGGGAAGATGTTTTTCAAAAGCCCTGAGAATCGATCTGATGTTCCAGATGAAAATTCCCGAATTCCAGTAGAAATCACCGCTCTGCAGGAATTTCCTGGCAAGGTCAATGTCGGGTTTCTCGGTAAATGTCTTTACCTTAAGAAGGTTCTTATGACCCTCAACAGGTTTTTTCATATCGGCCTGAATGTATCCGTAACCCGTTTCGGGCCGGTCGGGCTTGATACCGAGTGTGAGCAGGGCATCATTATCTTTAACGAAATCCATGCTCTCCTTAATTACTTTACAGAACTCCTCTTCCTTAACAATAAGGTGATCGGCCGGCGTTACGGCTATCACAGCTTTCGGGTTCTCCTTCAGTATTCTGAAAGTACCGTAAGCCAGGCAGGGCGCAGTGTTACGCCTGAAAGGCTCGGCAAGAACGTTTGATGGATTTATCCCGAGTTGTTTAACTGTCAGATCCTTATGTTCGGCGCTTGTAACTATATAAATATTTTCTTCGGGACAGGCTTTCCTGAAACGCCTGAAAGTTTGCTGGATCAGAGTTTCACCTGTTCCCAGGATATCAAGAAACTGTTTTGGTTGTTCACGGCGGCTTAGCGGCCAGAACCTGCTGCCTACACCGCCTGCCATAATAATTACATACCTGTCCTCCATAACTGATTTTAGTATCGTCCGAAATTTTTTGCAAATATATAATTAAATAAGCTGTTGGCGACTGATTGTATATCCCATGAGCAGAAATACATTAAAAATTAGTAATTTTATCCACTGTAAATCAAGTATCATGTTCAGGTTCCTTTCGCTGACAGGCCGTTATTTTCTTTTACTCAAAAAGGTATTTTCCAAACCCGAGAAGCCTTCTGTCTATCTGAAGCAGACGATGTTTGAACTCTTTAACCTTGGCTTCAATTCTGTAGGCATAATTACTGTGATCTCATTTTTCATGGGGGCAGTTATAACACTTCAGACAGCATATAATACTGAAAACCCTATCTATCCAACTTATCTGATAGGTCTTGGCTGCCGCGATTCAATTATTCTTGAGTTCTCATCAACGATCTCTGCCCTCATTCTGGCCGGTAAAGTCGGTTCAAACATTGCATCAGAGATCGGTACCATGAGAGTTACAGAGCAGATTGACGCACTCGAGATGATGGGAGTAAATTCGGCATCGTATCTTATACTCCCTAAAATAGTTGCTACCCTGCTTTTTAATCCCGTTCTGACGCTTTTAAGCATTATCGTAGGTATTGTAGGCGGATGGATAGCAGGTACTACAGCAGGGGTCATCACTTCCGAAGATTTTATTTATGGTATCCAATATGCCTTCATCCCATATTATATAACCTATTCGATGATCAAAACACTTTTTTTCGCATTCATAATTACAAGTGTTTCGGCATTCCAGGGTTACTATGTCGAAGGAGGATCGCTTGAAGTCGGACGCGCCAGCACGAAAGCAGTGGTTTTCAGCAGCGTGCTGATACTGCTTTTCAACGTTATTCTCACTCAGTTACTGCTGTCATGATAAAAGTAAAAAATCTCGATAAATCGTTTAATAACAAGCTTGTACTGAATGATATCAATGTATCATTCGAAACAGGTAAAACGAATCTGATAATCGGCCGCAGCGGATCGGGGAAAACGGTGCTTCTCAAATCGATAGCCGGACTTCACGAGCCGGATGAAGGAGAGGTATGGTTCGATGATGTTCTCTTCAACAAACTCGACTTCAATGCAAAAAAAGAGATAAGGAAAGAAATGGGAATGCTCTTTCAGGGCAGCGCCCTGTTTGATTCACTCACTGTGGAACAGAATGTCAGATTCCCGCTGGATATGTTCACCGGGAAAAGCCTCGAGGAAAAAAACGAAAGAGTGAACTTCTGCCTGAAAAGGGTGAATATAATAAATGCGAATAAGCTCTTCCCTTCCGAATTATCCGGAGGAATGAAAAAAAGAGTAGCTATCGCCAGAGCTATTGCCCTGAATCCCAAATATCTGTTTTGTGACGAACCTAATTCGGGACTCGATCCGGTAACGGCCATACTTATCGATGAACTGATAAAAGAGCTTACTGAAGAATATTCCATGACCACAATTGTCAATACTCATGATATGAACTCAGTCATTGAGATCGGTGAGAACATCGTTTTTATTAATGAAGGTATTATTTGCTGGGAAGGCAACAAAGATGAAATCCTTCACTCCGGGTGTGAAATCCTTAACGATTTTGTATTTGCCAATGCAATGGCCAAACACCTTCTTACCCCGGGCAGATAGCCGGGACCTTTAGTCCACTTCCTCGTAATCTATGAATTCGCCGGTATCCTTTGATATTTTTTTACCTTTTTCTTTATTTTTTCTTTCCTGCTCCTGATCATTGTCATCCCTTCCATACATGAAAAACGATCTGACAAGTAAATAAATGATCAGTCCTATCAGAAAAACTCTCAGCAGAAGTACCATTTTAAAAGAAGTTTATTATTGAAATATTATCATTGGTTTGTCATTCTTCCTTTTAACATTGTTACCGAAAACAAGATTCATACCCAGGCGTGCATGGATCGTATTAAAGTTTTCCGGGAGGGGAATACTTTCACCGTCATTTAAAATTTTATTCCAGGTAATGGGTATTCTGTCGGCAAGGGCATAAAACTGGAAGAACCCAAGTCTGAATGCCAGTCCGAAACCAAGATTATCATACCTGTAATTAGCTGTTGTATAAGTCAGTGTGGTTGAAAAAGCATTGCCCAGATTCAGGTTGGCCGACAGTGTAAGTGCCTCCCTGAACTGATTGCCGGTTATCCTTGTATATGATAAAAGACCAAGTGTAAAACTCCCGGAAGGACTGTAGCTTGCTCCAAAGCTTACTCCTAAAGGAAGATTCGTCCGGTAAGGAATGTCAGAATCAGTCATGTGGAACGAATTCTTAAGAGAATCCAGTATCTCCTCCCCTACCTCCTCGAAAGTTTTATCTCCATTGTAAACATCTTCAAAATCAACTCCGCTGAATTCAAACTGGCTCTCCGCTGCAATATTTGAAATATCCCTCTTCCATTTTATAAATCCAAGATCGGTGACAGCTGCTGAAAAATGTATCTTTTCCGTCAATCTTAATTCAGCTCCTATATCGAGACTGAAACCGGGATTACCTGTTTCAAGGAGATAATCGGATATCCCTGAGGTTGTTTCGAACCTGTCTTCATCAAATGAGACGCTGTCTATAATATTATCATCATTCATATAAAACCCGACCGGTGCGCTTATATTTGCCATCAGGTCCGCATCAACAGTATGGGTAAAATCATCCTGCACTGTAACACTCAGAGCTTTATTGTCGAGTGAGACATTTGCAACACCAAATAAAAGCTTACCTTTTATGCCAAGCCTCAGTATCCGTGTAATATCTTTTGAAAAACCGAGTCCGGCTTCACGGTAATAACTTACATTTGTACGAAGGGAATTAAGGTCGATCGTTTTCCCTGCAAACTGTTCATTCCCCTCAAAAGCCAGCTTAAGCATATCACCGGGCAGGGCAAGATCCATTTCAACACGTTCATTAACGTCGAGGAAGATATACAGGTCCCTTCCGGCACTGAAGCCCAGACCAAAAAGCTGAACTGCTGCCTGAGGCTCCAGATAATTCATATCTTTTAATTTCGAGGTGAACTTCGAAATATCATAATCGGGATGGAAGAGTGAAATAGTTGAATCGCCCTGTTTGCTTACCTCAAATATATCAGAGAAATTAAAGAAGTTGTTGTTTATGTTCACATTAACTCCCGATATACCAGGCAATCCAATATATACCGAATTTGAAGGCCGCAGGGCCGGATTCAGAAAATGGTTCTGCGGAATATTCATATAGTACAGAACCTGGCTGTTCTGAGCGCCGGCATTTGCAATTGCAAGAGTCAGCAAAAATATAAGTGAATTACATAACTTCCTTGTCATATGGTTGTTTTTAAAAAACTCTACTCAGCTTTGAACTTCAGATCGGGTTTCACTACGAGTCCTGCAGTAAATCTGATCCTGTAATCCGAATAAATTTTAACATCTTTCAATCCGCCGTCAGTTGTGTTCATTGTAAATACAAATATAATACTGTCTGACTGATCGACAGCATCCCAGAATTCACGTCCGATCCGGATTTTTGTTGTCGATTCCGCGGGAAGCGTGACACGCCCTTCACTATCAACAGGAGCAGGCTTAAGTATCTCATCGGTTTCAACTGTCGCCCTGTTGATCTCTTCCTCAGAATCATAGAGGACCAGACTTACCGAAACACCCGCAGGAAAGCCGTTTCCGGTGTATAAATTTATTTGCATAAAATCAAGATCCGCAGGATCAAATTGATTATCATCCTCATTATCCGGCCGGAGGAAATTCCCGACAGTATCCGTAAACTGAAGGTTGTTCATCCTGATTTCCATAGGGATGTCAATCTCTAGCGAGGCAGACAGCCGGCTGTTCCCGAAAATGTAATTACCCGGGCTGTTAACGGAACTAACCGGATTCATTTGCGCAGTCCCGTAAAGGATTACCCTGTCGGGAGGCATTGAGATAAGATCAGGCAGGGTGGAATTTGTCTTATTAATTACAAATGATCCGGTGATATCGCGTTCAGCAGGCCCTGCCGGAAATTTCAGACTTATCTTTCCAAGTTGATGATCAGTTCTTTCAGCCGATCTGTAACCGCTGGCCCTGAGATCCACTTCAACAGGAATTGAAAATGAATTTGAATAATTAAAAGTCAACACCGGATTTGAAAAATACAGGCCTCCGGAGATCTTGTTTATTATATCGCTGATCTCAGTATCGAATGTTTCAGGGCCAAAGGATTCCGTTTCCTGACAAAAATATCCTTTAACGTAATCAAAATCAGGATCCAGGAACCTGATATCTATCTGAACCTCATCGTGGCTGCTGAAATTTATTATGCGTCCGTTGGAGCTCACCGTTATTTCATGTTTTACAGGTATCATATTATACGGATGATCCTGAATAGTGGACAGGTCAAATACTGAATTATCTACAGGCAGCTTTTCACTTACGGTAGTATTTGGATCAAGGGCGACTGTATTTGATATCGGTAACCCGCTCTTCAGGGTCGTTGGCAGAGTAACGGACAGAATGGAAGATAATTCTGTCCCTGACCTGATAGTATATGAAAGATCTCCTCTGTTCATACTTATATAAGAAATCTGTGTTCCGCTCCCGGGATCAAATCCGATTGTATCCACCCCGTCGCCTCCAAGCGCCGATATTGTCTGTGGGGGAACAACTATCCTTCCCGACCTCACCCACAGATCCCTCGCGGTAACCGCGATCTCAATCCCGCTTCCTGCAAGATCAATATAAACCGGTGAGGTGGTACCCGGGGAACTTACAGTCACTATTGCCGAAAGGGAATTCCGAACCGTGCGATCTGCCAGATCTATTGATGCAATTCGTGTTTCTCCCGGATTAATGAATGGAATTATAGCCGGATCTCCGACAGGAATATGTCCGGCGGTGTTAAACAACGTCACACTTAAATTCTGAAGCGGAGCAGTCAGGTTATTTGTGACCTTTACGTCAATAAATCCCTCGTCAAATAACGCATATTCAAAATTCGGGAAAAGTGAATAAGTCCCTTCCTGAAGGACCGTGACAGGGAATGAGGGGAAAGTTGAGTTCGTCCCGTTGAGTGCAACAAACTGAGCCCTTAATGCCGGATTCAGCCTCCGGGTGATCCTGTCGAGGGTGTAGGATATATTCCCTGAAAAGGAACTCACATTCATCCGTCCGAGCTGGTAGGTCTCACTGAAAGACACCATATCATTCAGATCATAATAATCTTCTATTTTCAGATCGATGAATGAATTCTCCCTGAATATGATCCTTACAAAATTATCTTCTTCAAAGATCAGGGTATCATTTGCTTCGACAAGGTCGCTGAGAGAAACATCACCTTTCACGGCAGGTACCACCCATGTTGGTGAAAGATGTGCCATCTTTGAAAGTTTGTCAAAATCATAAGTTTCCCTGATACAGGCTGGAACCGTTATCAGTAAAACAAGTATAAATATTTTTGCAAAAGTTTTCATTGTTACCTTAACGCGGTTCCCAGCTTATAATTATACAGGAACCTGTCGGTACCTCCTACAATCAGGTGCCAACCTCCGTCATCCGATAATCTGCCGACAGAGAACATCGAGGCTCCTTTCAGCGGAAATCCATCCATTTCATTTCCTTCGCTGTCGATCAGATAGATAAGTTTCCGTTGTTTTTCAAAAACACCTATTTTCCTGTCGGATGAAGAAAAAATAAAATTTATCGGGCCTCCGAGATCTTCCGATCCGAACTGCTTTGTGAACATTTCAGATCTGTTATTATCATAGAGGTACAATATACCCCTGTCAATAAAAATATATTCTTCCAGGCCATCTCCGTCCACATCGAAGATATCGAAGCTGTGACCGGGGCTAAACTCTCCCGGATTAAATTTTTCTACTTTCCCGTCAAAATAAATGTGTTGAATGGTTCCCACGGGTGATGTGCACACAACAGAAGGAGAACTGCCTGATGTCAGACGAAGTGAGGATCCCGGTGCTTTTGTGACCGGCTCTTTCAGCGAAAGTCTTTTATTTCCCGTACGGTCGAGGAAATATAAAGAGTTTTCATCGGCGATTACAAGATAATCCTTTCCGGAAGCTCTGAACCATGCCACTTCAGAGTTGACAATGCTCCCTGTCCTGAACGGTTTCCATCCCTTTACTGCACTGCCGGTCTTGTCGTAGGAATAAATCATCCTGTCCTCTCCCGCGATCAGAAGACGGTAATTACGGTTATTATCATAGTCAAAGAGAGCCAGGGCGTTTGTGGCCGGCGACCTCAGCCTGACCGGATATCTTTCAACATAATTTCCGTTCCGGTCGAGCAGGTGGAGATAGTTCCTTCCCGAGAAAAGCAACTGGTATTTCCCGTTTTTGAAATAATCGATCATATAAACAGATCCTGTTATCCTTTCCTGAAGCGGCACCTTCCAGAGTACACGCCCTGCAGCATTGATCAGATAGGCATTGTTTTTCAGATCCTGGATGAATATCTCTGCAGCACCTGTTATATGGTTCCTGAAGAAGAAGGGCTTTATCGCTGCAATTGTATCAAGCAAGGTCTCCCATTCCGTGACGGATTCCTCCCTTACCTCATCCCTGAACTGAACCGACAGACTGTTATAGATCATGTTATTGCTGGGTGTGAGCTGTATCCCTGCTGCCTGGATCTTCCCCAGAGAAATCCGGTTTTCCCTCATTGCCGTAATAATATCGTCCGACAGGTAACCTGAAAGCAGAGTCGTTATTCCTGACGGCACACAATAAAAGAAATACCCCGAAGTACTTGGCAGAGAGCTTTCAAAATCCCTGTAAACAAGATCATTTGCAAGGGTCTTGTTCAGGATGTTATCGTACAGCAGCCTCGATATAGTACTGTAAGAGCTTCCGGTTATAAGATAATTATCATAAAATGCAAAGCAGGAATCAAAATGCTCTCCCTGGTAATTTTCAAGGAAGGCAGAGACATATCCTTTGTAAGGGGTCATATAGACCGGAATATTTATCTGATCGTCGGGTCTGAAATAGAAAATATTTTCCTCATTTATCAGGGGAGTGAGCTTGTCAAGAAAGATCTTTTCGGCATAAGCCCTGTTCTTTAGCTCATAAATTATAAGGGAGTTGGATTTTACAGGCTTTCCCCTTATATCTATATATGCTTTTGTGATCTCATCACCGGTGTAATCGCGAAGAGCACCGGCAAGATCCGCTGCTGCTGCAGGTACCCGTCCCTGACCGGTCCCGCTGTGGACCGAAGGATCAAACACTATCGACTCAAAAAGCGTTGTTGACGCCGGCAGTATCTTATAAGTGCTGAATAGTGCTGCAGGACCCGATTTAAATTTATGAAGGATATCGTCATTGTTTATACTTTCGGTATATCCGCTAAGGACCAGACCATTATCGTTGATAAAAATATCACATCCCGTTGTTCCCGCCAGTTTCCCGGCTTTTTCTGCAGAAATCGCAGGACCATCCTTCAGTACATGTCCCAAAAGGCCGGAGAGATTTGAGAAAACAATGAACACCTTATCTTCATTCTTTCCGGAGGACTGAAGAACCCGTGCAAATCCCGGCAGATCCCTTATATCTCCGTTGCCTGTTGTCTGGGCGACCGCACTTTTCATGAGCCCGGGAGAGGTGGCAAAAAGCACCAGGCCGGAACTGTTTGAAACAAAAACAGTATCTCTTTTACTCCCGTTCCCGGAAGCAATATAGAAAGCTTTAATTCCCGAAAGTATTGTGTCGTTAATGTTTGTGATACCGGACGATCTCATAGCTTCCCTGATCTGCCTGAGCCTTATATCCGACCTTACAGCCAGGGAAAGGAGCGAACGGACTTTTCCGCTGTCTGAAGGATGAAATGAAATAAGGGCCCTGCTTCCGTCGAGAAAATCCTGATACGCAGGCTTATTGAGCTGATCGGCCAGAAACTTAAGCTTTTTGTTAAAGTTCTCAAATTCACTTATCCCGGCAATTTCCCCGAACAGTCCCTGACCGGTTGTTACGGAATTGATAAAGCTTTTAATATCTATACTTTCAATAATGATTGCTGCCGTGGGGCTTACTGCCCTGTAAGGATCCGTAAGCATTGTCTTTCTGCCCTGATGCAGAAAATACCCCAAAACTGCAAGGCCTGAAATAAGTATAATAACAGAAATAACGGCTGACCTTTTACCCACTGCAGATTATTAATTGACCCGGGGAGTAAAGTTAATCAATTAATGGTAATAATCATCAGGCTTCCTCAATCACTTTCCATCCTGTTGAGTCGGCGAGTGACCAGACAGGTTCTTTCAGATCGCCATAGAAGGTAACTCTGTGCCAGCCCCATTTTCCCCACATTGTAAAGAGTTTTTCAATATCTCCTACCGGTTCTGCACACAACTTTGTTCTGCATGCCCTGTCGTCGGGATCATTTCCCACAGCCACTGCCTGGTGCATCAGTATCTCTTTCCTCTGATTATTTATCTCAAGTGTCGTTGTCATATAATTGACAGGAAGGACAGACTGAACGGATGCTCCTGCCCTGTCTTCGGAATGTGTCATTATCCTGAAAGGATTAGTATTTCCCGCCGGCCCGAAAATCCTGTTGGGAGCAACACAATGTGCATAAATTATGTGTCTTTTCGCAGTATCTATCACAGGATCGGAGATGAATCCCGGCCGGCCTCCGGTAAGGATGTTAAATGCCACCATGGTTGCCGTCGAACTTATATCACATTCGCAGGCACCTATAAGTCCTTCATTGCACAGTTCATGAAAGCCAAGGCATGGATACGCGTGTATATGTCCTCCGTAAAATCCCCCGAGACAGTTTACCGTAATTGCATTTGCCCCGTGTTTCTTAAGTACCTCTTTCATGCCCAGATACATTGCTGCCGAGGTGAGCAGTGTCTCAAAATCGACTCCGACAATCTCGAGTGCCGACTTCTGCCACCCTCTGACTATTTCGGCCGACCTGTCCCTGTCTGCTTTGCTCCAGGCATCATTCACCTCTGCAAAAGGAATATATTCGACCGGGATACCCATTACGGGTTCAGCGACGGAAGCTGACTGGTCCTTTACGGCTAGTATCCTTGACGCTGTAAGCTGACGGGTGCATTCCTCAGGAGAAAGAAATCTGATCTCATTCGGATTGACAGTATAATGACGCGATGCAGGTGTAGACCCGGTCCGGACACGTTCGGTAGCCCTGACGAAATCTGACGGAGACCCTCCGTTCATTACCAGATTGAAGCAACTGACTGCAGCTATTACATCTTCCATCTTTGATGAAGCAACAAATCCCACATTAGGAGTATTTTCATTCAGGAATGTTGCCGTATATACAAGGAATCCCCCGCTGCCTGCGAACTGAAAATCGGCATACAGCACAGGCTTGCCTGTTTTGGCAATTGTCTGCACAACTCTGTTCCAGCAGTTCATCTGATATACTATATATCCGCCTGTATTTTCTTTCTGATCCTGCAGGACGATCTTTTCAGCATCTTCCTGACCGGCTGCCATGGAAGACACGAATTCAAACTCAGGGAAACTGCATTTCATTGAGTTATTGATCCTGTCCATTACAGGATTGAAATCAAAGCCCACATTTGGCCAGTCAGGCTGATTCTGTACCGGCGCATGAAGAGAATATATTATCCTGATCTTCATCTTTGATTCCTGTTCACGGGCTGCCGGAGGGATAAGAAATGATCCGGGGTTGAAGGCAAGGCATGTGGCACATGCTGAACATGCCGAAATAAAACCTCGTCTCGAAACACAGGCAGATTGAGCCTGCTTTTTGCTGTTCCTGGTATCTGATTCTTTCATAACAATATGTGAATAATTTAATGATGTCACTAACAGGTCATTAAATATACATATTATTACTTAAAAATAACTATGGAAAAAGAATTTTATGAATAAGGGTATTAAAATATTTTCTGAAAGGGATTTTGGCACGTTATTTGAAATATCATAAGTACACAGGCAATCTCAATCATATACTTGATCCTTCAAGTTCAGCCAGGCGAAAGCCTGGCTTCTCTTTTTTCAGAGAGGCCGGTAATGTTTAAAACAAACGGTAATGTTCAGAATGGCCGGTAGCCGATTATTTCCTTAACCTCACGGATAGTTAAGGAAGCGCTTGCACGGGCTTTTTCAGCTCCTTCCGAAACCACCCGGGCAAGATATTTATTATCGGCCAGTATCTCGTTTATGCGTTCCCTTACAGGGCCGATGACCCTGATTATATCTTCCGCGAGCTGTTTTTTCATATCACCGTAGCGGATCTGGCAGGAAGCATGTTGTTCTTTAAAGTATTTTACGGTCGAAGGTTCTGAAACAACATTCATGATTGTAAAAAGGTTATGAACAGGTTCGGATGGTTTTTCTCCGGGTGTCTGAGGACCGGTATCGGTAACGGCGCGCATCACCTTTTTCCTTATCTCTGCCGGTGTATCCGCCAGGAAAACTCCGTTACCCTCACTCTTACCCATCTTCCCGGTTCCGTCCAGCCCGGGGATCTTTATCAGTTTCTTCCCGAAATTATATGCATCCGGTTCGGGAAAATATTCGACACCGTACATTGTATTGAAACGCCTTGCAAATCTCCTTGTCATTTCAAGATGCTGGGCCTGATCCTGTCCGACCGGAACTTTATTGGCTTTATGTATAATTATATCTGCCGCCATAAGCACCGGATATGTGAGCAATCCCGCATTAATGTTATCGGGTTGCTTTCGAATCTTTTCCTTGAATGAAGTAGTTCTTTCAAGCTCCCCTACATAGGCATTCATATTCAGCAGCAGATAAAGCTCTGTAACCTCGGGGACATCACTCTGGATGAAAACAGTTGCCACATCCGGGTCGATACCGCAGGCAAGGTACTCGGCAAGAACCTGTTTTATATTTGCATGCAGATCGGCAGGCTTTGGATGGGTAGTCAAAGAATGATAATCGGCAATAAAGAAGTAACAATTGTTCTCATACTGCATTTTAAGAAAGTTCTTTACCGCACCGAAATAATTTCCAAGATGAAGGTTACCTGTTGATCTTATGCCGCTTACTACTGTTTCCATATCGTTTTTAAAAATCAGATGCAAAGCTAATATTTTTTAATTGTTAATTCCCTACAATACCTTAACCGCTACGCGGTATTTTTGCATTAAAATTCTCTTAATCTACAAT
>Ga0116157_10001102_pt1 | contig 27323 bp, 20 predicted proteins | sample AD_UKC048_MetaG_FD_89882 | JGI IMG/M metagenome (GOLD analysis project Ga0116157, IMG submission 89882) | Active sludge microbial communities of municipal wastewater-treating anaerobic digesters from USA - AD_UKC048_MetaG | ecosystem: Engineered > Bioreactor > Anaerobic > Digestate | place: USA... | reverse complement strand
GATACATTTCCTATGCATAAAACTTACTGAATTATTGCTTAATGCATTATTATTGTATGGTAAAGAATATGATTCGCCAGAGAAATCGATATAACCTTTGTCACTCAAATAGAATCCTGAATATGTTTCGTCGTAGAAAGGAAATTCAAACGGCAAAGCAATATAAGTACCTGATAATGCAGTTGTAGTATTTTCAATAGGTGACGAAATCTCACTCATCTGATAATCTAAATCAAATTCCCATCTGTAGGGCGGAGTGCCCCCGCTTGCTTCCATTTGATGAGAATAAGGATGATAAACATTTGCATTTGGCAATATATCAGTGGTGATTTCCGGCTTATTAAAAACCGGCGTATGTTGCACACTCACAGTAGTTACACCATTTTGTATTATCGGCTCGTTTACTTGTGATGACACATACTCGACAGGACTGCCGGAAGTATAATCAATTACAGAAAAACTAACAATCTGTCCACTACCCCAACTATCATTATCATTTTCGAGAACCTGAAAAAAGAATTTGGCAGGAGTTCCGGATTCTAGAATATTTAAAAATGGAGTTAAGTCCAGTCCAAATTCTATATATCTTGCAGCGACTTCGGTACCTCCTTGCATAGATTGTTCTCCTCCCTGATAATCAAAAATTGGAAAACTCATATAGTAATCAGGCTCAGAAGCAGAGAGATTTGTACTAAAACCTGCCATAATTTTTATTCTGCCTCTGTTAGAATAGTAAAGATTAACTTTTCCTGTGAGCATCGGCGAGTAGTCCTTTATCGGGAACAATACATTTGCTGTATTATTCCATATTCCACCAGCATTAGAAGCCAAAGCTAAAGTACGATACATCATCCAACCATTATATGGACTACTATAGGTATTGCACATTTTGAAACCACCAATTTCCCAGTCTCTCACATCAACTATTCCATCATCAGTTATATCAATATTATTAGTATAATGACCATCTCCATTGAAATCCCATCGAATAGAGTCGTTGTATCCTGTTATTGTCATAGCATGATTTGGCGAAGAGCCCCAAGAAACCACAACTTTCTCTCCTTCATGCTCTGTACCTGCAGGTAATGTTGTTGAAGGATTCTGATGTTGAGAATAGAAAAAAGCAATTCCGCCAACATCCGAACCCTCTAGATGGTCGTTCAGCCAATGTTTCAGAGTTAATATTCCCTCTTCATCAGCACAATTTATTGCATAGGCTTTACTAATCCGATTGTGCATTCCTTCATAATACTCATCATAACCGTTCATAGATCTGCTGGCACCACCAAAATCATGTGTTCCTCCATAAGTCACCATATTTGGATTTCCAACAGTCTTTAAAACAGCTAAACTATGATAATAACTTGCACCGGAATATCCATTCCCTCCATTTTCCCAATTCCATGTAAAATGGGTAGGATACTTATTCTCGGTTATACTTCCGTCAAGACCTCTAATACGATTCATCTCATAAGTAAACCCATTGCCAACACAGGCAGCCTGACCACAGCACAAACCCGATTGTAAAAACAAGCCAGAATAACAAGTCTGAGTGGTATTATCCACTTCGTATGGAATTGATTTATTCTTGTAATTAGCCGGCAGTTTTAATTCAGGTAATGAACTGAGCTCAAAAATTTGTTTGTTTGACAACACAGGCAAGTCCTTTTGTATGCTTTTAGGTTCATCCTGAGAAAATAAAAAAAATGAAAATAATGTAAACAAAAAAACAAAAAACAATCTTAACATACGCCAATATAAAAAATTAGTACTTTATAAAAACTGTTGTATAGATATTATCAGTAGAAATAAAACTGACAAAATATTTCCCAGACTCAAAATCATTTAAATTTAAAACGAAGTCGTTTAAATAGATATTCTTATATATATTTATGGTTCTACCAAAGCTATCATAAACCTTGATACTCGATTTCTCAAAAGTCAAATCATTCACATGGAAAATCACTTTGTCCTTAGCAGGATTTGGAAACACTTCCACTGGTTTTATCAAATCAATACTTTGGTCTTCTATACCTGTAGACAGATCATAAACTTTTGTACATTTAATTCCATTTGCATCAGTCATCAATACTTTTACAGGATAATGATCAAAGCTTCCGATTTCGCCATATATTATTCCGCTGGTTGAAATAAATAAACCCTGTGGTTTTGGGTATGATTTTATTTTAGTAACAGTATTACTTGAAGGTACATCATCAAGAAATGTCAGAGTATTATTTGTTTTATTTCCATATGATATTCCACCGAAATTAGTATATCTTTTACTTAAATAGTTCTGCCCGTAGGTAAACTCAACACTGCCATCAGAAATTAAATTACAACCAAAATGCACAGATGTCCATGATTCTGCATTTTGTTCACAACCTTTCCATCTTATTTTAACAGTATCCTGACTAAATTTATACCAAATACCATCAGATTTGGAAGGATCGCTTACCAAACTGAATCTAGCTAAAGGAGCAATAACATTTTCATTGATAAAAAACGGATACAGATATTCTCTAAATTGATTCCAATTAAATGTTTCAGAAAATGGGAAAATATATCCATTAGTATGAACTTTAATTTTTTGAGTAGAAGTATTATTAAATGGGAACGAAAATGGGATATCAAGAGTTAATTCTCCATCAAAATAAGTATCCGGGGTGAGTTTTGTACCTTCGAATGCATCATAAGATCGGGTAGAATTTGTCACTTCGAAATATGGAACAAATTCCCATGTATATGGTGGGGTTCCTCCGATAAAATTTAATGGATACCAAACATCAGAGTTTTCTGTAAAGATAGGCAAAGCAGTAGTCAAGATTTTTGGAGCATCTACACAATCCATACACACATTTACTCTAAGTTCTGTAATTCCATTATTTACCATATCTGTAGGAGTGTTACTCGAAAACTCACGAGGTTCGGAACCGGAGTAATCAATAATTGTAAACTCATCTATACTTCCATCATTAATATCTGCGTTATCGTATTCAATAAATTGCACAAAGAATCTCGCACAATAATCAGAATTAATATATTCTTCAAAACTTGTCAGATCCAATCCTATCTCTATAGTTTTATCGCTTTCTTCTGACCCACCCTGCATATACAAATCTCCTCCCTGATAGTTTAATATCGGAAAATCCTGTATATAATCATATTCATCGGAAAGAGTATCACTACTGACTCCAATTCTAAGTTTAATATTTATTCTGCTGGGATGAGTAATTCTAAGTCTTGCTGTTAAATGTGGGGTATAATTAATTAATGGTTTTATAACGTGAACATTATTATTTAAGATTCCTCCATCCTTATATGCATCAGCCATAGCTTTGTACATTATCCAGCAAAAACCATCTCCCTGCCATGTCGGTCCGTAGCTTTCGGCGAGTTTAAAACCACCTTTCTCCGAATCCCTCATATCAATTATATCATCTCCATTCAAATCAACATCAGTGGTATATTGCTCATCATTATTATAATCAAAACAAACATTATCATCATAGCCGACTATTGTTCTTGCATGGAGGGCATCATCTCCACAACGTGTAATAACATAAGCTCCTTCATGAGGCGAACCGGATGGAAATGTTGAAGCTCCTCCTTCTGCAATATTTGCAAGAAATGTTGCTGTTCCACCCAGATCATCACCTTCAAAATGATCATAAACCCATGATTTTAAAGTTGTTATTCCATTATTTGAATTAGTCTTGATTACATAATAATCATAAATTCTGTTGTGCATTGCTGCATAATAATTATCATACCCATCAAGCCATAAAGAGCTGTCTTTGTATATATCTGCAGGGTTGTCTAATAGTTTTGGAACACCTAGCTTTTTAAAAAGTTCCATTGTAATTATATAATTATCTCCGAACCATCCATGTCCCCCATTACCAATATTCCATGGGAAATAAACAGAAAAAATATTTTGAGGGTTCTGAGAACTTAAATCTTTCTTTAAATTTGTCTCATAACTCAACATATAATATGATGCTGCAACCTGATTGCAAACCCAATGCGTCTGTTTATAAATTGGAGGAAAATATTGAGTACTACTTAAATCAAATGAAGCCGGTAAAGTTCGTTCATAATATTCCAATCCTTCTTCCGTTAAGCTATAACAATTCTCTTCCAGTTGAAATAGCGATTGAGAATATATCAGTGAATTAACGAAAAGAAATACAATAAAAACGAACTTCTTCATCTAAATAAATTTTATGCAATATAGATTTTTTTTTGATGAATATTGATAATTTTACAGAATTTATACATTATTCTTCTCATGGAATATAAACTAATATCAGAATACAGACCAACAGGTGACCAACCTGAAGCAATAATACAACTGACTGATGGTATTTTTAAAGGTATAGAACACCAGACTTTACTTGGAGTAACAGGAAGTGGCAAGACATTTACAGTTGCAAATGTTATTAAAAATATTAACAGACCTGTTCTTGTTTTAAGTCATAATAAAACCCTAGCTGCTCAACTTTATTCTGAGTTTAAGGAATTTTTTCCTGAAAATGCAGTAGAATATTTTGTTTCTTATTATGATTATTATCAACCTGAAGCATATATGCCAGTAACTGACACATATATCGAAAAAGATCTTTCGATAAATGACGAAATTGAGAAACTTCGTTTAAGTGCTACTTCTTCTTTGTTGTCAGGAAGGCGTGATGTTATTGTAGTAAGCTCTGTTTCGTGCATATATGGTATAGGAAACCCTGATGATTTTCATTCAAATACTTTGGAGGTATACGTTGGACAAAAATATGGCAGAGATATTTTACTCAGACATCTTGTAGATTCTTTATATTTCCGTTCAGATATTGATTTCAGACGAGGCAGCTTCAGAGTTAAAGGCGATACAGTTGATGTTTTTCTTGCTTATCATGACATTGCTTTACGAATTGTTTTCTGGGACGAGGAAATTGAAGAAATTTATTCTTTTGAACCCTTTACAGGGAGCAAGATTGAATCTCTTGCAACAGCTAAGATTTACCCTGCAAATATTTTTGTTACAACAAAAGAAAGGATAAAACAGGCAATAATTCAAATCGAGGATGACATGATGGCTCAGGTAGCATATTTCAACAGTATAGGTAAGCCACTGGAGGCGAAGAGAATAAAAGAAAGAACCATTTACGATCTTGAAATGATTCGCGAATTAGGTCATTGCAGCGGTATAGAAAACTATTCGAGATATTTTGACGGCAGAAGACCCGGCTCACGACCATTTTGTCTGATAGATTATTTTCCTAAAGATTTTATTACTATTATTGATGAAAGCCATGTAACTGTGCCACAAATCGGAGCTATGTACGGTGGCGACAGGTCGAGAAAGGAGAACTTAGTCAATTATGGTTTCAGGCTTCCTGCAGCTATTGATAATCGTCCATTGAAGTTTGCTGAATTTGAATCTCTTATGAATCAGACAATCTATGTAAGTGCTACACCGGTAGATTATGAACTTACAAAAAGCGGTGGAGTGATTGTTGAACAAGTAATCAGACCCACCGGATTGCTTGACCCCGTGATTGAAGTCAGAAGTTCTCTAAATCAGATTGATGATTTAATGAATGAGATAAATATTAGGACACAAAAAGATGAAAGAGTATTAGTAACAACGCTGACAAAAAGAATGGCTGAAGAATTGACCAGATATCTGACAAAATTTGAAATCAGATGTAAATACATCCATTCTGACGTTGACACATTAGAAAGAGTGCAAATACTTTCGGAGTTAAGATCGGGACAGTTTGACGTTTTGGTTGGAGTAAACCTTCTTCGTGAAGGACTTGACTTACCAGAAGTTTCGCTGGTAGCAATAATAGATGCTGATAAAGAAGGGTTTCTTCGGTCTGAAAGAGCTCTCACACAAACCGCAGGTCGTGCTGCAAGACATCTAAATGGAAAAGTCATTATGTATGCAGATAAAGTAACAGGTTCTATGCAAAGAACTATTGACGAAACAAACAGGAGGAGACAAAAACAATTAAAATACAATGAAGAAAACAACATTACTCCTACTCAGATAATAAAAGCTCAGCGAGAATTACTTGTTAAGAATAAGCCTCTTGAATATTCATCCTACATAGAAGATATTGAGAATAAAATCGCTGCCGACCCTGTTGTTAAGTACATGTCTGCCGAAGCTTTGGAAAAAGTTATTAAAAACACTAAAAAATTAATGGAAACCGCTGCTGCAAAACTTGACTTTATCGAAGCAGCCAGACTGAGGGATGAAATGTATGCTTATGAAAAACTGTTAAAAAACAGAAAATAAAACATATTCCTCACTTAAATTAACTACAAAGGCAAATAATAATAGTTACACAAAGTTACTCAAAGGTAACACGAAGTTACACAAGAAAATAAACCACGGAGCGATGCACTGAGAGAAGTCGAAGTGGCACAGAGAACACAAAGAAAAAAGTTGCACTAAGTTTCGCAAAGGGAACACAAAGTTACACAAATAAATTTTTACGCAGAGAACCGCAGAGAACCGCAGAGAAGACAATAATTACACTAATTTGCACTAAGAAAATAAAACTTTGTGGTACTTAGTGTAGAACTTAGTGAGACTCTGTGTTACTTTTAGGTTCACAAAGTTACGCGAAGGAAAAACGAAGTTACTTGAAGTTACACAAAGAATAATTTACCGCAGAGAGCCACAGAGTACCACAGAGAACCACAGAGAGCTTTTAATCAGCTACCCGTTGGACGCAGGGATGGTTGTATCACAAAGTCATACTGATGACCGCAAGAGTTTGTCGCTGTCGTTAGGCATTCTTTAATACCGATTGTAAACTTGTAATAGTCCAATCTCGCTCTGCTTGATTAGCTTCAGTTCGACACCGCTCACCGCATCTCGCTGAGGGCTTCGTCGTTTGACTATACAATTTTATCATCGGCATTATACCAGTGCAGGGTAATAAATTTTATAACTCATGAAAATATAGGACTAATTATTAATTATATTTGGTATAACTTCGTGCCTTAGTGTCTTTTTGGCATAAATACGATACTAGCATAAAAAAAATAGGCCACTTAAAAAAGCAGCCTACTTTCAAGAATTTTATTATCTGAATTATTTCATCAAATTAACTTTGTGAGTAGAAACTTCATTACCGTTGATAACTTTAACGAAATATTGTCCGTTAGCGTATTTGCTCATATCAACAGAATTTACAAAGTTAGCATTTTCGATATTTTCAACAACTTGTCCCATCATGTTTAGAATTTGAATATTGCAACCTTCTGCGTTTTCAATATTCAATGTGCCTGTTGTTGGATTTGGATAAACGTTAACATTTCCTTTAACTATAGGCATGCCAACATTTGTCATAGTGTAATCATTGAAATTCAAGTGAATGCACAAACCTCCACTACTCCAGTTGGTAATTGAAACCCATGATTCAGCATTTGAACCTGCCAATAAGAACCACTTTGTTCCCCAGAAGCTGGCACGAACAGTTGGGTCATAACCAATCCAAATTTCATTACCTTCAGTACCATAATAGAATTCAATAGCAGCCATTAAAGTTTTTGATTCATAACCTTCGTCATAAATAATTGGCACAGGATCTGTGAATGTAATGTTCAACCAATTTCCAAGGTCTTCTTCGGTTATAGTAACCAACGCAGAAGCACTTACATCAACCCATGATGTAGTACCTTCATCATATTGCATGATATGACCAATAATAGAAGTTTCGGGAGTAGTACCATCATTAATGAACACGTCCATAGATGTTATTTCATCTTCGAATAAGAATAAAAAGTCTGTACCTATCATTTCACCGTCAATACCACCATCTAACCAATTCGATGGACTAACAGAACCATTTGTTCTGTCAATATCACGACCAATAAATTGATTGTCATTAATGATAAAATATGTAGTATCACTATTGTTTTCAGGATTTGCATCTTCCTGACCGGGAATTGATACTGTGTAAGCAACTGTATATAAACCTACCATTGGATCTGCCCCCAAAGCAAAGTCCGTTTCAACAAGGTCAACAGTATCTTTGTCTGCAGTTTCCATTGCAACTCCTGCAACAGTATTAGTAAATATTTCATTCATATCTGGATCAAAAACCTGTACAGTAACTTCAGGAGTAACTGTTACATTTCCAAAATTTTCAAGACAAACATTAAACCATGATAAAGCTGCTTCAGAATCATACTGTATTTTTGGAATATTACCATAATGTGACGAAATATGATAATAATCTTCACTTCCGGCAACAGTATAATCTTCATATTGATAAAAGTTCATTCTTCCATCAACAAATTTCAGGTCATAATCAGCGTTATCTATGATAGAGATATCGTCTATCTGCCATCCATAGCCATAACCACCTATTTCGTCAGTTGTGGTTTGCCATCTGAATCTGATAGATACATCTGCTTCATCAGCAATATATTCAGTTGCTACTAACTCAAAAAATGTTGCACCATACTCATTTCCTACCACGTCTTCGTTAACTTCTACAGATGTCCATGTAGCACCACCATCAGTAGAAAAATCAATGTATGAAAAAGCTTGATTCAAAGCTTTATAATCCTGATAGAAAGTCAATTTTGGACTTGTAACACCAGTAAGATCTATATCATCAAACTGGATGTAAGTATCACTAACTTGACCAACATTTCCACCTAACTCAAGAAGATCAGTAATACCGTCAATATAAGCAAAGTTTGCTCCTGACTCTGAATAATCATGAACGTAATTCCATCCCATATAAAGCCAAAGTGGAGGTGTAAGTTCGTCAACGCCATCATCATCAGTATCATACATAAATCCAAAATCTGGAGTTGTGTCTGCAACTGCCCAAGCTTTTGTTCCTGTTACAGAACCAAATGTCCATACTGGAGTCTCTTCTTCAAAAGTAACCTGCCAAACAGGAGTAGCTTTTGTTACTCTAATATCAGATTTTTTAACCTGATTTTTCATGGATTGTGTAGAATAATCCATTTGGACTTGTGCCATTGCAAAAGATGCAAATGCAACCAAAGTCAATAAAATTGTAAATTTTCTCATAACTTTTAATTTTAATTTAACATTTATATAATTAACTAATAATCTTGTTGCACAAAAATACAAATTATTTTAATACTTTAACATTTTTTTAATTTTTATTTTTCCACATTTCATATAACTTCATATTTCTTAAAAAGGTTGCATGGGCAGTAGTTTTTGCAATAAAAAAACCTGTTTTGCCATCAAGAAAGCCAAATTTTAAAACGAAAACCGTTAAAAATCTTAACAAATATGATAAATATGAACTGAAAAATCTTGTTTTTTTTCCTAATTTAAAATCTTGCTCAGCATTAAGTATTGCAAATTTTTTTGCTTGCTTTAGATGCTCTTCTTTTGAGTTATATGTGTAATGTAATAAATCACCTTTTAAATGAATGAATTGTGGTGGTGAATCAAAAACAAAAGACTCATGAATTGTCCCCGACCATCTCCCTGTATTTTTATTCCAAAATCTTTGCTTTTTGTCGGGATACCAACCGCAAAACCTGACAGCTTTGCCACAATGAAAATTCAACCTATTAAATGTATATACTGTGTTATTTTCTAATTCCTTTATTTTACTTATTGAGGCTGCTAATTCAGGGCTTAAGCACTCATCGGCATCCAGTGATAACACGTAATCGTATTTTGTTAATGAATTTGCATAGTTTTTCTGAGAACTATAATCTACAAAATCATTATGAAAAAATCTCACATTATATCCATTACAAATTTCTTGGGTTTTATCAACCGAGCCTGAATCCACAACAACAATATCATCGGTCAGATCTTTTACAGAATTCAGGCAACTTCTAATATTCCGCTCCTCATTCAAAGTTATTATGGCTATACTGATTTTATTCATATTATTATTGTACGACAAAAATAGTAAAAGATTAATACTTGAAATATATTCATTTAATAAAATATTGAATTTAGTCGCACAGTGTCAGGCAATTTATTTTTTTTTTCAGCTAAAATATTTAATTTTGAAAAATTTTAATTTTAGAAATTTAATAGATATACAAATATGAGTAAATTTATATCCAAAGAAGAAGCAGTTGCAAAGATTCATGACGGTATGTCGCTGATGATTGGAGGATTTCTGGTAGTTGGGTCTCCTGTGTCAATTATTGATGAATTAGTTAAAAAAGGTGTAAAGGATATTACATTAATCGTAAATGATTCAGCTTTTATTGACAGAGGCATTGGGATATTGATTGCAAAAAAGATGGTAAAGAAATTAATCACGTCATACATAGGCTCAAATCCGGCAAGTATTGAACAATATAATAACAAAGAGCTTGAAGTGGAATTTGTACCTCAGGGGACGCTTGCCGAAAGAGTAAGATGTGGTGGTGCAGGATTGGGTGGATTTCTTACTCCTACCGGGATTGGAACTATTGTTGAAGAAGGCAAACAGAAAATTAAAGTTGACGGAAAAGATTATTTATTGGAGAAAGCTTTAAGGGCTGACATTGCTTTGATTGGTGCAAGCATTGGTGATGAAGCAGGAAATTTGATCTATAAAGGAACAACGCAAAATTTCAATCCGCTGATGGCAACCGCTGCAGACATAGTAATTGCTGAAGTACAGGAAGTTGTTGAAACAGGTACGTTACCAGTTGAGAATATACATACTCCGGCAATTTTTGTTGATTATATCGTAAAATCAAAATAAATGAAAAAAATTACTTCTACAATCAGATTAAGAATGGGATCTCATGATGCTCATTATGGGGGAAATTTAGTTGACGGAGCAAAGATGCTTCAGCTTTTTGGAGATGTTGCTACCGAATTATTAATTATTAATGATGGTGACGAAGGTTTATTTGCCGCTTATGACAAAGTAGAATTTCTGGCACCGGTTTATGCAGGAGATTTTATCGAAGCAACGGGTGAAATAGTAAATATCGGGAATTCTTCAAGAAAAATGATTTTTGAAGCGAAAAAAGTTATTAGACCTCGGCCTGACATAAGCGATTCGGCCGCAGATTTTCTTGAAGAGCCTATTGTTGTTTGTCGTGCCAGCGGAACATGTGTAGTCCCAAAGAATTGTCAACGTAAAAATTAAAATATGGAAAAACTAATTATCACCGCAGCTATTTGTGGCGCTGAGGTACTTAAAGAACATAATCCAGCCGTTCCTTACACTATTGAGGAATTTGTCAGAGAAGCTAAACTTTCTTATGAAGCAGGTGCTAGTATAATTCATCTTCATGTGAGATGGGATGACGGAACACCGACTCAGGATAAAGCTAGGTTCAAACAAATAATGGAGGCAATCAAAAAAGAAATCCCTGATGTAATTATTCAACCTTCGACAGGTGGTGCTGTTGGGATGTCAGATGATGAAAGACTTCAACCTCTTGAACTTGTTCCTGAAATGGCAACACTCGACTGCGGAACTTTGAATTTTGGTCCGGTAGATATTTTTGTAAATACCGAAAAAACGATCATTTACTTTGCTGAAAAAATGAATGCATTGGGAGTTAAACCCGAGCTAGAAGTTTTTGACAAATCTATGATTGATACCGCTTTAAGACTACACAAAAAAGGTATAATTAAAGACCCTATGCATTTTGATTTTGTTCACGGCGTTCAGGGTGGTATTGGAGGAAGCCTCAGAGATTTTATATTTATGAGAAACAGCATCCCACAAAACTCGACATATACTGTTGCCGGCGTTGGACGTTTTGAGTTCACTCTAGCTATGGCAGCAATTATAGACGGAGGTCATGTTCGGGTTGGCCTTGAAGATAATGTATCTATTTCAAAAGGTGTTCTCGCTAAATCAAACGGAGAATTAGTAGCTAAAGTAGTAAGAATGGCTAAAGAACTCGGACGTGAAATTGCAAGTCCTGCAGAAGCAAGAGAAATATTAGGATTAAAATAAGAATAAAATAATTACAAACATATTAACATTTTAAAACATGCAGAAAAAAGGTAGTAAATATGGTATCCACAGAGTGATAGAACCAAAAGGAGTTTTGCCACAACCGGCAAATAAAATTGATAATAACATGGATGAAATTTGGGATAATGAAATTTTGATTAACGTCCAAACTTTAAATGTTGACTCTGCAAGTTTTACTCAAATTGAAGAACAAGCTGGCGGAGACAAGGCAAAAATCGCTGAAATAATGATGGGCATTGTTGCAAAACAAGGAAAACACAGAAATCCGGTTACGGGATCAGGTGGTATGCTTTTGGGAACTGTAGAAAAAATCGGCGATGCTCTTATTGGCAAAACAGATCTGAAAGTAGGTGATAAAATTGCGACTCTAGTTTCATTATCACTTACCCCATTAAGAATTGACAAAATTAAAGATATTCGTCCGGATATTGACCAGGTTGACATTGACGGTAAAGCTATTTTATTCGAAAGTGGTATTTATGCAAAAATCCCAAAAGACATGCCCGAAGGTCTTGTACTTTCAGCTTTGGATGTTGCAGGCGCTCCTGCTCAAACTGCAAAATTAGTTAAATCGGGTGATAATGTATTAATAATTGGTGCAGGTGGAAAATCAGGAATGTTATGTTGTTACGAAGCAAAAAAACGTGCGGGTGTTACGGGAAAAGTAATCGGATTATGCCATAGCGAGAAAAGTACTAAACGCCTTATTGATCTTGGTTTCTGTGACTATGTATTTTCTGGTGATGCAACCCAGCCTGTTGCAATTCTGGAAAAAATTGAAGAATTGACAAACGGACAGATGGCAGACATTACTATAAATAATGTAAACATCCCTGATACCGAAATGACAAGTATTCTATGTACCAAAAATAACGGTGTCGTTTATTTCTTTTCTATGGCAACATCATTTACAAAAGCAGCTCTAGGTGCCGAAGGTGTTGGAAGCGACGTTACAATGATTGTTGGTAATGGTTATACAAAAGGACACGCAGAAATAACTCTGTCTTTATTGAAAGAAAGTGAAAAATTAAGAAAAATATTTACTGAGCTTTACGCTTAAGTTTTATTTCATTATTCGGGATATTTGAGCTATTTTTGTAGTTGAAATGTCCCGAATAGTTTTTTAATATATTCAGAATATGGAAAAAGCTTGCAGATATGGCACTCACAGAGTTATAGAGCCAAAAGGAACTTTACCTCAACCGGCTTTAAAGTTGGATAACACTATGAACGTTTATGAGAATGAGGTTCTTATAGAAGTAAAATCCTTAAATATTGACTCTGCAAGTTATACTCAAATTCGTAAAGCATGTGGAGATGATCCTAATAAAATGAAGGCAATGATCTTGTCCATTGTTGAAGAAAGAGGCAAAATGCAAAATCCTGTTACAGGCTCGGGAGGAATGCTCATTGGAACTGTTAAAGAGATAGGTCCTAATTTTCCTGACAAAAAACTGAAAGTCGGAGATAAAATTGCAACTCTGGTATCATTATCTCTTACTCCATTGAAGATATACGAAATTATTAAACTTGATCCTCACCACGATCAGATTGATGTAAAAGCAGATGCAATACTTTTCGAAAGTGGAATATTCGCAATATTACCTGAAGATATTCCAGAAAAACTTGCTCTGGCAGCCCTTGATGTTGCCGGTGCTCCTGCTCAGGTTGACAGACTGGTTAAAGAAGGAGATACAGTGTGTATTATCGGCGGTGGCGGAAAATCGGGTATTCTATGTTGTTATCAGGCAATGAAAAATGTGGGACGATATGGAAAAGTAATAGTTGTTGAATATTCTCCCGAAAATGCACAAAGAATAATTGACCTTAAACTTGCACACCATGTAATTGTAGCAGACGCCACTAATGTTATGGAAGTCTATAACAAAGTTACGGCAATTACAGGAGAAAGAGGTTGCGAAGTTGTGATAAACAACGTGAATGTACCAAGCACGGAAATGACTTCAATTCTTATAACCAAAGGTCAGGGATTGATTTATTTTTTCTCTATGGCAACATCCTTCACTAAGGCAGCTTTAGGTGCCGAAGGCATTGGAAAAGATATTAATCTGATTGTCGGAAATGGATATGCCAAAGGTCATGCAGGTCTTACTCTTAATATTTTGAGGGAGTCTCCTGAAATCAGAAGTCTATTTGAAAAGTTATACGTTTAATATATTTTTTTATGATCAGCAATAGAACTAAAATGTTTCCAGAAGTTACAGACAAAGAATGGAATGATTGGAAATGGCAGGTAAAAAACAGAATTGAAACTCTTGATGGACTAAAAAAATACATCAGTCTTACAAAAGAAGAAGAAAAAGGTGTTGCACAATCTCTCAAAACCTTAAGGATGGCAATCACTCCATATTATCTGAGTTTGATTGATCCGGATGACAGAAACTGCCCGGTAAGAAAACAGGCTATTCCGACAGGTGCTGAAACACATAAGTCAGCAGCAGACTTACTTGATCCTCTTCATGAAGACGAAGATTCTCCCGTTCTCGGTCTAACTCACAGATATCCGGACAGAGTTCTGTTTTTGATCACAGATATGTGTTCTATGTACTGTCGTCATTGCACAAGACGCCGTTTTGCCGGACAAACAGACAAAGAATCTCCTTCTGAAAGAATTCAGAAATCTATTGATTATATAGCTAAAACCCCTGCAGTACGCGATGTATTATTGTCAGGTGGAGATGCCTTGATGGTTAGTGACAAAATGCTGGAATCAATAATCCAAAGACTTAGAGCAATACCTCATGTCGAAATTATTCGTATCGGAACACGTACACCGGTTGTCTGTCCGCAAAGAATTACAGACGATTTGGTTAATATGCTAAAAAAATATCATCCGATTTGGTTAAACACACATTTTAATCACTCCAAAGAAGTAACTCCTGAATCCGCAGCTGCTTGTGCAAAAATTGCAGATGCCGGAATTCCAATTGGAAATCAGTCTGTACTTCTTCGTGGCGTTAACGATTGTGTTCATATAATGAAAAAACTCGTTCAGGATTTAGTAAAAATTCGCGTTCGCCCATATTATATTTACCAATGTGATCTTTCGATGGGATTGGAACATTTCAGAACTCCTGTTTCCAAAGGCATTGAAATAATTGAAAATTTGCGTGGTCATACTTCAGGATATGCAGTTCCAACTTTTGTAGTGGATGCTCCAGGTGGTGGTGGAAAAATTCCTGTAATGCCTGATTATATAATTTCTCAAAGTCCCGGAAGAGTAATTCTTAGGAATTTCGAAGGTGTAATTACAACTTATACCGAACCAACTGACTATATAAACGAGTGTAAATGTAACGACTGCAAAGATGTAATTCAAAACGAAGGCGTTGCCGCTTTATTGAGAGGAGATCAATTATCACTCGAGCCTCAAAATCTCTCAAGGAGAAAAAGACACAGATAAGATAGAGATTTCAAACTCTAATTTTTACTGTTAATAATCGCTTTTAAACGATATATTGCTCAATATTTTGTCTTTTATATTTAGTGAATTTGTAATTCATAATTTATAATTAGATTTGTGATTTATAATTTATAATTCATATTGACAATTGCCATTTATTAACGAAATATTAAAATACAAAAGTCTCTCGATTGTCGGAATGGAAAAGAATACCGGCAAAACGGAATGTTTAAATTATATCATTAACCGACTTGAAGCAAAAAGCAAGTCAATTGCTCTTACATCAATTGGTCTTGATGGCGAAAATATTGATCAGGTTACCGAAACCCCAAAACCTGAGATAGAAATTCCTAAAAACAGCATTTTTGTAACCTCAGAAATGCACTACAGACAAAAAAAACTGACTGCCGAAATCCTTGATATATCCGAAAGACATACGGCTTTGGGAAGATTGGTAACTGCCAGAGCAAAAAACAACGGGACAGTAATTTTATCAGGCCCTTCCGATACCGTATGGTTAAAATATCTTATCAATCAATTGACAAAATTCAATCCTGATATCATATTGGTTGATGGGGCTATTTCCAGAAAAAGTCAGGGTTCTCCTTCGGTTACTGACAGTATTATCCTGACAACAGGGGCTGCTCTCTCGGCAAACATAAAAACAATTGTAAAAAAAACTAAGTTTATTCATACTCTAATACATTTAGATGTTTTTGAATTTTTTAAAACAGATGATTTGCTTTCAATCGAAAAAGGACTCTGGGCAATTGATGTAAATCATGAAATTCATGACCTGGACATTAAATCAAGCCTTATACTGGAGAAGTCATCTGATAAATTGTTTAAATACGGAAATACTATTTTCATCAGTGGCATTCTGACTGACAAATTACTTGATTTTGCACGAATTCAGAAAAACATTAGCACAACTGTTTTAATTGTTAAAGATTTTACTAAAATTTTTATCAGTCCTGAAAAGTACTCTGCTTTTATCTCTAAAGGTGGAAAAATCAAAGTATTGTTAAAAACAAAACTGATTTCCGTATGTGTTAATCCTGTTTCTCCAGATGGATTTGTAATAAACTCACCAAAACTATGCAATGAACTTGCCACAACTCTGGGAATACCTGTTTATGATATAAAACTAAAATAAATAATCTGTGAATACATTCAGACAACATATTGCGGAAATCAGCGGTCTAAGATTTATCTATGAAAATCTCAATATTAAATCCTCTATTGGAAGAAAACAATTATTGAATTCAAAACTGTTCATTGATAAAAAAGATCTTGAAACTACATTTTCCTGTTTATCAAAGGCTGTTGACTATGTTAAAAGAAATAATGATACGGCAAATTATAAAAAACTGTGCCATCATTTAAGCGACATTAACGATATAAGTGCATCAATACAAAATCTCAAGGATGGAAATATTTTGGATGACATAGCACTTTTTGAAATCAAGAAATTTGCAATAATTTCAGAAAAATTAAAAGATATTTTTGAAAAGTCAGGTTTCGCTCAAGTCATCATTTTTGATTTGGAAGAAGTAATTTCGATTCTTGACCCTGAAAATTCAGGGATACCAACATTTTATATCTATTCGTCCTATAGTAAAGAACTTGCTCAACTTCGAAAAAACATCGAAACTGAAACCAATCAGGAAAAGAATGATAAAATAAGAGTAAAATGCTACGAACTTGAAGATAAAATTCGTATAGACCTATCAAAAAGACTCGTTAATTCTGCTTTGAAGATATCACATAATCTTGAGCAATTTGCCCATGTTGACAATATGCTTGCTAAAGCCGAATTATCAATAACTCAAAATTTTTCCTGTCCTGAAATAACAGAAAAAACAGAATACAAAGCAGTTTTTAACCCTGAAATCAGTAAAATTCTTGAAGCGGAAGGAAAATCATTTCAACCGATAGATATTTCAATCACAAATGAGCCATTTCTGATTACAGGAGCAAATATGTCCGGGAAAACTGTTTTATTAAAAACTATGGCCCTATGTCAGTATTTGTTTCAATTCGGATTTTATATTCCGGCAAAATCAGCAAAAATCTGTATTGTTGATAAAATTATGCTTAGCATAGGTGAAAATCAGAACGAAATGAATGGCTTATCATCATTTGCAGTTGAAATGCTAAATATAAATAAGATAATATCAGAAGCAAAAAGCGGTAAAAGAATTCTGGCACTTGTTGACGAATTGGCAAGAACTACAAACCCTGATGAAGGGAAAGCTTTTGTCTCGGCGTTTGTACAAATGATGACTAAACTAAATGTCAGTTCCCTTATCACGACTCATTACAGCGGAATGAATTCAGATTGCAAACGCTTGAGAGTAAAAGGCCTTCGTAAAATTAAAAACACTGATGAAGTTACTGTAAAAAACATAAACGATTTCATGGATTATTCGCTTGAAATAGTTAATGATGATAATGTCCCGAATGAAGCAATCAGAATAGCCGAAATTCTTGATATTGACGAAGATTTTATAAAACTAACCAAAGCATCAGTAAAGAAGAAATTCGAATAAAATACAAATATTCAAATCCTATCTTATAATAATTTTTCTACTTGGTTTCTGAGACTAAAGTTCAAAAAAGCCTTTTTGTTAGTATTCTGAATTTTTCTTATTTTTGGCAATTATTAAAACATAATGATTTATTTATAATGAGAACCAGCAAATTAGGATTAGATTTTGGAAAGGTCGAAGAGGCAAAAAGAATTTCAGGGAAAATTGCCGGAGAAGTACAGCAATTTGTTGATGGTTACACAACAGTTGCAGTAGAACGCACACTTTGTCGCTTACTATGTGTTGACGGAGTTGATATAAATGACGTTCCTCTTCCTAATATTGTTGTGGATCAAATTCATGAAAAAGGACTCTTAGGAGAAGGTGTTTTATTTTTCCTAGGTAACGCAATAATTGAAACAGGTTTAAATCCTCAACAAATTGCAGAAAAAATCGCTAAAAAACAGCTCAATATTTCTGAATTGCACATTAACAACATTAAAGATATCCGGTTTGCTGTTGAGCCATACATCAAATCAACAATACAAAAGATAAAAAATAATGTTGAAACCCGCAATAATTTATTAAAACAATTAGGTGAAGGTTCCAGACCATATATTTATGTTATAGTTGCAACAGGAAATATTTATGAGGATGTTGTTCAGGCGCAGGCTGCAGCACGTCAGGGTGCAGATATTATTGCAGTTATACGAACAACAGGTCAAAGTTTGCTGGATTATGTTCCTTATGGTGCTACAACCGAAGGTTTTGGAGGGACTTATGCTACTCAGGAAAATTTCCGCATTATGCGTGAAGCACTTGACGAAGTAGGCAAAGAAGTGGGCAGATATATTCGCTTATGTAATTACTGTTCAGGCTTGTGCATGCCTGAGATTGCTGCAATGGGAGCTTTCGAACGACTGGATGTAATGCTAAATGATGCCCTTTACGGAATTTTATTCAGAGATATTAATCCTCAACGCACAATAATTGATCAGTATTTTTCACGCATAATAAACGGCTATGCAGGAGTTATTATAAATACAGGGGAAGATAATTATCTGACAACAGCAGATGCTTTCGAACAAGCTCACACAGTTTTAGCATCAGACCTCATTAACGAGCAACTGGCACTTCTGGCAGGTATGCCCGAAGAACAGATGGGACTTGGTCATGCTTTTGAAATGAATCCAGACATGGATAACGGCTTTTTATATGAACTGGCACAAGCTCAGATGACAAGAGAGATTTTTCCAAAAGCTCCTTTGAAATATATGCCTCCTACAAAATTTATGACCGGAAATATTTTCAGGGGACACATCCAGGATGCTCTGTTCAACGAAATATCCATTTGGACAGGTCAAGGAATTCAACTACTTGGAATGATTACAGAAGCTGTTCACACTCCGTTTATGTCGGACAGATATCTTGCTATTGAGAATGCAAAATATATTTTTAATAATTTAAAAAATATCGGAGATGAAGTTGAATTCAAACAAAACGGAATAATTCGACAAAGAGCTCAAAAAGTTCTTGATGATGCGTTATCATTAGTTAAACAAATAGAAGAAGAAGGTTTATTTAATGCCCTTGAAAAAGGTCTATTTGCTGAAACCAAACGCTCCAAAACCGGTGGAAAAGGACTGTCTGGTGTGGTGTCGAAATCAGATAATTACTTTAATCCGTTTATTGAATTAATGAAAGGAGGGAAAAAATAATGAGTGGTGGACTATATTCGATGGACAAACGTGATTTTGATAAAACACTTGATCTAAAAAAGGTTAAGCCTTATGGCGACACCATGAATGACGGTAAGGTTCAGCTTAGCTTTACATTGCCTGTACCATGTAATGACGAAGCTATTGAAGCCGCAAAACAGCTTCTAAAGAAAATGGGCTTGGAAAATCCTCAAGTAGTTTATTATAAAGAACTAACTAAAGGTTTTACATTTTTCAATTGCTATGGCTCATGCAAGCATACTGTGGATTTCAGCACAATTTATGTTCCTAAAGTTGAATCAACTAAAATGGACATGAAGGAAACCGATGAATTTATAAAGGAAAATATAGGACGCAAAGTAGTTGTTATCGGTGCCAGTACAGGAACCGATGCTCATACTGTCGGGATAGATGCAATAATGAATATGAAAGGATATGCAGGACATTACGGTATAGAACGATACGAAATGTTTGAAGCTTTAAATATGGGTGCTCAGGTTTCTAACGAAGACTTCATTGCCAAAGCTATAGAGTTAAAAGCCGATGCATTATTGGTTTCTCAGACAGTTACTCAAAAAGACGTACATATAAAGAATCTTACAGAATTAGTAGAAATGCTTGAGGCAGAAGGATTGCGTGATAAAGTACTGCTGATTTGCGGAGGTCCCAGAATAAGTCATGAACTTGCAAAAGAACTTGGTTACGATGCCGGATTTAGCATGAATTCCTATGCCGACGATGTTGCCAGCTACATTGCTCAGGAAATGAACAGAAGAATTAATATAAAATAATATTGATCATTATGGATAAAAATCAGATTAAGGCTGTTATTGCCAGACGTGTTGCTCTGGAGTTAAAAGATGGTGATGTCGTAAACCTTGGAATAGGCTTCCCTACCGAAGTACCAAATTATCTTCCCGTAGGTGTTAATGTAACATTACAATCTGAAAACGGATTACTTGGTATGGGTCCCACCCCTGCACCGGGCAAAGAAGACAAAAATTTGACAAACGCCGGCAGTGGCTATATCACAGCTTTCCCGGGTGCTTCAGCATTTGATTCTTCAAAATCATTCGGTATAATCAGAGGTGGACATGTTGATGTTACTGTGTTAGGAGCCATGCAAGTTGACCAAAATGGGGATCTCGCAAATTGGGCAATTCCCGGTAAAAGAGTTACTGGTATGGGTGGAGCAATGGATTTAATTGTTGGAGCAAAAAGAGTAATTCTTGCAATGGAACACACTGCTAAAGGAGACCCAAAAATCTTAAAAAAATGCACTTTACCATTAACTGCTAAAGGTCAGGTTAATACTATTGTTACAGAGATGGGTTTTATGGAAGTTACGGACAAAGGAATAGTGCTTAAAGAATTACATCCAGATTTCAGTCTTGATGAAATTAAAGCAGCAACAGATGCCGAATTGATAATTGCTGATGATTTAAAACCAATGAAGCAATAAAGATTGATTGTAGATCTTTTTACAACTATATCTATATAACTATCGTTATACTTATAAATCAAAAACATTTTATTATAAAAGGGATAGTAATATTATCGGTATTTGTATTGTTCTCTATTGTATTCACGACTTGCAAACAAGACAATCACACAATTATGAAAAGTTTTTCGGGGAAAGTACAAAAATGCCCATATCTTATAGGCTCTACTTTAATTGCTAAAGATTTGAATGGAACCCTTGTGGCAACGAGTATATAAGGATGGGGGCTGGACATTTACTGCCAAAGTTCAAAACTGTAATTGTAAATACTTATTTAATTTGCAAAGAACAGAATCAGCTATCATAGAATATTACGAAGGCGATATGGGAACTCCTGCATTTACAAAGCTTATTATTTGGGAATAATCCATTTTTATAAAACCTTATTTTAAAGGAGTTGGCGAATATTCATAACCTAGAATTGTAAAGTCTATCTTTTCATTATAACCAATACTCAGCTTTTCGTATGTTAAACCTCCTTTTGAGTTTGAAACAGTCATATAAAAATCGACAACAATAGAACCATTAAACGATCTGACCAAATGCTCGGTCTTTTTTGTGTCAACAGGCAAACCATAATTACTTGTTCTAGTTACAACATAATCTTTCATTTGACTGTAACTATTTTTCTGAAAAACAGAACTATCGAATTTTGACATAATGGCTTCAATATTATTTGATGACAAATTTTGATAAAATACAGTAAATTCCTTTTTAAACCTGCCATATTGCTCATCGGACAAAACTACTTCATCCGAATTCGATTTATCATTTCTTTTATCTCGCTGATAATTTGCAACATAGTAAGTTCCTGCCCTGTCAATCAGCACAATACTCTCATTAAACACAGATTTGCCGGCATCCTCAACCTGCAAGGTCATATTTACATAAATTGCTCCTGATACAATTTCCGCACTTACAGAATTAACAACGAATTTTATAATCTTTTTATAATCTTTAAATTGGTTTCGGAACATTTCAATAAGTTTTTCTTTCCCCAATTTGTCTATCAGACTCTGATCAACTACTGTTAAAATTTTATCATAATCTTTTGTATTTATTTTTTTATAAATATTGTTTACTGCTTGATATATTTCTGATCTTCCGTCATTAGCAATTTTGGTATCAATGTACGGAACCGGACTATATTCATACTTACCAATTAGGAATTCGTCTTCAATATTTTCCATTCCATATTTTTCATAACACATACCACCCTGAGCATTAAAAACTCTTAAAATGAAATAATAAACTGTATCCTTTTCCTGAAAATAATCAATGTAATTATAAATGATCTTATAGTTATCAGGCTTTCCCATCGAAACTATTCTTTGTTCGAGAGCTTTAACAAGAGATTCTTTGTTATCATTAGAATACAATTCTTTCTTAAAAAAATAAATACAACTGTCAAAATCTGTTTCATTTAATAGCGTATAAAATTCCCTAAGCCTAATTTCTGCTGTCTTAATAATAACCGAATCGGCAGAACTAACTCCATCCGTCAATTCCTTATTCAGCCCAACTTTTAGTTTAGTATCATCATTTTTACAAGAAATGATACATGATACCGTGAACAAAAAAACGATTATATTAAACAGTTTGATTTTCGCTGTCATAGAAATTAATTCTTATTTATTCAAAAATAGTAAATTATACAAGTATATTAAAACAATAAACTATTTATTAATTTTTGTAATTTTAACAAAAAAATTTGTATGGATAAGATCAGAGAAAAAATAGAATTACTGACCAAAGAACTAAACAGACATAATCATAATTATTATGTTTTGAATCAGCCCGAAATCAGCGATTTTGAATTTGACAAACTCCTTGCTGAATTAAATGAATTAGAAATAAAATATCCTCAATTCAAACGCCCTGATAGTCCAACTCAACGTGTAGGAAACGACATCTCCAACATTTTTAAAACCCTTGCACATGATTACCAAATGCTTTCGTTAGGTAACACATATTCTGAATCGGATTTACAGGAATTTCATAATCGCATTGTAAAAGAACTTGAAACTGAGCCCGAATATGTTTGTGAGTTAAAATTTGACGGAGCTTCTATATCTGTAAAATATGAAAACGGAATTTTCACAAAAGCAATAACCCGAGGTGATGGTACAAAAGGTGATGATGTTACTGACAATATTAAAACTATTCGCAGTATTCCATTATCTGTATCAGGGAATAATTTGCCTGACAAATTCGAGATAAGGGGAGAAATTATTATGCCTCATGAAGTTTTTGATAAACTAAATGCTATTCGTATCGAGAATGAAGATAGTCCCTTTGCAAATCCACGAAATGCTACTTCGGGTTCGATAAAGATGATTGACTCTAGAGAAGTGGCAAAGCGTAATCTTGATTGTTATTTTTACTATATGATGGGTAAAACAATTCCAGCGGCCACACATTTTGACAGCCTTAAGATGTTAAAAGAATGGGGTTTTAAAACATCAGAACATGCTAGAATTTGTAAAAATATTGATGAAGTAATGGGTTTTGTTCATTATTGGGATAAAGAAAGAAGAAATCTCCCATACGACATTGATGGCATTGTCATTAAAGTAAACTCTTTTGCCCAGCAGAATATGCTTGGGTTTACTGCAAAAAATCCGCGGTGGGCAATTTCGTACAAATTCAAAGCAGAGCAAGTAAGTACAAAATTATTAAGCATAGACTATCAGGTTGGACGTACCGGAGCTGTTACGCCTGTTGCCAATCTGGAACCTGTTCAATTAGCAGGAACTGTTGTAAAAAGAGCTAGTTTGCATAATGCTGATCAGATTGCCTTGCTTGATATTCGTATAGGTGACAGTGTATTTGTAGAAAAAGGTGGTGAAATAATTCCAAAAATTGTAGGTGTTGAATTTCATGAACCCGATTCGGAGTCAACAGTTTTTATCACACATTGTCCCGAATGTGGTACAAAACTTATCAAACCCGAAGGCGAAGCTCGCCACTTTTGTCCTAACAGTGAAAACTGCCCTCCCCAGATAAAAGGAAAAATTGAGCATTTTATTTCACGAAAAGCCATGAATATTGACAGTTTGGGAGAAGAAACTGTCGCTCAATTTTATGATGCCGGACTTATAAAGAATGTTGCCGACCTGTATAAGCTCACAAAGGAACAAATCATTCCTCTGGATAGAATGGCTGACAAATCAGCAGAAAACATAATTGTAAGTATTGAAAACTCGAAAAAAGTTGGTTTTGAGCATGTACTTTTTGCAATAGGAATAAGATATGTAGGAGAAACAGTGGCGAAAAAACTTGCAAGCGAATTTAAAAGTATTGAGGCATTAGCTGCTGCATCGAGAGAAGAGCTTATAGCTGTTGATGAAATCGGTGAACGCATTGCAGACAGTATTATAGAATACTTTGCAAATCCCAAAAACATTAAGTTAATAGCTGATCTTATGAATGCAGGTCTTCAGTTTGAAATAGAAAGAACTGAAAAATTTTCCGATAAACTAGCCGGATTGTCAATAATTATCTCAGGGACTTTCAGCAAGTATTCAAGAGAAGAAATTAAAGAATTGATTGAAAAACACGGCGGAAAAAATGTTACATCAATTTCGAAAAACACCGATTACCTTCTTGCAGGCGAAAATATCGGTCCATCAAAACTCGAAAAAGCTAAAACGCTAAAAATTAAGATTATTACTGAGGATGAGTTTATTTCGATGATTAGTTAATTATTAGGGAAATTTAATTTGTAACCGAAATTATTAGTTGGTGTCTTGCTGTCGCAGATTTAAAATCCATGCCCTTGGTATTATTGACACTAGGATTACAATCGAAATCCGCAGGACGAGCTCACTTCGACTAGCCGCTCATCGCACCGCAACGAAGTTAAATCCGAGCCAGAGCGAGCTTTATTCTTCTCCTGCAAAATGAGATAATACGCTATTAACTTCTAATTTATCATTTCCTTCAACGATAAATAAGGTAGATCCATTTATGCCAAATTCTTGCCCAATACTATCCGAGTTAAAATTTGCTTCTGCCACAGAAAGTGCATCTTTTTGATATTCACAAAATATTAATATTAAAGATACATTTGAGTGTTTTGTCTGAAAACAATATTGTTTTTGAATCAGATGTTGATTTTTCAGAGAATCTGTTTCCAATTCAGACTCTATAAATTCTTCTTTATAGTTATTAAGAAAGTGCTCCATCTGTTGTTTATTAGGATGTGTATCGCTCAAATCATTTAACTGAATTTTTATTTTTTGAGTTTCTGTATCAGAATTCTGCTTTTGTCCTTGGCACGATATACAAATAAGGCCAATGACTAAATATTGTAACATAAACTTTTTCATTTTACTTCATTTTGTTAAATAGTTATTAATAATATCGTCCACGTATGTTCATTCTCTTTGGCTCTCGCAGATTTGAAACCCATGCCCTTGACATTATAAACACTCGGATTACAACCAAGCATTTTCTGTGAGTTCAGCGCAGCTATATCCGAGCCAGCGAGGGATTTTTCGCCCTGACTGTTGATGAAATTGACAATTTCGTTGTATAAACAAATAGCAAAATAAATTAAAAACTACGAACTGCACGGACAAGAAGTGAATTATCATCCTTAGGGTTACCGAAAAAAGCCATATCAGTGAAATCAAGAGCCCATGAAGAATTTATTCCCTGTTCACTCGAACTCCAGTAATAATAGTCTCCACTTGTGGTAAATCCGCCAATGATGTCCTTGTTTTCATAAAGTTTAAGCAATTCATATTTACTCGGTAAATACCAATCGCTATAGCCTCCCATCGAAAGATTTAAACAAATTTCAGCAGCGATTCCTGTTGTTGCACATCCTGCAACAATATCATTGGTATTTGGGTAACCTGTACCTATCGAAATGCCATCTGCTCCGTCTAATAAGGTTCCGTAACAACCCCATTCTGCACCTGAACTTTGGTCGTATGGCGCAGCTATTATACCATGTGTTTGTCCTGCAATGTAACCCAGATCGCCTGGTTGTAATATGTATGCAACTTTTCCCCCCTGATAATCATCGCCAATAGCAAGTGTTTCGGCTGTACTTCCATTAAACAACATCCATTCGGTTCCATTATAATAATTCGGCATATTTGTAGTAGTGTTATATACAATTAAACCAGCAACAGGTGATAATGCATCTCGTTCAACCTGTGTCATACTTAAAACTGTATTGATTATATAAGGATTTGCATCTGTACCAGTTCCCGTCATAGTAATATTTGCTCCAGCTAACAATTTAGTTTCAGAACCGTCCTGATCACCTGTGTTTATACCTAATAGATTGCTTAAATTGGTAATATCACCTGCCGTAATGTTGGCTGCCTGACTGCCTGTAAACACAGGGTCGGTTTCGGTAATTGTTCCTGTTACACTTTCCGCAGTTTTTGCATGCAAAGCATAAGGCACACTTAGCAATTGGCTTACGCCTGTTATTGTATAAGTTGTTAAAGGAGGTACTATTGCTGTTTTGGTTTCGATATAATAAGTATCAGCTCCCCAGTTAATGGCATTAAATCCCGCACCACCACCAAACTTAATACTTACCAAACCATTAGCATTAGTGGTTGGCGTTTGAGTTTCGGTGTAAACAATAGTTCCTGACAGCGAACCTTGGCGGATATTTATTTCCATGCCAATTTGTGTGTTGGTAACCAAAGCATCGCTACTGTTTCTAATTACTGCCTGATAACTTATTTTTTCAGGGCTTTGTGCCCACAGCGTTGCCGTTAATAATACGACTGCTAAAATTGTGAAAATTCTTTTCATTCTTTTAACCTCCTTAATTTTTAATGATTTTAAACGTTTTTACTTCTCTATTGCTTTCTATAACTTTCACAAAATACGTTGCAGGAACAAGATTGCTCATAACAATGCTTGTTTGGTTGCCAGTGATTTTTTCGCTTTGCAAAAGTTTTCCGTTCATGTCGTACAGTTGATACGATAAATTTGAAATATCAAATTCATTAATACTCAATGTAAGATGATTGGTAGTGGGATTGGGATAAGCCGAAACCGAAAGGTTTATGTCTTTGGCTTCTTCAATGGCAGTTACTACCGAAATTTCATAAGGCTGCTGAACGCCTTGTGCTACCGAACCATTTGTTCCTGTATTTGTGGTATAAACAACTTGTCCAACGGAATAGCTCACTGAGCCACCGCTCCCCGAATCAT
>Ga0116157_10001099_pt1 | contig 27349 bp, 25 predicted proteins | sample AD_UKC048_MetaG_FD_89882 | JGI IMG/M metagenome (GOLD analysis project Ga0116157, IMG submission 89882) | Active sludge microbial communities of municipal wastewater-treating anaerobic digesters from USA - AD_UKC048_MetaG | ecosystem: Engineered > Bioreactor > Anaerobic > Digestate | place: USA... | reverse complement strand
TTTTAAATCAAGAAAAATAATCTTTATTTACAGTAATGATAGCTCTATGCACCTTGCACCATGCCTTTTTGGAAATGCTCACTATTATTATAAATTTTCTTCTACCAGCTAAATAATTACAAATTTATCTTATTTTATGGTAAGTGATTGCTAATTTGACTGATTATGATTACTGTTTAATTAGCTTTTGATTGAAGGTATTTTTGACAGAACTTATTTCAACAATATACATACCGGTTGATAAATCAGAAATGTCTATAGTATTTAAACCGTATGTTAAAGACTCTTGCCTAACAGTATTTCCTATGGTATTCGTTATCGTGAGATTGCCGTTATCGGCTTTTATTAACACAAAAAACTTATCTTTTGCAGGGTTTGGATATATCTCGCAAAGAATATCATTATTATACTTTAATACAGGACTTATTGAATTTTCAAGAATTGTGAAATCATTTTGAACTGAAATGGGTTTGTCGGGCGAAATTTCAACAAAAATTTCATCGCTGGCTAAACCCGGTTTTTCTATACTTAAAAAATATCCTCCGTATTCGAGATCGTTGAAAGTAAAATTTCCATTTCCATCTCTAAGTCTGAAATCAAGTAAGACATGGTCGGAATTTTTTAACAAAACAACCATGTTTTTTGCGTAACCTTCATTTGCTTCTGTTATTCCAAACCAGACATTTTGGAAAATGTCTTCCTCATAGGCAAGTGTGTCTTCATAAGTTACGGTTCCCGATATACTTCCCTCATCTACATAAATTTCGTTATATGAATATAACATTGTACTATAAACGGTATCATTATACAGATTAATAAATGATGATTCTTGCCAGAAATTAGAATTATCAAAATAAGTCGGACTGTATTTTGGGAAATAAATTTCGTCAAGATCGAAATAAGGAATTATGTGAGTCAGATAGAGAATATTTTTTGATAAACTGTCAAATGTATAATATCCATTTTCAATATATTCGAAATCAGAGGCTTTATACTTTTGGTCAACAAATTCATATAACACTGCAATCCCATGAGGGAGATTGGTTTCGCCGGCATTTACAATTCCGCAGAGAGTTGTTAAAGTAGGGGATATATAATTAACATGAATTGTTCTACAGAAGATGTCAGTGCAGTTATAATGTGTCTCAATGGTAAGACATATATTATATGTTCCCGTGTCCCGATAAATATGCAAAGGATTGTAAGTGGACGAAGTCGTTCCGTCTCCGAAATCCCAGATGAAATCATGTTGTTCTCCATGAGAATTGTTAATGAATCTGTACGCGCCGTCCAGGTGGTTAAATGTTGTAGAATCAATATAAAAAGATGAGGCACAATTGTTATTGTAGCCAATTGTAACACAATTTGTCCCATAGCACGTTTCCCCGTCCGTCAAACTTACACAATATGTTCCTGGAGATAAATTCTCAATTTGTTCTCCTTCGTCTCCGTTACTCCAGAATGCTTGGTACCAACCCGGATGATCCGAATACGCATAAACAGTTGCAGTGCCATTGTTATATTCAGGTGCAGTGGCATTGGTTGTTTCAAAATCTACTTCAAGGTAACAATATGGAGAATTTGGTGGGATAACGATATAGATATCTTTTGTCTTTGATGAAAAACATAGCTCCGTAGTTATTAATGTTAAACAAACTTCATAAATTCCGGGAGCATCATAGACATGTTCCGGATTCTCGCCATAACTTATATTTCCGTCTCCAAAATCCCAGTAGTAATGTACACTACCTTCATCATAACTCACAGAGAGATTATTAAACACTACGCTTAAAGGGCTTATTTCCTGATAGTTATAATTTGCATTACAAACCGCAAATGCTAAAGATGTCACTAAAATAAATAAAATAGTAATGCCGGTATGTAATATATGGTTTTTCATCAGAAAATAATGCTTAATCCAGTTTTAACACCATATTTCATGCTTTTTTCGCTGATGGCGTAAGAACTTTTGTACAAAGAATTAATATCTGACCTGATATGTGGTTCGACAAAGACCGCAATATTTTTAGATATACGATATTGTATATTTATCCCTGCATAATAGTCAAAAAGCAATTTGCTAGAAGGAAGATCTTTTGCAGGACCAATATCTCCCTTAATAATATTGTAAGTTGTTCCTGTTCTTTTGATCAAATAACTTGTTATCAGACCCGCTTTCGGAGTTATGGACATTTTCCCGTAATTTAATTCGTATCCGGCAATCAACGGAATATCAAAAATATGATACTGATTTTCTGCCAACATTGTTTTTTCTACTAATGCCGTGTCACGATATTCGGATAAAACCGAGTCCTGATAATTGAACAAACAAGAATCCACATGTTCTATATATACAATATTTCCTGTAAGATATTCGTCCAGATCAAGTATCATGGTAGTATCATATTCCCATCTGTGATTTTCGAAATAATCGTAACGATGATATGTTATGCTGTCGTAAAATTTAGTGCTTTGATTCAGGGATTCATTTAATTGCAAATACGAAAAGCCGGATTCTATTTTTATGTTCTTATAATTGAAAGACAATCCAATTCCTGCATAGTGTGAGAATAAAGCTTTGTTGTTTGAGGAATAGAAGTTATAGTTCTGTTGCAACTCTGAATTTAATAGTTTATTTGTATGGTTGTAAACAACCGGAGAATAGAACAGGTCTATTGTGAACCATGATTTTTCCATCACAATAGGATCTCCTGCATGGTTATAACCGACAGTATCATATACAATTGGGTCAAGATAAGGTATTCCAGACAGTTTATTGTCTGCAAATTCAGACCATCCGGGTTGGTATGTCAATAAAGATATACTGTTCATTTTCAATCTGGACGGAAGAATATCCTTTTTTAAAACTATATCTTCGTTATTGATGGCAAAAATATTTGTGACATTATCAGGTTCTGATTCTACTGATAAAATATCATCTTGTATATTATTATCAAGAATTTCATCAGTTTCATCATTGTTGGTAGATATTACTAAATCCTTAGAATTATCCTGAACCGGATCTTGCATCACATTAAAGCTTTCAGATTTTTCGGTTGCATTATTTGTATTATCGGGAGCAAACAAGTTATTCTCAACAATAAATTCGTCTGTATTATAATTAGAATTTCCGAGTTTAGCATCCAGAATAATATCAGATTTTAAGTTATTGTGTACACTTGCGATTTCAGTTAATTTCGCATAATCGGGGACATCAAATATATTGTTGTTTTCAGTTTCGTTTTCAATGGTAATTGTTTTATTGTCAAAATGTATAAATTTGAGATTAGGACTATTGTCAACAGTTATAACAGTCCCAACAATAGCAGTAACGATTATGCCAAGATAATAAATATTAAAGCTAAACGGAGTAAAATGTATGAACTTATTAAGCCATATTACTGCTGCTACTCTTCTCCAGATATGTTCCGATGGAGAAATTTTGAACCCATTAAAAGCATTTTTATACATTGCATTAAAGCGTGGTATAGTAAGGCGTTTGTTTATGCCTGACCATACTTTTCCGGAAGGATTGACTTCAAAATTGTCAAATTCCGAACGGAAAAAATCTTCAATATTTTTATTACTGCTCATCTGCAATGAGTTTTTTTTCTTTCTTTAATTCATTTAATCTAAGCTGCAAATATGCTCTTGCTCTACTGTATTGTGATTTTGATGTTCCAATATTTATTTCGAGCATATCTGCAATTTCGCGATGTTTATATCCTTCAATCGCGTAAAGGTTAAAAATTATTTTAAATCCTTGAGGCAATTCGTTTATACTTTGTAGTAATTCTTCACGAGTAAACTCATTGCTGTCAATTTCATAATCTTCAATATCTGTTTCTGCAATACTGTCAAAATCTTTATGATAATCATGCTTTTGTGAAACACGATAGTGACTTATGGCAGTGTTTACCAGAATTTTTTTCATCCAACCTTCAAAAGAACCTGTTTCGCTGTATTGATCAATTCTTGTCAGGATTTTTACAAATGCATCCTGCAGAATGTCTTCAGCATCTTCTTTAGACTTACTGTACCTATATGCAATACCGAGAAACAAACCAGCATACTTGTCATAAAGGCAACGCTGTGCTTTTTTCTCCATCTTCCTACAGCCGGCAATTATTTCGTGTAAGTCAGGCATCTTATATTACATTACAGACATACTAATAAAAATAAAGGTTGCATAATTATAACAAAGATATTGAGAAATGCATTAAGTAAAGCAAAACGACACCAAATTTATTATTTTTTTTCGAAAAGAATAGTGAGTTTAATTTTTTATATCAATTGTTTAAGCTAGAAAAAGATGATTATTTTGTTTTCTACATAGCTAAATAAATTTCAATTAGTCCTGCGGGAGCATCTATGTGGATTTCTTTCTTATTTTTATTTACCTTAGTAATTATATGTTCTGAAAAAGGGATTATTATTTTTTTACCGTTTAATTCAGTCTCAAAAACCGGATTTCCGGGTATTATTTCAAAATGTTTTATCTTTCCGATAAAACCATAATGCTTATCATAAACAGAAAATTCAATAAATTCAAAGCCGAAATCATTTTTGGTATCCTTTTGTGTTGAATTTGATAATACATAAACATCACAACCGACAAAAAAGTTTGCTTTTTCAATACTATCAATGCGTTTTAGTTTAATTATTAAGTTCATTCCAGTGAGCTTAACAGATTCCGATATAAAAGGAACCGGTATTCCTTCTTTATGAAGAAATACCGGACTTTTTTCTGTTATAATATTGTTTGAAGCATCGTCATGAAATGTCAATAATAGATTTCCTGTCAGCCCATGTGTTTTCTTGACAGAAGCAACAAGAGACAATTCATCTTTACCAAAGTACATTATTATTCAGTAGCTTCGTTTTCGTTGCTTGCTTGAGGTTCTGCAGATGTTTCTGTAAGATTTTCGGTCTGAGTTTCTGTTGTGACTTCCACAGCAGGAGCTTCTTCAGTAACTTCAACCTGAGTTTCTTCAGCCTGAGCCTTCATTGCTTCAGCATACTTTTTAGCAATAGCTTCAGCTCTTTGTTCTTTAACTAATCTCTCTGCTTCGAGTTTAGCTTTTTCTTCTTTCATCTTGCCGTCATCAAGACCTTTGATTTTTTCATTGATCTTTGATAATTTAGTTTTTTCCCATTCGACAAAACGCTTGTTAGCTTCTGCTTCATCAAAAGCTCCTTTTCTAACTCCTTCCAGAAGATGTTTTTTCATTAAAACGCCTTTGTAGGATAAAATCCTTCTGACCGTATCACTTGGTTGAGCACCTGTCATTAACCAGGTAAGAGCTTTGTCAAAGTTCAGGTCAATAGTAGCCGGATTAGTTGTCGGATTGTATGTTCCAATCCTTTCAATAAACTTACCATCACGTGGTGTGCGAGAGTCAGCTACAACTATGTAGTAAAAGCCTAAACCTTTGCGCCCGTGTCTCGCTAGTCTTAATTTAACTGCCATAATAATAATTTTTTAGTTATTAAACTTATTTCCGGTTTCTCGAACCGGGCTGCAAAGATAATACTTTCTTTACAATTGTATAATAATTTGTGATTAATTACAAAAGGTGTCTTGAAATTTTTTTAATAATTGTTCTTTATCAGGTAATGTAAACATGACAATCATTGTACATTATAGTATAAAAAGTTCAAAAATGTCTGATTTTGATGCAACTTTTTGTGCCTGTTAGCGTTTTATTTAAAAAATTTGTGATATTTTATGGAATTAGTATTAAGTATTTATCTGTTAAGAGAAAAAATTTATTAAAAATTTGTTGTGATTAATAAAAATACTAATTTTACAAACTTAAAATTTAAAGCTATGCAAGTTAAAAAGTCTGACAAAGTTAATCTCGAAAAACAAAAGACAAATTTTCTTTTAATTGGTTTAGTATTATCATTGGCAATATGCCTTGTTGCATTTGAATGGACAACTAAAGAAATTACAGAAACAAATTTAGGTAATTTGAGTGGCGAAGAAATTTTTGAGGAGGAAATTGAAAACACGACTCAAGAAACACCTCCTGAAGAAATTGAACAACCGGAACCAGAGCCTGAAACAGTAATAGAAGAGCTTACTATTGTAGAAGATGATGTTGAGGTAAATGATGTTGATTTTAATTCAGATGCTAACGAAAACACAAAAACTAATATCAACATCGTTCAGAGCTTTGAAGTAGAAGTTGAAGAAGAAGTCGAACCAATTGCATTTGCAGTTGTTGAGGACAAACCACTTTTCCCAGGTGGTGATGCCGCTTTAATGAAGTTTATTGCTGACAATACAAAATACCCAGAAATTGCTAAAGAGAATGGTATTCAAGGCAGAGTTTTTATACAATTTGTTATTGATAAAAATGGAAATGTAACAAAAGTTCAGGTTGCAAAAGGTGTAGATCCATATCTTGATGAAGAAGCTTTGAGAGTGGTTAAAATGTTGCCAAACTGGACACCTGGCAAACAAAGAGGAAAACCAGTTCCTGTTACATTTGTTGTACCTATCAATTTTAAATTATATTAAAATATTAAATATTCAGATGACCCTGTCTTTTCGGCAGGGTCTTTTTATTTTAGTTTAATTCATAATTATGCAGTCGGAAAATAATTCCCAAAAAGCAGTGTTGGTTGGTGTGATAAATAAAGATCATAGAGCCGAACAAGTTTTGGAATATCTTAATGAATTAAAGCAACTTGCAGAAACCTCAGGACTGGAAACGGTGAAGATTTTCACACAAAATGTTGTTGTTTCAAATCCAAAAACTTATGTTGGAGCGGGTAAACTTGAAGAGATTAAATCATTTATAAATGAAAAGGAAATAGAATATGTAATTTTTGACGATGAGTTAACGCCATCACAATTAAGGAATATTGAAAGATTTCTCAATCTGAGGGTTCTCGATCGTACCAATCTTATTCTGGATATTTTTGCTCAACGAGCTATGACTGCTTATGCAAAAACCCAGGTCGAACTTGCACAATATCAGTATCTGTTACCCAGACTTACAAGAATGTGGACTCATCTGGAAAGACAAAGAGGGGGTATTGGTTTTAGGGGTCCAGGAGAATCTCAGATAGAAACTGACAGACGAATAATTCTTGAAAAAATTGCCAGACTTAAAGAGGATCTTAAATCTATTGATAAACAAATGGCACAACAAAGAAAAAATCGTAAAAATATGGTTAGGGTTGCACTGGTAGGATATACAAATGCAGGGAAATCAACTATTATGAATTTGTTGAGTAAATCCGAAGTCCTCGTTGAAAATAAGCTTTTTGCAACACTGGATACTACTGTTCGCAAGGTTGTGATTAATAACCTGCCTTTTTTGTTGAGTGATACTGTCGGTTTTATCAGAAAACTACCTCATAAGCTTGTCGAATCATTTAAATCAACACTTGACGAAGCACGGGAATCAGATATAATTATTCATGTTGTGGATATCTCAAACAGATCTTTTCAGGATCACATGAGTGTAGTAGAACAAACTTTAAAAGATTTAAAAATAAACGATAAAAAACAATTAGTGATTTTTAATAAAACCGATTCCTTTAGTTTTGTAAAAAAAGATGAAGATGACCTATCTCCAAAAAGCAAGGAAAACTTTTCACTTGAGGAGCTAAAAAATACGTATTTTGCAAAATTATCTATGCCTTGTGTTTTTATATCTGCATTAAAAACAGATAATATTGAAGAATTCCGAGATGTTGTATTTGAAATGGTAAAAGAAATTCATTTTAAACGGTATCCTTATAATGCAATTAAAATCGAGGAAAGTGAGTAATGCTGCAATAATTTTTAGATCGAGAAAAACAGTTTAAAAATTTATTATTCAAATAAATATTTTTGTATAATTACACTTTATTATTAATGTACTTCGATGAAAGTTTATAATTTAGGCGGAAAAGGAACTCTTTTGGACCAATTCATTTCAGAAATTCGGGACTATCAGATTCAGCAAGACAGGATGAGATTTAGAAAAAATCTGGAGAGGGTAGGCGAGATTATGGCTTACGAAATAAGTAAAACTTTACCTTTTAGTGACGAAGATGTAAGCACACCTTTAGGAATCGCTACAGTTCCCACTTTAAAAGAACAGCCGGTAATAGCAACTGTTTTAAGGGCAGGATTGCCTTATCAGCAGGGTTTTTTGAACTATTTTGATCATGCTGATAGTGCTTTTATTGCAGGATACAGAAAGTATGATAAGAGTGGTGATTTTGAAATAAAGATTGATTACATTTCTTCTCCGCCAATAGAGAAAAGAATATTAATAGTAAACGACCCAATGCTTGCTACTGGAAGCAGTATAGAACTTGCTTTTAAAGGCTTGTTAAATTATGGTATGCCGAAACATGTTCATATTGCTGCTGTTATTGCCAGTAAGGATGGGCTTGATTATATTGAAAGAGTTTTACCTGAAAATATGATTTCAGTATGGGTAGGAGCCGTTGATGATGAACTGACCGTAAAATCATATATTGTTCCCGGACTTGGTGATGCAGGCGACCTAGCTTATGGTAAAAAGACGGATTTGTAAACTAAACATTAGAATTTATTATTGTAACAGAAATCTTGCAGTAGAACGACTTCTTTGTTCCATGAGGATTTTTTTGCCTTTAATCATCTTATCTACTGACTCATCTGTATAATATCTAATAGTAACAAGTTCAAGCCCTGTATTATATTTTACATAAAACTCTTTCTGTAATTCGGATATAAGGTCTTTAAAATTCCTATTATCCCCGTCAATAGATGCAGAAAAACTTACGGCAGAGTTTTGGGTTATATTGACTTTTGCTTTATAAACAGCAAATAATCCGAATATTTTGCTGATATTTTCCTCAACAATAAATGAAAAATCTTTAGGAGATATTGAAATAAGTATCTGATTTGTTTTTAAAATATAGATTGGAATGAGTTTTAATTTGTAATCTAATTTCTTAATGATTGTTCCGCTATCATTCGGTGAAATGAATGACTTGACATGCATAGGTATATTTTTGTTTTCAAGAGGTTTAATTGTTTTCGGATGGATGACCTTAGCGCCGAAAAAAGCAAGTTCAATTGCCTCCAGATATGAAAGCACATCAAGCTTTTCGGCAAATGAACACCATGCAGGGTCAGCATTCATAATTCCGGGGACATCTTTCCATATTGTAACATTTTCTGCATCAAGGAGATAAGCCAGAGCCGATGCTGAATAATCGGATCCTTCTCTGCCAAGTGTTGTAACTTCCCTATTTGAGCATTTCCCAATAAAACCCTGAATTATAAATAATCCGGTTATATTGCCGAATGTGTTTTTTACAGGCACAATACTATCTTTCCAGTTGATTTTCGCATCACGGTGATTGGAATCTGTAATCAAGATTTGTCTCGCATCAATAAGTTTATTATTTAATCCTTTATGGTTCAGAAATTCACTAAAGATGAGAGAACTAAACAATTCACCGTAGCTGACTATTGCATCATATTCAATATCGTAATCTTTACAGGGTTCAGTATTAATCTTGATATATAATTCTTTTAATAATATATCAAGTTTTTGTAATGAATTTTCATAATTATTCTGAAAGGCATCTTTAAGGTAATTTATATGAAAGTCGCTAATAGTTTTAAATAATTGTATTTTAGAATCACATTTTTTAAAATATGCATTAACCAATTTTTCCAGTTCGTTAGTGGTTTTATCAATCGCCGAAATAACTATTATCAAATTATTTTCATTACGAATAATATTGAAAACATTGTTTAAGGCGTCTGCATTTTTTATTGATGCGCCGCCGAATTTATAAATCTTTTTTGTCTGCATCTTCTGTGTCTTCTGCATTTTTAACTTTGTTATTAACAGGGTCTAAATTCATATTTTGCGTTAGTTGCTGGATAAATTTGTATTGGTATAAGAATTCTTTCAGAATGACTCTGATAACCGTATATCCAGGAATTGCCAGCATCATACCAAGCACTCCGTACATGTGACCTGCAACGATAATTACAAGAAATATCTCCAGCGGGTGTGCTTTTACACTTTTAGAATATATAAAAGGCTGTAAAATACTATCGTCAATGAGTTTTATTACCCCAATAACAGCAAGTATTTTTACAACCATTGGGACGATTTCGGCATTAAAATCAAGTTGAATATTTGCAGTAATAAATAGCAATATTCCAATTGCAGCACCAATCCACGGACCAATATAAGGTATCAAATTAAGTATCCCGACTATTAATCCGATAAGCAGAGCAAGACTAAACTCAACGCCGATTAAATACAAACCCAAAGTGTAAAAAATAACCATTAGTGTTGTTTCGAGGATCATTCCAAACAGATATCTGGCAATAAGCTTCCTTATTGAGGACAAAACATGCCTTGTTTTATCTTCATATTTTGCAGGAACAATCATCAAAACTCCTTTGTCAAAAAGGGCTTTATCTTTGAGAAAAAAGAAACTGACGAAAGTTATAACAAAAAGCGACAAAAACAAATTAATAGCAGTGCCACCAAGGTCATTAACAAATTTACCTACAGTTGAAAAGTTAATAATAGAAGAAATTTTATCAATAACATATTCTTCTGTCGAAAACTCAGGTTGATTAATAATTGGTGTTTTTTGAATGAAGTCGTCTATACTTTTAATTGGTTTTTCGAGCCCTTCGGAAACAGTTTCGATATCAATGGATTGAAATTCGTTTATCTGATTCATTATCAGCGGCATAAGCAACCGAATGCTAAGAATTATAATAAAGTACATTAGGGTCAGTGTCATTAGAGAAGCTACCCATGTAGGAATGACAAACTTTTTTATTCTGAATTTTCTTATAAATTCCACAATTGGGTTGCCCAGCATTGCAATGAAAGCAGATATTAGGACCCAGACTATCACATTAGTTAAATAAATCACGAATAAGATTAACAGCACTAATCCTATAAGTCCAACAATATATTTTTTATATTTTTCCATTTCTTATTTTTTACGAAAGTAATGAAGATATACAAAAAAATAGCCACCTGTCTAAATTATTTTTAAACAGATGGCATATTTAATAAATTGCAATTATAAGCCGAATTCTTTTTTGATTATATCGATATAATCAAGTTTTTCCCATGTAAACAGTTCGACTTCAATGTCTTTGATACCTGAATATGGTGAGTCAAAGTGTTTTTTTATAATTCTTGAAGAACGTCCGAAATGTCCGTAAGAAGCAGTTTCTCTGTAAATAGGATTTCTTAATTTCAGGCGTTTTTCAATTCCGGCAGGTTTTAAATCAAATATTTTTTTGATTTTTACAGCTATTTCACTATCGTTCAAATTAACTTTTGAGCTATTATAAGTATTGGCATACACCCCAACAGGTTCAGCAACTCCGATAGCATAGGCAATTTGTATCAAAATTTCGTCTGCAACACCTGCTGCCACCATATTTTTTGCGATATGACGAGCTGCATAAGCAGCAGAGCGATCAACTTTTGAAGGGTCCTTACCGCTGAAAGCTCCTCCACCATGAGCTCCTTTGCCTCCATAAGTGTCCACAATGATTTTTCTGCCAGTTAAACCTGTATCTCCATGAGGCCCCCCAATTACAAATTTTCCTGTTGGATTTACATGTAAAATAAAATCGTTTCTGAAAAGTTCCTGAATTCTTGAAGGGAGAGCTTTTTTTACTCGCGGGATTAAGATATTTCTGACATCGTCTTTAATTTTATTCAACATTCTTAACTCGTCTTTGTCAAAGTCGTCGTGTTGTGTTGAAATGACTATTGTGTCAATACGTAACGGAGTTTTATCATCATTATATTCAATAGTTACCTGTGATTTTGAATCGGGACGTAAATATGTCATTTCTCTTCCTTCTCTTCTTATTTCGGCAAGAACCTGAAGAAATCTGTGTGACAAGTCGAGAGGTAAAGGCATATAATCATCGGTTTCGGTACAGGCATAACCGAACATCATACCCTGATCTCCGGCACCTTGTTCTTTGTGAAGTCCTTCACCTTCTGTTACCCCCTGATTTATATCCGGGGATTGTTCGTGAATAGCAGATAATACTCCGCATGAATTCCCGTCGAAGCGATATTCTCCCTTGGTGTATCCAATCTCATTTACCACTTTACGAGCAACCTCTTGTACATCAACATAAGCATTCGATCTAACTTCACCTGCTACAACAACCAAACCTGTAGTTACAAGTGTTTCACATGCGACTTTCGAAGCATTATCAAAAGCCATAAATTCATCAAGAATAGAATCCGAAATCTGATCGGCAACTTTATCAGGATGCCCTTCTGAAACAGACTCGGAGGTAAAAAAGTAACTCATTTCAATAAATTTTAAATTATTACTAAATTTATCGGATATTAAAGGATGTAGGCTAGACGAGTTTTAGCATTTTTTAATTCGTGGTTGCAAGCATCCAAATCTATCCACCGTTAAAACTTTGCAAATATATAAGTTTTTATGATTATAAAAAATTTGTAGTGATATTTTTCAATAATAAATTTATCATAAGGCAATAATTTTATATTTTTGCCGGGAATTCAAAATTATAGTTTATGTCAGGACACAATAAATGGTCAACAATCAAAAGAAAAAAAGGGGCAATAGATGCTAAAAGATCAAAGATATTTTCCAAATTGTCAAAAGAAATAACTATAGCTGTAAAAGAAGGCGGAGGACATGATCCGGATTACAATGCAAAGTTGAGGATTGCTGTGCAGAATGCAAAAGGTGTTAATATGCCTAAAGACAATATTGAGAGAGCTATCAAAAAAGGAGATCAGGATGGTGCAAATTTTGTAGCAATAAGTTTTGAAGGCTATGCTCCTCATGGGATTGCTGTTTTTGTAGAATGTTTGTCAGATAATAATAACCGTACTGTTTCAAATGTAAGGGCTATTTTTAATAGATTTAATGGAACTCTCGGTACAAACGGGTCTTTAAGTTTTTTATTTGATCGTAAAGGCGTTTTTGAATTTGAAAAAAATGCATCAATGGATTTTGATGAGCTTGAACTGGAACTTATTGATGCAGGAGCTGAAGATATTGAAGTTGAGGATAACACTGTTACAGTAACATGTGCAATGGAAGATTTCGGAAATCTTAACAAAAAATTTGAAGAATTAAAAATAGAAGTTTCAAATGCAGAACTCGAAAGAATTCCAAATGATACAAAGGTTCTTCCTATTGGTGAAGCTAAGTCTGTTCTAAAGCTGATTGACTTGCTGGAAGACGATGATGATGTACAAAAAGTATTTCATAATCTGGAGATGACAGAGGAACTTGAAGCTGATATGGATTAATTCCGTGACTAACATGCTGATATAGAGTATGTTGGTAGTCCGAAGTAATTTTTCTAAAAAACTCAAAAAAAATTTGCATAGAAAGGAAATTATTTTTTTCTTTGCAGTCCCCAAATACGAATTGGTTTACGGTCCGATCGTCTAAGGGTTAGGACGCCAGGTTTTCATCCTGGTAATCGGGGTTCGATTCCCCGTCGGACTGCAAAGAATAAGCCTAATTACTTATAAATCAAGTAGTTAGGTTTTTTCTTTTATATACTTGGTCAACCATTGGTCAACCATGAGAATATTTAACCAAAATCTGAGGTTTTATGAGGTTGTAAGTAAAATTGATTTTACGCGCGTACAATGTTTGTAATTCTTTTGATTATAAATTGCTTTTCGGTTGCTTTTCGGTTGCTATTTCTTTTTCGGGACTGTAAAAACTCTAAAATTTCCCTTTATGGGTATTTCATTCGTTTCATTTTATTCTGCAGATCGTTATTTTTATTCCCTCTTATGGGTGTCCGATTTGTCCAATTTTACTAAATATTCCCTTTATGGGTGTTCGATTCGTCCGATTTTATAAAATTGTAAATAAATTGTTATTTCGGTTTTTCGGTTGTTTTTCCCTTTATGTGTGTCAGATTCGTAAGATTTTAGTTCAGGATCAACGATGTTTTGACGGTGATTTGTCGTTGTTGTTACTTTGTTTTTACTTTGTTAAGACAAAATAAAAAAGAGTACTGTTTAGGCACTCTTTATATTCATTTGAATTCTTATTTTCTTTGACTTAAAAAGTAATCAAATTAAAGACAATCTTTTGTTACTCAGTTTCAGAATATTTATCCAAATACTCATTTCTCCGTTTCAGAATTTCAGATAATTCATAAGATTCTCTTAATGCAGAAATTTGCATTTCTGACACTTTAATATCTTTATAATATTTATCACCAGTAAAACGTATTAAAATCACATCGTCTTTACTACTCTTTGCAATTGCTTCTAATACTCCGTTATCTTTGCCACCAGTAAAACTTATTTTTTCAGAAATACTACCACCAAAAACATTTGTGTGATATAAATCGTCGTAGGTTTCAACTTTTTCAGTTTTATAAGTTTTGTCGTTAATCTTAACTTCAACCTGAGTATGAAACAACCAATCACTACCGTAATAATAACTATACATATAGATACTACCAGTGTGTTCCCAGACTAACGTATATAAACCAGAACTTAAATAATTATTAGATCTGTTTTTGTGTTCGTAGTAGTTCGATGTACTGTCAAACTCATCAATTTCATGTTTAAATTTTTGTTCAAGTTCTTTAAAACGAACACTATCTTTTGCAATTTGATTAAGAAATTCTGATTTAATACTGTCTTCTTTTGCTTTTTGTATGCTGTCATTTTTTGCTTTTTCCTCACTGCTTACTTTTGAACTACCACCACCACAAGAAAACAAACAAAATATGTTTGCACAAATTAATAGAAATAATAATAATTTTTTCATAATACTGACTTTTTGGTTTAAGTACAAAGCTAAATAAATTATTGTAATTCAAATAAAAATCACATACAAAACTTATTTTCTTTAACCGAAAGGGAATTTAAATCAAACAATAAATTTGAATTTTTAGGATATAATTTTTCTTGTTTGATACTTCGTCGGTTAAAAGTGTTTCTGATCTGGTGTGCAATTTCTTTAATTTGAATGTTTGTTTTTGCACCGTTCCAAAAATCAGTTAAGAATAGTTGTTTAATAGTTGCAAATGTTTCGGGTTCGTGTTTTAGATAATATTTAAGTCCTGTATGTGATAACAAAAAACTGTTATCGCGTTGCATCGAAATATTAAGTCCTGTAACCTGACAATATTTTGAGGTGTATTCTTGAATGTAATCTTTTGACAACGTTACTCCTTTATCTTGACAATATTTGTTTAAGGTGGTGCAGTTTCCAATTATACTAATAGTGGAATATGCACCATTTTTACTTTTTTGATAGTTTTCTAATCCTGTGGAAAATGCACCTATTTTTGAAACAATTTCAGTTCTGATTAAATGAAACATATTTTCAGGGTAACGATTCAAAATCTTTAAATATTCCTTTTTCTGCTTTGTAAATTTATTACGATCCGATGATGTTATGCAATCGTCCCAAAATTCAGAATATAAATATTTGTTCAATCGTTTATTGTTCTGTGATCTCAAACGTCTATCAATCAACAAAACTTTGTCATATTCGTTTAGTATCTCGTTTGTTACTCGTTTGTAAATGTTAAGTTTTGTTAGGTTTTCGAGTGTGTAAATTTCTAAAGTATTGAAATATTTACTTTGTTTGCTCTTAACCTCAAACCGAAGTGTATTTTCTGGGGCGTGTCTTCGTCCGTCTGCAAAAGTTTGATAACCTTTCGCGTATGCTTTTATAATTTTGTAGTTATTTACTTTGTGATCTGAATTATAAGAGGCACTAAATTTTGAAAACTCTAATTCTGGACTGTTTCTAAACTCATTCTTTGCATGATATTTTAATGATTTTATCACTTCATCAACTGGAATTCTTAACGGCAAATTTAAACCAAATTCAATATTTTGAATTACACATTTATCTGGTATCAGTCCGAAGTCAGAAATTAAATTTTCAACGGTTTTAATACAATCAACTATTGAAAAATCGTTCGCATTGTGCAAACCGTTATTGTAGTAATAATGAAGACTGCCAACAATAATTAAACAGTCAGAATATTTAATAAATTTCAGGTGTTTGTATTCCCGCGTTAAGTTCGTTTTAATTTCTGCAGTACGTTTGTTCAACGGTTCGGACTTATTGGAATAACACAATCGCGGGTTGTCCCAAATTGTGTTTATTAGTTCCTGGTCTGTTATATAAATTTTTACATTATCAATCATAATTTTATTATTTTTGCATTGGTGATGCGTTGCCAGTATTACCAACATTTGATTAAAGGGGACGATTTGTCCCCTTTTTCGTTGATTCTAACAACTAAATACTGTTTTTAATAATCTCTTCAATTTTGGGTTTTGACGGGCAAAAACGCGGGTAAAAATCAATCTGTAATTGTTTGCCGTCGTTACTGTATTTGAAAATCAATAGGTTTTTACAACTGCTGTAAATCATATCACCGTAGTAAATTGATTTTTGGGACGATAAAAACAAACCTGTTATCAATTTGCATTTACTCCAGTTGTTTGTGTTCCGTACTCTTAACCATTGCAAAAAACCGTCCCCTCTGTGAAAATGTCGGTCGTTTTCGATTCTGATTAAGTCGGTTAACACTTTGCCGTTTTCCGATGCGGTCAACTCAAATACAGTGTATTGTTTTAGTTCGTTCACTACCTTGTAATGATGTCGAACAATTTTTGCGTTGCCAGTCATAACATTACTGATTGATGCAAATTAAACTTTGTTCTATTTCACTACGTTTGTAATAAACGCGGTTGCCCAAACCATACGCGCGAAGTTTGCCCCGTTTCGTCCAATTGTGAACGGTTGACAGGTCAACTTTCAACAGTTCCCTGACTTCATTTCGCGTTAAATACTCTGTGGGTTCTTTTGGTTGATACTCTGATTTCAATTGTGAAATCAATTCTTTTACTCCGTTTAGGATTGCGTTTTGCAGTTCCTCAGGATTCTGAATAATTTGAATTTGTGTACTCATAAATATTTCGTTTAAATTTATGAGTGCAAGAAACTGCCTGACTATTTCAACATTTTTGTATGTATCTGTTCAATGTTGTTCATTTCAATATTATCCGTCGTAACTGGTCTAATCTCTGTTTATTATTGTCCTTGTATTCGTATGTTTGAGGTTGTATTTTACTCAATAAAACATTGTATTCATTTTTTAAAAAATCAATATACTCTAACTGATTACATAATAAAAGTTTTCTGGTTACGTCCTGCTTTTCATAATCTTTGATATAGTGGTATATTTCACAATATTTAACTTTTATTGTTTTTGGATCTTTGACGATATATTCTAAAACTAAATATTCAAACAATTTGTATCCCTCATCAGTAAATATCAACGGGTGTTTGTTTTTGTTTTCAACTGATAATTTTAAGTTGATTGATTCTGAATTGATTGTTTCGAGTGATTGCAATTTTGACGTTAAAAATTCAATTATTCGAGTTGATGAAAATTTTATTTCCTCACTAATAGAATAAAAATCGTCGTAAAGGGCAAACCAGTTATTTTTTAACTGTTTCTTGTAAAATTTTATTTCCCTTGTGATAAAATCACATTCTTTAATATCTGAAAATCTATTTAGTGATAAATATATTTTAACTCTATTGTCGTAACTGCTTTTGTAGTTTTCGAGAGTTCCGTAAATTGAATATTTATTTGTATCTGATGAGTATTTTCTAATTTGATTAAAGGTTTGGCGCAATTCAATTTTTATCTGATCTTGCTGAATTAAAACGGTTTTATCTTTTTGGTTTAAATTGTGAAAACTTAAAGAATAACTTTGTTTCAAACAAACAATTGCACTTTGTAAATATGTCAAATAACTTGCAGGACGCAATTTATTTCTATAGAATTGTATTTCCCTCAAATCAATTTTACAATCAAATAAATGTCTGTAAAATGGTGCGCAATCCAATAATAAATTTGTTTTGTTTTTCTTATAAGGTACGATTCTAATATTCATACGTTGCCAGTATTAAATTGCATTATTCTGTAAAATTAAAGATTCTTTTTTAAGTTTTTCGCGTTGTTTCTGATAAATAGAATTAAAATATTCTGCAATTTGTCGCGCGTGGTCAATTGGTGGTTTTCCTACATACTCCAAATACTGACTTTCGGTACTGTGTCCAGTGATGTTAATAATAAGTGAAGTAATCATTTCACCATAGTAATTAGTTGCAAAACTACGTCTGCAAATATGCGAGGTTACTAATTCCCATTTCTCATATTTACCTATTATTTTACGATATATTTTATTTTTTCCGTCCTGTACTTCAATCATTTTTGCACCCTCAACAATTTCATTTATTCCAGATTCTTTTGCAACGTCTTTAATATGTTCGTTAAATTTTACACTGCTTATTTTCTCGGGAAAATTCCCGTCCCGTTTGTTTAGAATATTTTGCACTGGTTCTACAATTGGAATAATTACACTTTTACCAGTCTTTTGTTGTTTTAATTCGATGAGGTGCAAACCGTCTTTATAAACGATGTTCTTTGATGTAAGATTAAGTAAGTCCCCGACGCGTTGTCCAATATAACAACCAATAACCAACCAGTCCCGCGCGTTATCTAATGCAGTACGTATAAACTCTTTTTTACTTATGGTTTCAATCTCATCAAAAGACAAAAATATTTTGTGTGCGGTTTCTGATATTCCTGTAACAACTTCGAGTTGTGGGTGTGTTTCAATTCCTCTTACTTTCGCATCTAAACAAATTGTCTTTAATGCTCTTAAATATCGTCCTGTGGTGTTTTCTGATAACTGTTGAACGGTTGTAAGGTACTCCGTAAAATCGTCTCTAAACTTAATATTTACATCTTTAACGAAGTACTGTTTCTTTTTGTAGGTTTCAAAGTCATGAATTTTAATTTTCAAAGTTCGATATTTGCCCAAAGTACTGTTAACACGTTTTAGTTGATCCTTTACGGGTTTTTTTATGTATTGGTCAATACTGTTGATTATTCTGCTTTGTTCAATTCTCTGTTGTTCCTCAACTTCTGGAATAAATTTCCCCGCCTGTATGTCAATTTGTTTTTGTAACCAATCACCAGTAATTTTTTCACTGTTTGAAATTGCATCGTTTACCAGATTGTAAAGTTTTGCTTTTAAGTTGTTTAGTTTAACGTCGAGATTCTTTAATTCCTCATCGTTTGGTTTTGGTCTGCCAGTTGCAAAACTCCAATCGTTTCTTTTGATGTCGTAACCTGTATAACGTCGAATAATAGTTTCACGTCCGTTAACTAAAATAACATAAATTTTCTGGTATTCTTTTTCACCGCGAGGTTTAAATGTAATTGTTGCCATAATTTTAACATTTGATTCAATGCAAAGATAATAATATTTTAAAACTTGGTCAACCATTGGTCAACCAAATTGCAATTTTATGCAATTTATTTCAATTTATTTCAATAGTAATTAAAATAATGTCATATTTGTAAGCATTGATATTACTAAATAGAAGTAAGGTTTTGTAAGGTTTTGCGAATTTTTTAAAATTGATAGTTATTAGTCCCCGTCGGACTGCAATTTATTAAAATATAATCGGGTTAAGTTGTTGATTATCAGACTTAACCCGATTTTTTTTATATTCATTTGGCCGACATTTGTTCCCAAATTGTACCAAAAAATCAATAATCATTAAAAATGTTACTCTTTCAGAAAATAGTTTTCTAATAGAATAAATTTTAATAATATCACATTTCAATAAGTTCTATCAGTGGTATGCATTTTTGTCTCGATTCCGGCAAGTTTTCAAGGCCGAGGATTTTTTGCGTTTCTAAATATCGGTCATATTCAGACATATCATCATTATCAGCAAATTCAATATTTTCTGACATCCGCCACACCAGCTCGTCTATATCCGGACTGAGACAAATATTGGCTTGGTTGTCAATTATTTTTACACCTATCAAATAAGGAATTTCAACCCCCTTCAGGAGCTTTTTATTGAGTTTTTTTACATCTTCCTTCGGGTAAAAACAATTCCATTTGAATTGTGGAATTTCAATATGATGCTTGTTATTAATTACTCCTGAGGTTGTCGCAGGAAATGAGTTTGTCTCAATAATGCAGGGAACTCCCATACCGGGTTTGTATTGTTCTAAAATTGCAAGAAAATACTCTGATTTTTTCTGTATTATTACAAAGTCCAGTTTATGAATGTTGCCTTCATAATCAAATTTATATGATGCCAAACTGTTTTCGCGGTTAATCTCAATCCAGTAATTTGTATCCACGACAAGTGTCGTATCAGGTTCATCATACCCGTAATATTCTTCAAAGTCCCAGAAACTTGCCTTATACAAGCCATCCTTTTTGTCAAAAAACTTTTCTTTCAAAAACTCATTTCTGTTCGTTAATTGAAACAGAGGTTGTGAATCTTCAAAAATCTTCAAACTAAGAAATTCATCAGGTAATTCAGTATAGATCTTCAGAATGTCAGGTTTTTGGGCAAAGATAGGATTGATTGAAAATAACAAAGTCATCAATATTATCAGGTGTTTTTTCAGGGTAGTAATCATATTTATTGGTCTAAAATTACGTTGATTTTCGTTATCAAAACAAAAATAGTAAAAATCAGAAAATAAAGATTAATAATTACAATTCAACTCAAATATTTTTTATTTTTGTTTCAGCTTATTAATTCTTAAATAGTTCTTATGAGTTTAATAATAAATCAAGTTTTTGTAGATGAAAAATTCGCCAAATGCTTATTAGTCAGGCAATTCGATGGTGTTTTAGTGCCTTCAATTGGAATGGAAATTGAAGATTTGGCGTGGGAGAAACCCAAAAAGATAAAGAAAATAGTTTTAAACCCGGAACAGGATAGTTATATTTTGTTTGTTGAAGATGAGTTTATATCAAAAAGAGATTTGTCGAAAATTACAGAGAAGTACAAAAAGTGCGGTTGGATTATAGCGGAAAATTATAATTGATTAGTAATAATTTAATAAATAAATCATGAAAAGAATAGTATATCTTATTGCGGTTTTGATGATATTATTTGCAGTTTTGTTTACAGGCTGCGAAAAAGATCGTCTGAGAAGATCGGTTGAAGGAACACACGAAGTTAACTATGTTATGGGGACACATTCTTATCCATGTGATATGGTTATCACCTATAACAAAGCAGAAATGATTTACACCATAACAATAACAGACGGTCAGGTAGCAGTCAAACCGGATGTGGTTTTAACGGGCGTTGCAAATGAAGACGTTATTGAAATACAACCTGAGACAAATGGTTATCAGGGGGTTTGCAATGTTTATGGCGGCACTCTGCAAGTAGTTGATAAAAAAATTGAGTTGGAATTCGATGCCTGTGGACTGAGTTTCTATGCAAATGAGATTTAGTTTAACTAATCTTTTGAATATAACGCATAAACTGTAACATTAAGAGGGCTGTATTTATTTAATATTGTTTCAGAAATTGTAAAGATTAAAAATAAATTTGCATTACCAATATTATTGTATTATCTTTGCAACCACATTGCGGGGTAGAGCAGTTGGTAGCTCGTCGGGCTCATAACCCGGAGGCCGCAGGTTCGAGTCCTGTCCCCGCTACTAAGTAAAGTCTTCCAATTGGAAGACTTTTTTAATTTAATAGAAATTGACAATTTTTAGGAAATGTCTATATTTGTTAAAAATTTATTATGAAGAAGTTAATACTCCTTTTTGTCGTTACTTTCGCTGTTAATCATGTAATTGGACAGGAATTAAAAGATTTAATATTGCCTGCGCCAAATAAAGATGGTGGAAAACCTTTGATGGCTTCGTTGAATGAAAGATGTTCGACAAGAGAATTTGACACTAAAGAGTTGTCATTGCAGCAGATTTCTGATTTGCTCTGGGCAGCCAATGGAGTTAACAGACCTGAACAAAAAATGCGTACAGCTCCCACCGCAATGAATGATCAGGAAATAGAGGTCTATGTTGCTTTAGCATCAGGGATTTATTTGTATGACGCATTTTCTCATACTCTTAAAGCCATTAAGCAGGGTGACTATCGCAAAGATATGGGACGACAGGATTTTGTGGCTTCGGCTCCGATTGTTCTTGTATATGTTGCCGATTTTGGTAAAATGCCGGTAGTTATAGATAAAAAGACTAAACGATTCTATTCAGCAACAGATGTTGGCTATGTTTCACAAAATGTTTATCTTTTTGCTGCTTCTGAAAATCTAGCAACAGTTGTTCTGGGTTGGATAAGTAAGGATAAGATTGCAAAAATGCTGAATTTAAAAAGGAATCAACACGTTTTGCTAAGCCAACCTGTTGGCATGAAGAAAAACTAAATTAGACTAGAATTTATTAAGCCATATTTATTTTCAATTGAAGCAATTTAATGAAAATCTTTCAATTCAGCTAATGAATAATGCCAATTTTGTTTAAATACATGAGAAATGGATAAGGTATGGTCGTATAATGCAGAAAGAAAAACTGATATTTTGAATTAAACTAGCGTCTGTTCACTTTGAAAAACCCAATCTTTAATTTTTAACAATACTGAAGTTATACTTTCAATCGATTTTGCATTAGCAATTCTCAAAGTTAGTTTATCATTTTGCTCTTTCAGTTGAAGATTTGCGGGATGATTTTGTATGTATTCAAGGATGGAGGCAAATTTTTTCGACGAATAGTATTCTGATTTTTGATTTAAAGGGAAAAACCCTATGAAAGTATTGTTTTTAATAATTATTTTCTGAAATCCCAGTGCAACTGCTGTCCAACGCAAATGTACGATATCAAACAACTTTTCTGTTTCTGCAGGAATTTCGCCGAACCTGTCCTGAAGATTCTCTCTGAATTTTATTAAATCGTTCGGATTTGTCATATTATCAAGTTCCTTATACAGTTTTATTCGTTCAGAAGTACTTGAAACATAATAATCAGGGATCATAATTTCCATATCTGTTTCAATTTGACAATCACCGGTTTTTTCGGAAATTATGGCTGATTTATCAGAAGAGGAAATATCAGAAAAGAATTGCCTGAATTCACCATCTTTAAGTTCGTCAAGAGCTTCGTTCAGTATCTTATTATAAGTTTCAAAACCTATATCTGCAATAAATCCGGATTGCTCGCTTCCCAGAATATTACCGGCACCACGAATGTCAAGGTCTTGTAAGGCAATATTAATTCCACTTCCAAGTTCGCTGAATTCTTCTATGGCTTTTAATCTTCTTCTTGCTTCCGGGGTTAAAGTATTTAGGGGAGGAGCAAGTAGATAACAGAAAGCTTTCTTATTACTTCTGCCAACTCGTCCTCTTAACTGATGCAAATCACTTAACCCGAAATTGTTGGCATTATTTATTATTATTGTATTTACATTTGGGATATCAACTCCATTTTCGACAATTGCAGTACTTACCAAAACATCATGGTCACCTCTGATAAATTCAAGAATTATTTTTTCAAGTTGATTGCCCTCCATTTGCCCGTGAGCAACAACAGTTTTGACTTCGGGGCAAAGTTTATGTATAAGGTTTTCAATTTCATAGATGTTTTGTATCCTGTTATTAATGAAAAAAACTTGTCCGTTTCGTCCTACTTCATAATAAATAGCTTCTTTTATTATTTCGTTATTAAAAGCATGTAATTCTGTAATGATAGGTTGCCGGTTTGGTGGTGGAGTGTTGATAACAGACAAATCCCTGGCTCCCATAAGTGAAAATTGCAGAGTTCTAGGAATTGGTGTTGCAGTAAGTGTAAGAGTGTCAACATTAATCTTTATTTGCTTTAGCTTTTCTTTCATTGAAACTCCAAATTTCTGTTCTTCATCAATTATTAATAGTCCAAGATCTTTAAACTCAACATTTTTATTTATAAGTTTATGAGTTCCGATAATTATATCTATTTTCCCTTCTTTCAGTTTTTTTAGTGATTCATTGACCTCTTTCGAGGATTTCAGTCTGCTGATATATGAAATATTGACAGGCATTTTTTCTAATCGTTCCGAAAATGTCTGATAATGCTGCAACGCCAGTATTGTTGTAGGCACAAGTATGGCTACTTGTTTACTGTCATTTACCGCTTTAAAAGCTGCTCTGATTGCCAGCTCAGTTTTACCAAATCCGACATCACCGCAAACCAGTCTGTCCATAGGAATATCGGATTCCATGTCAGACTTGATAGATTCGTTTGTTTTACTTTGGTCGGGAGTATCTTCATACATAAACGAAGATTCCAGTTCATGTTGCAGATATGAGTCGGAAGAAAATGGAAAGCCTTTTTGTTCGCGTCTTTTTGCATATAACAATATTAAATCACGTGCTATATCCTGAATATTTTTCTTAGTTTTTTCCTTTAAACGTTTCCAGTGTCCAGAACCCAAACGATGTATTTTCGGAGCTTCACCGTCTTTGTCACGATATTTTGTGATCCTGTTAAGTGTGTGGATATTGACATATAAAATGTCGTTATTATCGTAAATAATGCTTACAACCTCCTGAATTCTGCCGTTATTATTGATTTTTTGAAGTCCACCAAATTTTCCGATACCATTATCAACATGAACAACAAAATCGCCTGGGCGTAATGCTGTAAGATCCTGAATGCTAAGAGATTCGCCATGAGAGATTTTTTTAGTTTGAAATCTGTGATATCTTTCAAATATCTGATGGTCGGTATAAACGCAAGTACGACTTTCGTGGTCAATAAATCCTTCATTAATTGTTTTATTTACCGGAGTAAATGATACTTGTTGACTCTTATCCGCAAAAATATCCCTTAATCTTTGCAATTGCTTCTCGTTATTACTTAAGATTAAGGTTTGGTAGTAATTTTCCTCATTATTTTTAAGATTTTCGCCAAGCAAATCGAATTTCTTATTAAATGCAGGTTGAGGTTCTATGTTAAATTTGAATTCTGTTACAGAAGTAAAAACAGATCGCGGAGCAATTTCAATAAGTTGAAAATGGTTTAGATTATTTGTAAATTCCTGAGAATTTAACAGGGTTTTCTCCGGCTCTAGAACACAAATGTCATCATCTTCAATTTCGGAATTATCAATTTCAGAATATCTAAGTTCTGCAGCTTTGTATGTGCTATCAATTTTATCAAAAATCATCTCCGGTTGGTCAAGCCAAAATTTGCAATTCTTATTAATAAATTCAAAAAATGGCACTTTCTCACTCTGTTCGAGATGTTCGTGTATATTGGGAATTATTTGTATTTTTTTGAGTTTTTGTGTCGAAAGCTGAGATTCGGGATTGAAGGTTCTGATACTTTCAATTTCATCTCCAAAAAAATCAATTCTGTAAGGAAGTTCGTTGCTAAAAGAAAAAACATCAATAATACTTCCTCTTATTGAAAATGTGCCTGGCTCGTAAACAAAATCTTCGCGCCGAAATTGATATTCGTTTAGCATTTCTATTACAAAATCCATAGAAAGCTTTTCTCCGACATTAATTTCAAGACTGTTTTGAACAAAATCGCGAGTTTTTATAACCTTTTCAATTACTGCTCCCGGATAAGTTACGATAATATATGGTTTTTTGCCCGAACTCAGTTTACCCAAAACTTCAGTTTTCAGGACTATATTTGTCTTGTCGGTTTTAAAATATTCGACAGATCTTTTATAAGCACTGGGGAAAAACAAAATATATTCGTCTCCAAGGATATTTACCAAATCATCATAACAATAAGAAGCGGTTTCTTTGTCCGGCAAAATTATGCAAGTCAACATTTTCTCACGACCGAACAAAGAAGCAATAAGAAAGGCCTTTGAAGAACCTGATAAACCATGCAAAATAATATTCTGTTTTTCTTCTTTTTGTTTCAGCAGACCAAAAAGTTGTTCGGCAGATTCGCTTTGTCCAAATATTTTGTTAACGATATTTTTCACGCCGCAAAACTACTAAAACAATGGTATAATTGAAAAATAATTTGGATTTCTCGGGAAATGATAAATAATAAAAGTAAATAAGTTATTGTGGTTAAAAATCTCCCAAAACACATCCCAATTTTCATAATCTGCCATTTTAGCTCTTTTTTTTAAAGTTTTTTTTCGATTTCATAAATTTACTCACCAAATTCCCAAAATTGTTTTTTACTTCTGTGTTTATTAATAAAACAATTCAAGCTTTGACGTATCAACTTATCCGTATGATAAAGACTAAAGTTTTTGGACATTTGAATTACCAACGATAAGGTTCAAATACTAAACGGTCTTTATATGGAAAATAACTGATAAGAAAAACTTATCAAAAGTTAAAAAAAGCTATTAAACTGAATGTAGAGATATATTAAGGATAAAACAAATTCGCTTAAATGTCAACTAAAAACAGATAAACAGCAAAATAGATACTAAGAATTATGTTTTACTATTATTTGCATTATTAACCGATTATAAACAATGCAGTTTATATTTTAGCTTGTCAAAAAGACTTTTTCAATCAAAATATCATATATATTTACTACACCAAAATAATTACAAACTTAAATATTACTGCTATGGAAAAGAGGACACTGCTTTTTGTTTTTATTTCCTTATTATTTTTAGGAAATGTTTTTTCTCAAACCGATGTACAGATATTAGACATCGTTGTTAATCCGGTTTTTGAGTATGACACTGTTACAGAACAACCGATTGTAACGGAGAATGAGCAATTGAACATTATGTTCAAGATTAACTCGGCTGAAAATGCCGATAAGGTTTATGTTTTATTCGGCACAGAGCAGAACACAGGTGATGTGTTAAGCCTAGAAGCAGACATAGTACAAGAAAACAGCACGTATTATGTAGTATTTAACGGAATACAGGAACAGATAGTCGGTTATACCGCACAATTGTTTCTCGAACTCACGCCTGCACAAAAGGACGCATACAATTTTATAAGTCTGTATGTCAAAGACAATCAGGCAGAGGTGTCGAACAGATTATATTTTGTTAAATAGTGTCTGTCCATAAAGTCCGATTTCTGCGTTATGCTCATTTTTAATCACAGTCATTTACATCAGTAAACTCCTGATAATTAAAAATTTCGCAAGCCTTGAACTCGAACTTTCTGAATCAGACACTGATATTATGGACAGACTTTAAATAATTTAAACCAGAAAATCATGAAAAATTTAAAATATATTATAATAAGTATCGCATTAGTTTTAGTATCAGTTTTTTCTAATGCACAAACAGTTTACACAGTAACTAAAACAACCGATCCTGATCCATTTGAGCATCCGTTTAACAATGACGATAATCTATGCGATCAAGAAATGTACGGAACACTACGCTGGGCTATTAATAAAGTTAATAGTAATACAGGCGAATCTGTTATAGAGTTTGATATAGAAGGTAACGGCGTTCAGGAAATCATTTTAACATCATTTTTACCACAACTTACAAATGATGT
>Ga0116157_10001091_pt1 | contig 27455 bp, 37 predicted proteins | sample AD_UKC048_MetaG_FD_89882 | JGI IMG/M metagenome (GOLD analysis project Ga0116157, IMG submission 89882) | Active sludge microbial communities of municipal wastewater-treating anaerobic digesters from USA - AD_UKC048_MetaG | ecosystem: Engineered > Bioreactor > Anaerobic > Digestate | place: USA... | reverse complement strand
TTTTATTTTTTATTTTTGGCTTGCTAATTTATTTATTGCTTTTTAAACAATTCCAAAGCTCTTTTAAACTCTAAACTAACAAAACCCAAAATGAACCTGATATGCGATATCATACATATATATTAAAATTGTTTGCCCATGTTTCTTATTTTTAAAATTATTTTTATCTTTGTAACAAAATTACACGAACTTCTTCCTCTGTTATATTTTTTAAATCTTTCATATTACAAATATAAGAAAAATATTTCTAATTATAAAAATAAATATATAACATAAAATAAAAAAATAGTATGAAAATAAAAAAATTTAATGAAAGCTGGAATAAGCCTACTGATAAATTTTTAAAAGGAACTATAAATTTTGAAGTAGATACTGGTAGTATCGAAAACACGGATGCATATCAAAGAGAAATGGACAGCACAGGTGACATATCTGCCGCTAGACAATATGGTATAGAGGAGTGGATTTATACACATGGTGTTGATATGAAATTTAAATTATATGATGGTTTAGGTAATATAATAGAAAACGAAAAGGAATTTGATGAAAAAATAGAAAACGCTGAGAAATTTAATTTATGAAAAATTTAAAATTATACGAAGAATATAATATTTATAAATGGAAAAATATTAAGAAAATAAAAGATAAGATATATATTAATATTTATCAATTAGCAGATGAGATGGAAAGAACTATAATAAATAACAGAGATTCAGAACTTGTAGTAGAAATGGAAAAAGAATATTGTAAATTGCTCGGAAAATTATTAAAAGGTAAGGTGGTTACATTCATACCTGATGATAGTTATGGTACTTATTATAATAAACATGAAACAACTGGAATTTGTAGAAGTATTTCTTTTTTTTCAAACCCATATGATTCTGAATATCTAGGAAATGAAGAGAATCAATATTATTTTAGTGTTGATTCAATGAGTATTTATTTAGAAGATGATGACGAGTCTTATACTATTTCTAATGATGAAGAATTAATTATTATACATTCAGATATTGATCCTAATTTTTATAGAGATACAAGAAATTTCAATCTATGAAGTACTTAAAAGCATACGAACAAAAACAAGGGATAACATTTAAAAAGTTGTTAAAGGCTCATTCACATGATGTTAATACTACTATAATACACTGTTCATTATGTAATTTAATAGATTTGAATGGTATTGAAAAATTTAAAAATTTAAAAGAATTATTTTGTGAAAATAATCAATTAACCGAATTGCCAGACTTAAGTCAATTAAAAAAATTACAATATTTATATTGTCAAAATAATCAACTAACTAAATTACCTGATTTAAGTGAGTTAGAAAACTTAATAGCATTATGGTGCTTTAATAATAAATTAACTGAATTACCTGATTTAAGTCAATTAAAAAATTTGACACATTTATTTTGTGAAAATAATCAATTAACCGAATTGCCAGACTTAAGTAATTTAAATTTAACTACTTTACGTTGTTATAATAATAATTTACCGTTTGATTGTACCAACGATAATTTAAAAAAATATTTAGAGTGGCACAAAAAAACTTATCCTTGGATCTGGGATGCAAAAACATATAATTTGTAAAAACAAATAAATTATGAAATATATTAAAAAATACGAGCAGCAACTACTTTTTAAAGAATTACCAGATTATATAGAATTAAATCAAGCTGTAGGTTCAAATAGTAATATATGCACTTTTAAAATTATGTCTATTTTTGATTATCTAAAACTAGATTTAACTTTTTTGGATGAAGAAAAAATGAAAATGAGCAATATTTATGATGTAGATGTTGTAGATTTTTTAGATGAAATTTTATTAAATAAATATATTTTATTTAATAGAAAAGATAAAACTCTTAATGATCCAATAACTACTGGTATTGTTGAAAGTGTAATTGGATTTTTTGGATATAATTATGATGTGTTTTTAGAAATAAAATTAAAAAATATAAAAGAAGAACTTCTAATAGGTATTGAAACAATTATAAGATTAAAAAATTATGATGCTTATAATAAGCCATTACATAAAAAAGTTAAAATTCAAAAAGATGCAGAAATTTATAATTTATGATATAAAAAATAATTATTTTTTTAAATGATAGCCAATTACAATGAATATATTAATATGATATCAAGTTTTAGTTCATATTCAAATGATAAATGGGATGACCATAAAGGTTCTTATGTTTTATTAAGTTGTTCAGGTTTCATATATTCTGAATTTATAGAAAATAACATTGGAGTTATAACAAAAGTTTATTATCCTGGCGCATGGTTTAATGTTAAATATGAAAATGTACCCAAAAATTTAGAAATATATTTAAATCGAGAATTTAATACTGCTGATATTAAATATATATCTAAAAATAAAGAAGATTTAAAAGCAATATTAGTAGGAAAAAAATATAATTTATGACTTGGATGATTCTGAAAAATATATTCTCTTGATAGTACTATTATTTATTGAAAAATATCCTAATGCACCTTTATTTACTTTACAAATAATAAACAGATCAGATTTACCAATATTATGTTTAAATTAATAAACAAATTTTAAATTAATTTATATAAAGAACATAAATTAAATAATTTTAAAATGGACTTATCTACTTCATTATTAATCAAGCATATTAAACTTGCAAATTCAATCTATCAAGAAAATGAAATATTAAATTGTCTTAAAGAAGAAAATAGTGAAGAAGGTAAATTACTAAATGCATGCTTAAATGCCATTAAAGAATCTATTGAAATTAAAAATAAATAAAAATGAGTGATATAATTGAATGGTCAGGATATAAATGGTTAACCCGCCAAAGATGGGGTTCTGTACATGATGATGCCGATAAAAGAGTAGATTGCTGGTATGACCCAGATTCAGTAAGAGTTCTTACTAATGATCAATTAGAATTATCAATACATTATAATCCAAAAAAATTCGATATCAATGGCCAGACTATAACCGCACATTATGGAGTAGGTTTAATAACTTGTGAAACTGATTTTGAATATGGTAAATTTGAAGTAGAATGTAAAATGCCTAAAGGTAAAGGATTATGGCCTGCTTTTTGGATGTATAATCCTACGGCTGGTGAAATGGCAAAACCAGAAATAGATATTTTTGAAGGATATTCTGATAAAAAAGGAAATTATAGAGAATGCTGTTCTTTTTTAAGACCATATAATGTTGAATCTTGTTTACATTTAGAAAGTGGATTACCAAAAACACCAGCTCAAAAACCTTGGATATGGGATTTTAATTCAAATCCATCTGATGGCTTTCATAAATACACTTTAAATTGGACAACTGAGTTCATTGAATTTAAAATAGATAATAAAACTGTACGATATATTGACGATCAAGATATTGTAAATTATTGTTCTAATCGAAAATTAATACTTCTTTTGAATACACACATAGATGGGAATTTCGCAAACACTTTTGAAATTGACGAAAAAAATCCATTTCTCATTAATTATTTTTCTTATGACCCTTTATGATGAACCCTTTCAAAATACGCGATAAGGTTATATTAGTAGACGCGGGGGGATGTCATACTTTAGAATTATTCATTAGCTATGAAGTAATTAAAATAGAAGGTGATAAAATCGCATTAAAAGGAACCGAAGATGAGAATGGAGTCTATCATTTTTGGAATTCAAAAAGATTTATTAAAGATATTAAGTTTTTAAGAAGAAAAAAATTACAAAAATTATTAAATGAGACCAATTAACGAGTTAATTTTAGGTGATACTTTGGAAGTCTTAAAAAATATAGATTCAGAATATTTTGATCTTGGTATAACTTCTCCACCTTATAATAAAAAGAATGTTCAAGGTAAGATAATTAAAAAAGTAGAATATGATTTATACGATGATAATTTACCAGAAGAACTATATCAACAAAATCAAATTGATGTTTTAAATGAAATTTTTAGAGTTACCAAACCAGATGGTTCATTTTTTTATAATCATAAATGCAGGTGGTTTGACGGTGAGATGATACATCCAATAACTTGGTTATCTAAAACTAATTGGAAGATTAAGCAAGAAATTATTTGGAATAGAAAAATAACAGGAAATTTACGTGGTTGGAGATTTTGGCAAACAGATGAAAGAATTTATTGGCTATATAAACCTGGTAAAAGCAAAATAGGTAAAGAATTATTACCTAAGCATGCTAATGCAACTGGTATTTGGAACATTATGCCTGAAAATAAAAATTCACATCCTGCACCTTTTCCGTTGGAAATTCCAATAAGAATTATATATTCTATTTTTGATGAAGAAAAAGATAAAATTGTCTTGGATCCTTATTGCGGATCAGGCACTTCAATTATAGCCGCAAGCCTATTTCAATGTCGATGGGTTGGTATTGATATATCTGAAACCTATATTGATATGGCTAAAGAAAGATTAAAAAGTTTAGATGATTATTCAGATATTTATAATAGAGAAATTGCAAGACATTATGTTCATGGAATTACCTATAAGGAACGAAAAAGAAGAAACGAAGAAAAATTAAAAAAAAATCATAATTAATTTTTAAAATTTTCGAATGATTTTAAATTTTTATATCTTTTTGATTTACCTTTGTTTGGATGATTTTTAAATAATTCGTCTATAATACCTTTTCTTAATGCAGTATTTGCGGCACTTGGTGATCCTTTCCAAAACTCACCCTTAGTTTCATATTTATCTGCTTCTCCTTGCAATTTTTCCTTTGACCATTTTTTTGTCCAAGTTGTTATTAATCCTTTGTTTGGATGATTTTTAAATAATTCTTTTAAAAAACCAAGTCTACGAGCCGCTGAATATGCCGCCTTGCTACTATTGGAAAAATCATTTAATGTTTTATATTTATCTGCTTCTTTTTGTAATCTTTCTTTAGTCCAAAATCCTGTTTTTCTTTTATTTTCATCATATCCTTGGTTTGGAAATTCATTAAAAAGTTTATTTAATATTTTTTTTGATACGGCTGCGGTATAAGCACCTTTACTATTAATTTGAAATTCTCGTCTTGATTTATATTTACTTACTTCTTTTTGTAATCTTTCTTCTGTCCAATATCCAAATATCATTTGCTTATCTGTATAACCTAAATTAGTATGATTTTTAAATAAATCATTCACTATTCCTTTCTTTAATGCTGTCATATATGCGCCACCATTTTTTTTTTGAAATTCACTTCTAGTTTTATATTTATCTACTTCTTCTTGTAATGATTTTTTTGTCCATTTTCTTGACGCAGAACCTAATGCACCTGGTTTAGCAATGTTAAACATTACCCATCCATTATTTTCATAAAATTTTTTCCAATAATTTTCTTGTCGTTTGGCCTCTAATGATGTCAAATTTTCTTCTAAAACTTTATAATTTGGATATGGTATATCATTTTCCTTACAAAATAATCCTAATTTTTCTTTCTCATCAAATAAGTGATCTCTATCCCTTCTTATTATATTATTTGTTAATCCTACATAAGCACTATTAAATTCTTCTAATTCATAAACATATATAACATAACTATTTTCTTTCCATTCTTCTTTATCGGAATATCCTTTATTTATATGATTTTTAAATAAACTATCAAGTAGATTCTTTTTAAATGCTGCACTATATGCTGCACGATTGCTATCTCTAAATTCTTTTCTTGATATATATTTATCAGCTTCCTCTTGTAATTTTTCCTCAGTCCAATAACCAGATATCACTTGTCTATCTGAATAACCAAAATTTATATGATAATTAAATAATTTATCCATTAATCCTTTATCTAAAGCTATCTTGGCAGCTCCACTATTCTTTTCCCAAAATTCTCCTCTAGTTTTATATTTATTTGCTTCTTCTTGTAATTTTTCTTCTGTCCAATAATTTTTTGGTTTTTTATTTTCATCATATCCTAAATTTGGATGATTTTTAAATAAATCATCCAATAAAAAAAGTTTAATGAAACTTTGTATATTAGATCAACTATAACTCAAGAAAGAAAAAAAAGAAAATTAAAATATGATTAAATACTTATTTACTTCTGAAAGTGTGTCCGAAGGACACCCAGATAAAATTGCAGATCAAATATCTGATGCATTATTAGATGAATTTTTAAAATATGATCCTGAATCAAAAGTTGCATGTGAAACAATGGTTACCACAGGCTTAGTAATTTGTGGAGGAGAAGTTAGAACAAACGGTTATGTAGATATTCAAAAAATAGCACGTAGTACTATAGCAAATATTGGATATACAAATGCCAATTATAAATTTGATAGTGAATCTTGTGGTGTAATATCTACAATTCACGAGCAATCTAATGATATTTATCAAGGTGTTAATAGAAATATTCCAGAGTCTCAAGGCGCAGGTGACCAAGGTATTATGTTTGGTTATGCTAGTAAAGAAACAGAAAATTATATGCCATTGACTATTGATTTATCTCATTTATTATTGCAAGAATTATCTAAGATAAGGCGAGAAGGTATTGAAATGACATATTTAAGGCCGGATAGTAAATCTCAAGTAACCATAGAATATGAAAATGATAAGCCAATAAAAATTGAAACTATTGTTATTTCGACACAACATGATGATACAGTAAATGTAGATGAAATAAAAAGTGATATTACACACATTCTTATACCAAGGGTAATAAAATTACTACCATTTGATTTATTAAAATTATTCAATTCAAATTTTAATTTATTAGTTAATCCAACTGGAAAATTTGTTATTGGTGGACCTCATGGTGATACTGGTTTAACTGGGCGTAAAATAATTGTTGATACATATGGTGGTAAATGTGCACATGGCGGTGGCGCTTTTTCAGGAAAAGATTCTAGTAAAGTTGATAGATCAGCAGCTTATGCAACTAGACATATTGCAAAAAATTTAGTAGCGTCAGGTATAGCAGATGAAGTTTTAATACAAGTGGCGTATGCTATCGGAGTTGCTGAGCCAGTGGGATTTTTTGTTAATACATTTGGAACAGGAAAATATCCTGATGATATTATCGCAGAAAAATTGAGTAAAATTTTTGATATGCGACCATATTTTATTATACAAAGACTTGGATTAAAAAATCCAATATTTACACCTACTGCTTCATATGGTCATTTTGGTCGAAATAGTTATATTCAGGAAGTGGAAGTTTACTATGAAGATGATAAGACTTATAAAAAAACCAACGAAAATGGCATAGAAAAAATATATAAGAGTATTGAATTTTTTACATGGGAAAAATTAGATTATGTAGAAAAAATTAAAAATGAATTTTTAGAAAAAACTTAAATGAAAATACTTTTTTTAGATCATGACGGAGTGCTTTGTTTATCTTCTGAATGGGGAGGTAGATTTAATAATGAAGAAGGATTAGATTCTATATTTGATCAATTCAATAAAGAAGCAATTGAAGTTTTAAATGAAATTATTAAAAAAACAGATTGCGAAATTGTAATAACTTCAGATTGGAAGCTTTATGCAAAATTAGATCAAATGAAAGAATTATATAAAAATAGAGGTGTTTTAAAATCTCCAATAGATTATACACCAGATCCTGAATATACAGAAGATTTTAAATGGTATAGACAATATCAATATGAGCAACTTAGATGTTTAGAAGTTAAAACTTGGCTAAAAAAACATCCTGAAGTTATAAATTGGGTTGCTGTTGATGATATGAACTTATCAAGTAATTATTTTTTTGATTATGATGGACATAGAAAATATTGGGGATTAGATAATTTTGTATGTACACCAATTTCAAATGAAGGTATAAAGCAAAAAGGCGTAAAAGAAAAAATTATAGATATTTTAAATATAAGTTAAATAATGACAAAATGGGAGAGTTTAATTAATTATATAAATTCTAAAAATTATAACGATATTATTACCCGAAAAGATTTAGTTAGATATTTAGAATCTAACTTCAATGAACAATATGTATTATTAGTAAAACATGCTGGCTTTATTAAAAAAATAAGTTTAGGAAAATATAGAAAATTATATAATATACCCACTTATATAACAACTAATCTTCTTCTCAAAATGGCTTATAATAATATTATAAGAGAAAAATATCTCACTATTTGTATGAGAAGAACTAAGTTAGAAAAATTAGAAATTCATAATTAAAACTTCATGACCTTGCTTTTCTTCTAAACTTTTATTTGTTATAGTTGTTGTTGCTTTTGTGAAAGATTTAGTTTCCCATCTAAATTTATCCTTAGGATAAAATTTATCTAACCCATCAAAATCATAATAAGATAATATAAATTTACCTTCAATATTATTTAATATTTTAGATAATCTTTCGTGTCCTTCTATACCAAAATGCTCTTTACCTCTATAATATTGAGATTCAGTGCCAAAATACGGTGGATCACAATAAAATAATGTTTGTTTAGAATCATATTTTTGTATATGTTTTTCAAAATCAAGACATTCAAATGATTTTACTTTATTTAATTTAGAAATTAATTTTTCATCTCTAACTCTGCGTATAAGCATTTGAGATTTTGGTTCTGGACACTTTTTACCTTCGATATAAGATTTAGCTGAATATGAATAACCACACTCTTTATCATTTGAAATACCAGAAAATGCATGTCTAAGCATTATACCATATTTTACCGCTAAATTAAAATCTGGTATATTAATATTAATTTCTTGTCCGATTTTATCATAATATAATTCTTGTCTATATTCTTGAAATAATTTTTTAAAATAATTATAATAATAATCATATGTTAATTTAGGAGTATCTAATAAATTTTCATTAAAATGAAGTAACTGGCCAGGCTGATTAAGTTTTTCGAGACATTCAGCATATTTAGGATCACTTACACAAGCATAAAAATTTGTAAGATATTGATTCATATCATTATATATGATAGTATCAGCAAAACTAAAATCTTCATTAAAATATATCCAGAAAGCACCTGAAAATACTTCTGTATAAGTTCTAGTGTTTTTTTTAATTTCTGGAGTTATTTGACTATATATCCAACTTGAAATATTGCTCTTGCCGCCAAAAAAGCTAACGAAATTCTTTCCTCTTGACATAATAAAATATATATTTTTAGAATAATAGTATTTAAAAAAATAAAAGTTTTTTTATTTAATTGGTATATTTATTGTGCTATTAAAAATAAAAAATATTATGGAACTTAAAAAATCTAAAAAGTCTGATCTTGAAAATAAAAAAAGTTTATTTTTATTGATAGGTTTAGTTGTGTCGTTGGGTGTTTGCTTATTAGCTTTTGAATGGTTATCAAAGCCAAAAGAAATATCATCATTAGGAGCGTTGAATATTAATGTTATTGAGGAAGAAGTTATTCCTATAACAAGGCAAGAGGATATAAATACTTTAAAACCTCTACCTCCAACAGTGATAGAAATTCTTAATATTGTAAATAACACTGAAGATGTTAATAATAATCTTGATATTTTTGACTCAGAAGCAAATAATGAAACTTTTGTAGAAGTTTCACCTATTGTTATTCCTAAAGAAGAAAAAGATGAAATTGAAGAATCTCAAATCTTTTTTATTGTAGAAGAAATGCCTGAATTTCCAGGAGGTGAAAATGCTTTACGTTCATATATTGCAAAATCAATTAAATATCCTATTATAGCACAAGAAAATGGAATACAAGGGAAAGTTTATGTTTCTTTTGTTGTTGATAAAGATGGTGGTATATCAGATGCTAAAATAGTTAGAAATGTTGATCCTTCTCTTGATAAAGAAGCACTTAGAGTTATTAATAGTTTACCAAAATGGAAACCAGGTAAACAAAGAGGTAAACCAGTCAGAGTAGCATATACTGTACCAATAAGTTTTGTGTTACAATAATTTTTAAAATTTCCATTGTAGAATATCGTAATGTACAGCAAGTCCTATATTCCATCCAAATCTAGGTTCACCAACATTTGAATTAGTACTTAATCCATATCCAAGATATGGTCCAAACCCCCATTTTTTCTTTATTTGTGGCATTGTAGGTTGTTTATCAATAAAATAACCACCAGTTAAATCAGTTAATTCTATTTTAGGTGATTCTGATATTGCAAAAACTCTATATTTATCATTTAATTCTTTAAAACCATAAGTTATTTTAATAGTAGTAAGATTTGTATCAATAACAGTTGTTTCTGGTTTTATAGTCCAATTTTTTGTTTCTTCGTTTGGTATAACATAAAATTTACTAATACCTGATAATTTTTGCTCAAAGCCAGGATCTTTATAATCGTTTTTAAATGTTATACCATAATAATTTAATTTATCATTTAAAACAGTTAAATCATTAGATACTTCTATACCACCCAAATCTCCTTGTACTTCAGTTTTAACCGCTGCTATAACATCACCTTTAACCTTTTTTAATTCTTCTGCTAAATCTTTGTTATATTTTTCTAATTCAGATAATTTCTTAACAACATAATTATCTTTAGAAAATTCCCAAGCATTTAATTTTTTATTAAATTCGACAGTAATACTATCTTTAAGAGCTGATAGGTTTTGAGCGTTTTGTTTTTCTTGATATTCACGTAAATATCTTTCTCTTTTAAGAGAATCATTAGTTTGAAATAGTAATACACCTAGAATTACTATTATTACAAAAAATATAAATGGATAATATTTTTTGATAAAATTGAAAAATGATATCATATTTTTTTAATTCTATATATTAAATAAATTAAGTTATAAATGGTTTTGGTTTATAGTCTTGATTATAATAAACTCCATTCAAATAACCATAATGAAAAGTACCAGCTAAAAAATTTCCAGAGAAATTTCCACCATAAAAATGTCCATTATTCCAAGAGCCAACACCCTGTGAAAATGTACCATCGTTCCAATATCCATCATTCCAAATGCTATCGTACATTTCACCTTCAGTATAAATTCCATAATTCCAAATTAAATTTTTTGAAAAGCAATTAATGAAATTACCATGATTAACGAGTATAGAATTGAATACACTTTTTGTAAAATTTCCATTATGAATTACTAAATTAGATGTTGATCCAGATATATTTAAATATGTACCATTGTATATATCACCACCCGTAAAAATAATATTATTATAACTTCCATCGTAAAATTTACCATAATTTACATACAAGCCATCTCCAAAAGCATTATAAAAAATCCCATTATTTACAGTTGAGCCTGTAATTAACCCTCCTCTAATTTCAGTATCTCCAGTTATTATTGAGTTATAAATTACACCACTATTGATGGTACATCCACTAACAGTTGATTCAATAATTTGACCATTATTGAAAATGCCGCCATTAAAATTAACATTTTTAAATATACCATTATTAAAAACTCCGTTTTCAAATATTGAATCTATAAATTCTCCATTTCTAACTAATCCGTGATACCAGGTTATTCCACTAAATGTACCACCATTTGCAACGCCATTATACCATGTGGCAGGATATTTAAATTCTCCACCATTAAAAGTTCCATCAATCCATCCATCTGGACTTGCAAAAACACCATTATTCCAAACACCACCATTCCATACTGTTGAAAAATCATTAGTACCATTTTGATTATCCCAATGTCCATCGTTCCAAACATTATTAGAATTTATAACACAATCATAAAATTTGCCACCATTAATAGTATATCCTGAGAAAGTACAGCCACTAAAATAACCGTCATTAATATAATTTGTTATTCCAGATAATCCTAAAAAAGAGGAATCAACGAATCTACCATTTTCAACATTACAATTTATTAAATTGCTTTTTTCAACTATATTATAATAAATTTTATTTTTTGATAAAACTGTAGATGTAGAAGAAACAATTTTATCAGAAGTTGAAAATTTAGAATTAAAACTTTCAGTTGAAACTATTGATTTTATTCCTGCATATTTATCATAAAAAGTTGCACCATATACATTAACATACTTTAAAACTCCTTGTGTTATTTTCATTTAAAATAATTATTTATACTTTTATATATAAAAAATTATATCTCGTAATTAAAATCTAGGTTTAGTTATTCATAAATTATCATTTTTAATTAATGTCAACAAATTTTTTAGCATATCTATTATAATATTCTATATTTACTTTATCTAAATTATCTTTTATCCATTTATAATATTTTTCATACCATTCATTCAATTCTTCTTTTGATAATTTCATTAATGGTCTGCTGGCGTAATCTGTTGATGCCAATTTGTGATTTTCGAAATTATTTGGATTATCTATATCACCACTTTGTTTATGACCGGACATATCGCCTGGGTCACTCCAATTAAAGCAATATGATGGTATATAATTTTTATTATATTCATTCAATTGTCTCTCATCTCTTAATTTTGTATACCAGCTCAATCCTTCATATCCAGTAGCATCACTTCTAAAACCAATTTCTCGAATTCTATTCATTTTTACAATTACACTCGCTTCTAATGTATTCATGCATTTTATCACTCTACCAGGCGTTGAAAAAAAACTTTCCATTGGTTTCCATGCGTCTTTATCTAATTCTTCTATACCTTCTACAGCTTGTTGTAAATGCCATGGTAAATAAATATCATCATCATCCGCCAACATGAAATAATCACCTGATGCATGAGTTACCGCATCTCTACATATTTGACCCCTATTTTTATAGGGTTCCCCAGTATTGTAATCTGTATTATTATTAATAATTTTAATAGTTTCATCTTCAAAGCCTAATTCAAATGGATGCTCTATGTCTGTATTAAAAATAATCAATTCTTTATTTTGATATGTTTGTGCATGATATTGTGCAATTATTCTTTCAACACATCTAAATCTTCTATATGTTGTACAAACGAAACTCACTTTTAAATTTAAAGGTGCTTTAATTTCTAATGGAAGCTTTAGAAAATCATTTTCCATTTTTATGATTTGTTTAATTTGATTATTATATTCATATTTAACATTTAATTCTTTAACAACACCATAATTTGGATCTGTAAAAATATCATTTGATACTTGAATATTTAAAGTATTATTTTCTATTTTGCTATTTAAAATATCAGTAACATCTAGATTATCATAAAAAGCACTTATAATTTTTAACATACAATTTTATTTATTTTTTAATTATCACCATCCTCTGTTTTCCGTATAATTTATATCACCATTTTTAAATTTTTCTTTATTAGAAGTTTCACCTGAAAGTAATCTACGATGAATAAAAAATGTTTGAAATTTAATATAAGAAAAATACTCTATATTTCTTTCTTTAGCTAATCTTTTCACATCATTATTACTAGTTATATTACTATTTTGATTCCAAAGTTGTTCGTTTAATCCAAGATATTTCCTTATTATTTCAGCTAACCAATATTGATGATATCCTGTACATTTTTTAATATCAATAGAATCACAAATATAATTAATAATATTTGAATTTTTTTTAGATGCTATTGCTTCATTCGGTATTGTGAAATCAAAAGGATTATTATCGTGATAACATACAAATAAATCATGATCTATCAAATTTATATCAAAAGAAGATATTGGTTCAGAATCAATATCTAAATAAATTCCACCATATTCTTTAATTAGATAAAGACGTAGTACATCAGAAATTTCTACATAATTTTCATTTTTTCTATGGAAATCAACAATTTCTTGTATATTTTTAGGTAATTTTGGAAGATTATCATCTGTCCATAAATAGAAATTAAAAGAATTATTTATTTCTTTATTTTTTTGAATAAACATTTTCTCTCTTCTTGGTATTTCATAAGGTCCAACCCAAATTTGATGAATATTATTTTCTATCATCAGTCCATATACCTCCTTCCATAAATTCCTTTAAATATGGTGTCGCATTAACATCAATATTATTATCCTTTATAAAATTTAATATTTTGCTTCTAGGATCTGCATAAGCTTCTAAATCAACATATCCCTCTAAAAGTATACCATTTTCATCTTTGCCAGTATAATTAATTCTATCAGGTATATTTTTGTTAATAAATTTTGCAAATCTTTGCTCAAAAATTCCGGTTTGATCATCACACCATGATGACCAACCTTCTGTTGCAATATATGATGATAATATATCTGGTCTGCAACCAAATATTCTTGTTGTTCTTTCAAATCCTCCTATTCCTGATCTATGCCAAGTAATCACGTCGTTATTTTCTAGATGTTTATTCAATTCAGATAGTATATCATATTTTAGAATAGACGTACCTGTTAATTTTAAACAATAATTTTGCTTAACTGTTTCTCTATTTCCCATTAAAGCAGCTTGCATTAATCCTAATGCAATTGAAGTAGATTCACCTCGTTGTTTCATTAATCTAGGTGTAAAATGTATTACTTTAAATTCTTGAATATTTGGAAAGTATTGTTGGGCGTCATATAATAAATCAACATTAGAACAATAATTATAAACCTTGACTTTATTATATGGATCTTCCCATTGTATTTGTTTACATATAATTTCCGCATCTTCATTAGGTGTAGAACTGTCAACTATAATCACACAAAAAGGCTCCTTTATTATTTGATAATTTATTGATAATGATAACAATACTTGCTTTATTCTATTACAACTAGTTAGAAGTAATATGTTATAATATTTTTTATTTAAGGCTGGTATTGGTGGTGGCCAACTTTTTTTAGTTTCAGGTATATTAAAAATTTCTCCTTCTGGAATAATTGATTCTATAATTTCGTCATTATATTCATATTTAACATATAAACTTTTAAGAGTGCCATTAATTGGATCTGTAAAATTATCATTATTAACTTGTATGACTAATTTATTATCCGTTATTTTATTATTTAAAATATCAGTTACATCTATATGTTGTCCATCAATTATAATATTATTTTCAGAAGAAAGATCGAAATTGAGATATCCATAAATAGCTTTTATTATTTTCATATATGTAATTTTTATTTAATAAACACCACATGAGTCTGGTTTTCTTCACAAAATTCTTTATCTCTTGGAGGTACATCATATTCACCTACCCAAATTTGGTGTATATTTTTTTCAATTAGCATTTTAATTTTTAATTTCTATATATTAATAAATTTATTTATTTTATTAAACCATCTTCAAATTTTTTCTTATTCTCACCTAACCAAGCGTATAGTGCATGATGTCTTAAATTTACATTTTGAAATGTGTTGTAATCGCCATATTCAATATTATATTTTTCTAAATTTTCTTTCATAATTCTATGATATTCCCATATTTCATTACTAAAATCATATTCTAATCCCATATAACTCTTTACATTTTTACCTGTCCAATAAGGTGAATATGGAGGACCAAAATAATCATACTCTGGTAACATATTATCTATCATATATTTTACCAAAGGATTATTTTTTTCAAATGCAAATACGTTATTTGTAAGTGTATAATCACAGTGTTGCCAGCCTGGTCCCCAATGTCCAAATAATATTCCACTTCTATGATCAATATTCAAAACATCTAAATTTTGTACGAATTCCCAATCAATATCTAAATACCATCCACCATATTCATACACAACTAACCATCTCAACATGTCTGCACAAAATACATAATCTTTATTTTCATACATTAAATCATACATTTTTTGTAAACGTTCTGGAATTTCAGGTAAATTTTTATCAGTCCATAAATAATATTCATAATCTGAATGCTTTTCCTTAATATCTTTCGATAATAACAACTCTCTATTTGGTATATCATATTTACCAACCCAAATTTGGTGTATAACTTTATTTATCATTTTTTAAATTATTTTTTACCATCTTGAAACTTTTGATATTTTTGTTATCTCAAATATAAGATCATCATTCCAAAGTATATTTTCATTCTCGTCATACGTTGGAGGCACTGTACGTGATTTTCTTGTATCAAAAATTTTAAATTTAACATTCAATTTTTTATTATAAATTAAATCTTTAAATTTTGAATATAATCATGAGACGTTCCTTTATCTGTTATAACACTTCTATTAGGATTTTCAGTGTTACCAGATAGATAAAGATAGCCATATTTTACTTTATATTCTTCCCAAAATTTAATAAATTCGTTCATATCATATTAATTAATTTTTAATTGAAAGTGATCCTGGAATACCAGAAAGTTGAAATTTAGAATCTTCTGTTCTAAATTTTATTAATTGACTACCTCTAAATGTTGGTATATATAGTGACCACTCAATTCTTTTAGCATAATCTCTCATAAATTGATTAACTGAATTTCTAACATCTGTATGATAATCATAATCATCTATTATAACATATTTAGTTTTTTCCATTGCCATTTTTAAATCATGTATTTTACAATTATAATCATGACAACCATCAATAGATATTAAATCAAAAAATTGTGGTAATTCTGATTGCTCTTGTGAATCTATATGTAATATCTCCCATTTACAATTACCTGTATAATATTTTTTTATATTATCTATTGCTACAGCATTATTACCATATGTTTCTAAATCCCAACCTAAGGCATATTCTAATGTGTCAGTTCCTATTAAAGTTGGTAGAAAACTAAAACCAAATCTAACACCGATTTCCATAAAACTTTTTGGTTTTATAGTTTTTGATATCGCATAATACCATTCAAAACAATTTTTACTCCACACATAATCATAAGAATCATATTTTGTAAAAAATTCTGAAGGTATTATATCATGAATAGAGTCTGGCTTATTTTTAAATAATTCTTCAATCATATCTTTATTTTTATTTTTATATATTTATCACTTTAGTTCCAATAAATTTGAGATAAATATTGTTTTAATTTATGGATATTAATTTTTTATAATATTCTCTAATATCATTATTTACATCTCTCTCCACACCCTTTATAAAATATACATTTTCAAATCCTAAGGAATTTGAAAATAAATTTAAATCTAAAGAACGATGATAATATAATAAGGAATCAGATATATTATGTGTTAAATTGCAAGATATAGTTGGAAATATGATTTCTTCTGGACAATTTATATATTTTAAATAATCTTCATCACTAAAATATTTATACCATCACACATTTGTTTTATACATTCTTCACATTCATGTACAGGGATAGAATATAATATGCTCATTTATAGCAATATAGATTTTTTTGCGGTTTTTTGTATATTTTGCCAATAATTCCAACTAGCAGTATTAGGTTTAATTTCTAAATTTTCATTATAAGGTAATTTATTCATATATAACGCTTTATAAAACAATCCACCTTTTTCAGTTGTAACTCCAGCATTATGAAAAATATTATGCTTATTCCAATCGGCTTCAGAAGAAGTGCCCCAACTAAATAAAAAATCATCATGACAAACTGTTTCTATACCTCGTTTCCAAGCATTCCATAGAAGTGACCACATATCAGAACACCATATTTGAACTTCGTGATAAGGTGCTCTTCTAGGTTTACCTTCTTTTACTTCCTCTTCAATTTTCTGTTTATCTTCTTCAATTTTCTTGTTGTTTAAATCTGTAATTTCTTTAAATAATCTTTCAGAGTCTTTTTCAAGATTATCCCAAAAACTATAATCTACATTCTTCATTAATGTTTGTGCACCTATACAATTAAGTTCATTATCTTTAACTAATTGTTTATCAATATCTACAATTCTGCACATTTCATTTAGAACATCTTCACCTTTACCTAATATATAATCATGTGAAATATACCAACGTACATCAGAACCATACCATTTTTCATCGTGCATAAATTGATCCCAGTTAATTGGTTTAGTGAAAGCTATATCATTATCATGATAAAAAATAACACTATTTTCTAATTCTGGATGAGCTGCCCAATGTTGTTTTAAAATGTTTGGTCTGATAGATGATATATAATGCCTAGTTTCTCTAGTGTCATCATAAAAGAAAAAACGAACATAATTATAATGATTGGCTAATTTAAGCCATTTTTCAGGTATAACATTATTTTGTTTCCAACAAACAATATCCATTTGATTTGGATTAATACCCATTTCTATAAAATTGTGAATCATAACTTCAATTTGCCATGTATAATAGTCAATCGCTGGCTGTGCGCATACAAATCTTAATTCTCTCATTTAACTTAATTTTTTTTATTTTATATATTTAAAATATTGAGTTGTTTATAAAAATTAAGATTAAATTTTTAATATATATTGTTATGAATATGGAAGAAAGAAAACAAGTTTTAGAAAAGGCGCTTATTAATTCTTTTGTAGATGAATATGCGTCATATAAAAATATTGTTAAAATAATAAATAAAGATCTCAAACGTTCTGAAATAAATTACAAATATACATATAATGAATTTTGTGTTGAGTTTTTAAATGAATCTTTAAAAAATATAGAAAAGATAGATATTTTTTCCAATGCTGATCATTTTAGCCAATTTCTTGTTAACTTTTACCAATTTAACCTATATATTCTTCAATCAATGTTTAAAAATAAAATAGAAGATTTAGGTTATGAAAATAAAGAAAATAATGAAATACCTGAAAGTTTATGAAAATAATGAAAATGAAATTAAAGATAAAAAATTATCTAAATTAATATCTAAATATTTTTTTAGTAATCTTGAAGAATTTGATAGAATTTTAATTGAAAAAGACGACCAAGACGACCAATATATGTTTAATATTTGTTTTGATGAAATATTTAAAGAAACTATTGAACAAGTTGAAAAATTTCATGAATTTTTTGATTATGAAAAAACTAGTTGGAGTTTTGCGACAGATAATTTTACTTATGACTCAGACCCAAAAATATTTACTTGGATTTATTTACATGACAATCTAATTGACAAATACTTAAATAAATTTGATATGTTGGAACAATCAAATAAATATAATTTATAGGCTATAAAAAATATTTAAACTTTTAACATCTTTTTTTCTATTATACATAAGAATATTTTAAGGCTGAAAATGTTTTAAAATGTTTTTAAAGGCTCAAAGGCTTCAAAAATTAATTAAAGGCAATGAAAGAATTCGAAAATGTCGATTTATTCGACAGTGTTGACGCGCAAAGTGAAACTTTAGGTTTCTTAGACAAAAAAACTGGTGCATTAGACGGTATCTATCGTCCAAAAATAACCGATAAAAAGAAAGGTTATGTTGCAACAATCAGATTTTTACCAAACTTTACCAAAGATGGAAAAGTAATGCAATCCGCAATTGAAAAACATCAACACTACGTTGATTTTAAAAACCACCCAGAACTTCAAGGCTATTACGACTGTATGAAAAATTTCACAGACAAATGTGATTTTTGTACAATGTATTGGAAATTGAGGAATTCTAAAAATGCTTCAGATGTAGAAAAAGCTGAATTAATTAGTCGAAATACAAAATATTACTCATATATTCTTGTATTAGAAGATGAACAAAACCGTGATCTCGAAGGTAAAATTTTAATTTATCCTTACGGATATAAAATTAAAGAAAAAATCAAAGATCAAAAAGATGGTATATCCGGAGATCCTTGCAATGTTTTCGATTTATCGAATGGCAAAGATTTTAAACTGGTTATCAAACAGTTAGGTGATTATCCTAATTATGATTCTTCTACTTTCTTGGAAGTTTCTCCAATTAAGATTCAAGGTAAGAAAGCTCCTGTTGAAGTTGATGAAAAAACAGGTAAGAATAAGATTACTAATCCCAAGGTAAAAGAAAAAATCAAAGATTTTTTATTATCTAGAACTGTTGATATTGAAGATCATCAAGCAAAGGAATGGACAGAAGAAGATAGATATAAAGTATCACAAATACTTGATATTCTTTCTGGTAATGATGTTAATTTTGAAAAAATGAGTGCAAAGGCTTCAAATGATACTACATCAAAAAGAGACATGGAAGAATCTACTTTTGGTGAAGATGATACTGATGATGCAAGTGATTTCTTTGAAATTGACAGTGATGATAATTAATGTGAATTAATCTGTGAAAAAAAAGGATGAAATCTTTTAAAGATTTCATCTTTTTTTATGTAAAGAAAAATCATTTTTCTTTACATATAAATCAATATATGATAAAAACTTTTACATATTATATTTAGACGCATCTATAGCAATCTTATATTCAGGATTTATTTCTTCGTTATATAATATATATGCTGGTTCTATAGAGTAATTATCAATATATTGATTATCACTATTTTGACACCAATCAAGAGCGTCTTCAAATTCTGCAAATATATAAGCATTCTTATATGGTGCAAGATCATAGTCTTCAATTTCATCATATTCTATTTCATCATAATATTGTAAAAGTAATGAATTTACAGTATTAAATAAATAGTTTCGAGCACCTTGTTCGTTATCAAAAATAGTTACATCATTTAAACTACCATCTTTTTTAGAATAAACCAACACTGTATAAACAATCTTATTTTGGTTATTTTCATTAAATTTGCTTATCTTCATTGATAATTTTTTATTACTATATATTAAATCTTTTTTTTAGTAAACCATTTATAACCAAAATATCCGACATTAACCATAATCCAAAGTCCAAGTAGTACTTCAGCATATAAAGCTTTTTCGACTCCAAATATTATGGAATAAGATGTAAAAAGAACTATAAAGTTTACTAAATTAAACCAGTTCTTAACAAGCCAATTTTTAATTTTTTCTAACATAATTAATTTATATTTTTTTTAAAATGTTTTTAAATTTTTCAATAAAAACATTTTTATTTGCAAAAGTTTCAAGTATATATTCTCGATTATAGGTTATAATATCGTTAAAATTATCTATATTTTTAGAATTCACTGATTCTAAATTAATAGTTTTTATTTCATTATCAGGTTTTAAAGGTGTCTCACCTATTATTAAACAATTACTAAGTGAAGCTTCAATATATTTTTGTGTTAAACAGAACCTACTACCATCTACAACTAAAGCTTTTGATGAAGTTACTATATTTTGATATTCATTATCCCAATATTCACCTATCTTATAAGATAACTTATTTTTATTACAATGCTTTTGAACTTTTTCGGAAATTTGGTCTCTATTTGCACCTAATCTTTTATGATTTTTCATATAAATAAAAGAAACATCAATTTTTTTATTTTTAGGCTTAAATCTTTTAGGATCAATATACCAAGGTAATAATTCTATTTTACCATTCCAAGATTTATTTAAATTTTCGTCTGGTAAATATCTGCTTAATAACATACAATCACCTTTGTATGTAATTTTATCTGATCTTGAAATAAATCCATCGTTATCTGCTTGATCAATTAATATCGGCTTTTTATTTATATCAAATAAAATTTTCCAAGGAATATTACACCATCTATGAAGAATACCTAAATATAAACAATCATAATCATTATCGTAAACTAAATCTAAAATATTTTTAGAATTGGTAAAAGTTACTTCGAAATTTTCTTTAAACAAGGTATACATATCCATTTGGGCAAGATCACGTGGATAGTTATATAAATCTAATATGAGTATTTTCATTTTGGATTCCAAATATATTCTGGTCTATAATCTATATTCCATTGTTTAAAAAAATCTTCTGGTTTATAAACTATTTTCTTTTTATATTCCTCTCTTTTTGTCATTATTGGATGAATATTATTTATATATATTTTTCTTCCATCTTCAACTGTAGGATTTGTACCTAAAAATGATATAAGTCTTTCGTAATCATCTAATAATAAAGTTGCAACCATCATTTTGTTATACATTAATATTTCTTGTTTTATATCACTTCTTCCTACTGGTTTAAATATATGACCAGTTTCAATTCTAGGTGCAGTTCTACATGTACCACCAAAGAGCCAGCTTTTTAAAGAAATATATGGCTCTAAGGTTCCCCATTTTTTATGTAAAGTCCAGCCATCAATATAATTATACCAACTTTTTTTAACACCATATGCTGCGCCTAAAATACATGGAATTTCAAAGCTATCAATGTCTCTATTTTTAAGGTGCGGAAGCCATTGCGCTTCTATAATTCCTCTAAAAGATTCTGATTGTCTAGGATTGTTCTTTCTATCGTGAAACATTAAAATAGTTGCACCGTTAACCACATTAACTAATCTTCTCTCATTTATGTCCATTTTTTCTGCTGTAAGTGCAACACAAGAAGTGCATGTAAATGATTTTGGATATTTTTCAATTTCTTCTACCATTTGACTTGCCCATTTATTTTTAATAAATCTTATGTCTGAACCCATTAAAAATAAATTTTCTGATTTTGCAGCTCTAACACCTGTATCAAAAGATGAACCAACCCCTGCATTTTTAGGATGACGTATAATTTTAACATCTTCAATGTTTTCTAATGGTTTTTTTGAACAATCGTCAACTATTATTATTTCGTATGGTTCGACGTCTATTGTTTCTTTTATGGAGTTTACTGTTGCTGTTATAAATTCTAAACCTTCTTGATGATATGGAATAATTATACTTAATTTCATATGAATTTATTATTTTTAAACTATTATTATATATAATATTATATATTATGTTTAATTTAAAAAATAAATTTTATATGAATGACTATAATGAAAAATGGACGAGAGAAAAATTTTTAGAATATAGAAGATTAAAAAGGAGTGGATATACGCATCAGATGCTTAAAGAATATTTTGGTGAAGATATTTACTATTCTGGATTGTATAATAAAAATGGTTCCTCTATTCCAAAATTCTATAATTTTATAAATGAAATAAAAATAAATCAAGAAGAAACATATTATGATTATTTACCAAAAATATCTAATTTTATAAAAAATAAAACAGATTATATTCTAACTTTTAATTCTAATAATATATCATATATTATATGTTTTATGTTTTTTCCGATAAATAATATTGACACTTATAATATAGTTTTTACTACTGAAGAACAATGGATAGAATATAATAGAAAATTAAGAGTTTTACAAAAAATACGTAGTTTGAATAACGATGATTTTGAATTACTTGATGATATAATAAGTAAAGAAACAAACTTAAATGATTTATTTCCTATTTTTAGAAAATTATCTTGGATAATATTAGATTTCTATAATAATCATTTAAAAGGTAAATTAATATCTATCGGTGAAACTAAAAATGAAAAGAAAATAAATTTTTATAGAAATATAATTAAAGATACATTTAAAAATATTTCTGAAAAAGAAATTATTTTTAATAATGAAAAATATTTTATCTATAATATAGAATGAAAATTTCTTTAATCATATAAAATATTATAATCCGAAATTAAATTTCTTTCGTAGTTCGTATATATTATCATCATCGGATCTCATAGATAATTCTTTAAAAAGAACTTTATCTATAAATTTGGATTTATTTAAGATATTAGAAACATCTATTAATTCTTTTTCAAAGTTATTTTTGTATATTGGATTATAAATATAATTGAACTTTTCATAATATTTTCTACCTATGATTGGAATATTATCTATAAATAATACACCATCTAAGTTTGGAAAATGTTGTTTATAAATATTTTTAATTTCAACGTCAAAGTTTGGGAGACTAATAAGGGGTTTGTAAATTGGTAAGAGTATATCCCAATCTAATTCTGATAGTTTATAATTTATCATTTTAGGTATGGAATTTTCATTTAAGTAAAAATAAATATACGGTTCAAAATTAAAATCTGTGTTAGTGGTAACACATATATATGGGTCTTTCATATTAGAATTTAAAAGTTCTAATATATTCATAATATTATAAGAATTAATATTTTCTAAATATACTTTAATTAATAATTTCATACTATTTCTATTTTTCCGGTTAATTTACATTTGTTTTTTCTTTTAAAGAAACTTTTTAAAAAGAGTAATATCTTTTTTAAAGTAGATGTTTCTTTTCTTTTACATACTATACATTGTGTTCGTTGTTGCTTATTTGTTATAAAATGATTAATTATATCAAAAGACTCTGATATATAAAGATGAAATTCTGCAAATGTCCATTCTCTTGCGTGTGCTAGATTATTTGGGGGACCATTTTGTGATAATGATAAATCGTCTCTATCAGGTGTTGATATTATTAAATATGTAAAATTAATTTTTTGTAAATATTCTAGCATTTCATCAGGATTATTAAGATGCTCTATAACATCAGCTAAAATTACTATGCCAAATTTTCCTTTTGGTGGAGTATTTTTTATTATTTGCCATTTTTTATCTGGATATTTCAATATTAATTTTTTATAAGTTTCTTCAAGTTCAACACATAAAGTATCAAAATCTTTAAAAATATTAACTAATTTATAACCTGAACCACAGCCAATATCTAGAACTGGGAGTTTAGGGATTGTTTTAGATAAAGTATAAGCAAGTTGATACACCTCATATTGATATTCATCAGAATTATTAGAATCATCAAAATATAATGAATTTTCTCTATGTATATAAGCTGGCTTTATTTTATATAAACTTATCATATTATTTTTATCTTATTGCATCAATTATAAATATTTTACCTAACTTATGAACGTTAAATTTACAAAATAAAAATTCAAATCTATTTATTATCTCATTTTCATTATTAAAAAAACGAACATGAGCAATATCATCATATGTAGGTACACTAAATATTAATCTTTTATCTTTTGGTAATTTATTTATTACATCAACATCTTTTTCAAGATGTTCGAAAACTTCTAAAGATATTGCAACATCAAAATCAATCGTATTAAAACAAAAATCATAAATATTATTACATAAAAAGCAATCTTTTTTACATCGTTCTTTACACATATCTATTCCTTGATTAGAAAAATCTATACCAAGAATATAATTAAAATTATCTTTAATTAACATATCAGCAAATTGCCCTGTTCCGCAACCAATTTCCAAAATTTTTTCTTCTTTTCTTATCAAGTCTTTAACAAATTTATATAATCCATGATAGTTTGATTTTGTTGCATCTATATCTAATGAATAATGCTTATATTTTTTATAAACGTCATCGTAATAAACATTATTTTTTTCTTCTTTCATATTTATAATATTTTTTTAATAATATCAATTCTATTAGAAAATAAATGTTTTTCTTTAATAAAATTTAAATGCAATTTTCATAATTAATAAATCCTAATTCATCTGTATCAATTGTGGGTTGTATAAAAGGAACAACATTACACGCTGGTATTTCAAAATATTTTTTTAAGGTATATTCTAAATTAAAATCACCTTGTTTTTTATTAGCTGAAGTTACAATACCACCTTTAAATTTTGAAATATATTCAAAATATTTTTTACCTACTATATCATGTGAAAATTCACCTTGACCATAATAGCCGGGATGTTTTAGAATTTTTATATAGTCATTTTCATTAATTTTTCTTCTAAAATCATAACACCCGGTTCTAGCACCAGTTAAAAGTGCTTTATCTTCTTTATCATTCCATTTTATATTATTTATTTCTAAAATATTATTTGATATATAAAATGGGAAAAATACACTTTTACTATAATAATCTTTATATTCATTCATATTTAAAAAATGCTTATAACATGGTAATAATATTACATCAGCATCACTAAATAAACTATGACGAATTTCTTTTCCATTTTCATCCCAATAATGAATATCATCATAGAAAAGAATAATTTTCATTTTCAACTTCTTGTATAAGTTAATAAAAGACCTATATCCAGAACCTTCAATTAAAAAAACCGAATTGTGTCTTTCTAAAATATCCATTGAAAATTTTTGATCTTCAATATAATAAAGTTCAGAATCTTCTATATTATTTTTTAGATCATCAATAAAATTTCTAAAAAATAAACTAGGATGTGATAAAATATTTTTTTGAATAGGAATAAGCATATTATATTTATTTATTTTTAAATTCTTTTTTTATTTTTAAGTAATTTTCGTCTTCTATTCTATAATCTTTCTGTCGATTACGAATATCTTTCGAACTAATACTTGTTTTTGCACCCATCATAGCAAAATAATTTATATCACTTGGATCATTCTTATATATTTTTTCCAATTTTTCTGGCAATTCTTTCAACCAAGTATATCTATATATTTTATATTTTTCCATTAAATCAAAATATCGTTCAAATATTAATTCTGTTGTCCATTTAGGACTATGATTTCCTACTATATTTTTAATAACCATTCTTGTTGTATATCCATCTGTTTCTATTCTTTCTAGCTGCTCAATAGTTGGTATCTTATTAGAATTTGGGTCTAAATTATACGGATAATTTTTATATACATCATGATTGAATATTTTAATTCCAATAATATCAAAATCTAAGTGTACATCATGCAATCCATGTGCAATCATAACATCTTTATTTTTAGAATTAGAAATTGATTCATACATTTTTTCAACTGCTGTATTATATAATATCATATCTTCATCTACTTGTATATAATATTTTGTCTTACATCTATTAATCATTTCTTGAAAAGCTTTTGATGATGGTGCATAATCTTTAATAATTTCTATTCTACAATGCATTGTTTGATTATTTAACGCTGTAATACAATCCTCAAAATTCGGATTATCACCAAAACTTATAACAAACGCTGTTATATCATTATTATATAATATATCTTTTTTAGCTATATCTAAGAAAAAATTTGAAAATTTATTAGCAGATATATCATAAGTATAATTATTTAATACCACTTTTTTTGCTTCCTTACCTTTTTCGATACATTTATTTGGTGAGTTTTTTAACTCTTTAAGAATTTTAATCATACCGTCTTCTGTATTAGATTTAAAGCAAGGTATTTTATTTGACATTGAAATATCACTATTAATGAGCATAGGCGTTTCACATAATGATGATTCAAAAAAGGTTTGAGGACCACCTTCTGATATACTAAAATTAATTGAAATATGAGATTTATTATATTCTTTATATAATTGATCATGAACAATATTCTTGGCAATAGATAATTTTACATCAGCTCTTTCACATATTCTTTTAATAGAACTAAATCTTTTTATTTGTCTTTCAGTATTACCAACAAACAAAACTGTAAAATCTTCATTTTTTTGTATATTATTATCTCTATAGAATTCATTTGGATCAGCAGAATCATTAATGATAGTAAAATCTATATTATTACATAATTTTAAAATATCATTTTTTATATCTTCATTAACAAAGATAGTACCTCTACAATTATTAAATCTATTAGCAAGATATTCTTTACTTAAAATTTTAGATTCTAGCCATATTGCAGAATAACAACCACTAATTAATTTTTGCTTATTGACAGGAATATTCTTATCACCTTCAAAGAAAACAAAAACATAATCCCAATCATCATAATTAAAATTTGTTTTTATATAATCATTACCTCTTATAAATATTTTAGTGTAATTAATTAATTTATATGGATTATATTTTATTATTGCATTTGCTATATTATCAAATGCCCAACCAGGAATATCAGGTAATAATAATATTTTTATTGAATTATTAATATCATATAAATCTAAATTCCATCTCATATTTTTACTATGT
>Ga0116157_10001086_pt1 | contig 27481 bp, 22 predicted proteins | sample AD_UKC048_MetaG_FD_89882 | JGI IMG/M metagenome (GOLD analysis project Ga0116157, IMG submission 89882) | Active sludge microbial communities of municipal wastewater-treating anaerobic digesters from USA - AD_UKC048_MetaG | ecosystem: Engineered > Bioreactor > Anaerobic > Digestate | place: USA... | reverse complement strand
TCCTTGATGGCGGCAAAACCGCCAGCCATGTCGCCATACAGCGTGCAATAACCGGTGGCCAGCTCGCTCTTATTGCCGGTGGTCAACACAATGGAGCCGAATTTGTTGGAGAGCGCCATCAGCAAAGTGCCACGAATGCGCGCCTGGATGTTTTCCTCGGTCGTGTCTTCCTTCAGCCCCTTGAATTCACCTGCAAGCGAGGCCTTAAAGGCTTCAAACTCGGGCACGATGGAAATTTCGTCATACCGCACGCCCAGCCGGTTGGCCATCTCGCACGCGTCAATCCAGCTGATGTCGGCCGTGTAAGGCGAAGGCATCATCACAGTGCGCACGCGGTCTTTTCCCAGCGCATCCACGGCGATGGCCAGCACCAGCGCGGAGTCGATGCCGCCAGAGAGCCCCAAAAGTGCACCAGGGAAACTGTTTTTGCCCAGATAGTCGCGCACACCCAGCACCAGCGCGTCCCACAGGTCAGCGTCAGCGGTGCGCTCGGGCTCAATGGATGCTTTCATTTCGATAGCACCCTGCGCTCGCTCCACAATGACCGTGAAGAGCTTTTCCACAAAACTGGGGGCACGTCCAGCCAGCGAACCATCGCCATTCAGCGCAAACGAGTGGCCTTCAAACACAACCTCGTCCTGCCCGCCCACCAGGTGGGCATAAACCATCGGCAAACCGGTGGCCAACACCCGTTCGCGCATGGTGTTTTCGCGTTCGTACCCCTTGCCGACATGAAAGGGGGAAGCGTTGATCACGGCCAGCAGGTCCGCGCCAGCCTCTTTGGCCAGCCTCGCAGGCTCTTCATACCAGGCGTCTTCGCAAATCAGCAGGCCCACGGATACGCGGTCGGCGCCCTCACCCGCCTGAAACACGCAAGTTCCCTTGCCGGGTGTGAAGTAGCGGCGCTCGTCGAACACCTGGTAGTTGGGTAACTCTCGCTTGGCATAGGTTTCCAGCACCTCGCCTTCCGAAATAACGCTGGCGGCATTGAACCGCTGCTGCACGGCGACACTCTTGGTGCGGCTGTCGCCACCTACCGGGTGGCCCACCACCACGGTCATGCCTTTTAACCCCGCCAACTCACGCACCACCGTTTTCACGGCATCATCGCAGGCAGTGATGAAGGCGGGGCGCAGAAACAGGTCTTCGGCCGCGTAGCCGCAAATGGACAATTCGGGGGTCAGCAGCAGGCGTGCACCATCGGTGTAGGCTGATCGGGCCGCATCAATGATTTTTTGCGCGTTGCCGGCGAGGTCGCCCACGACAAAATTGAGCTGGGCAACACAGATTTTGAGAGTCATGAAAACACTGGATACCGTTATGGCTGGGAGTGAAGATGATTATGTCATTCGCGTGCTGAATTCGCCGCTGGAGGTACCAGCAGCGCAGTGGAGCGCGCTGCTGGCGCTGCAGCGCGATGCCAACCCCTTCATGCGCCACGAATACCTGGCCGCCCTGCATGAGAGCGGCAGCGCCACACCCAAGACTGGCTGGACGCCGCGATTCGTGACGCTGTGGAAAAAGAGCCGTAGTGCCCCCGAACTGGTCGCCGCCTGCGCGCTGTACCTGAAAGACCACTCCTACGGCGAGTATGTTTTCGACCACGCCTGGGCCAACGCCTACCACCAGCACGGTTTGGCTTATTACCCCAAGGCGTTGATTGCCCCGCCTTTCACCCCTGTGCCCGGCGCGAGGCTGCTGGCGGTCGATTCAGCGACCCGGATGGCGCTGCTGAAAGCACTCGTTCAGTGGTGTGGCGAGGAGGATCTGTCGTCACTACACCTGCTGTTTGCCAGCGATGTGGATGTCGCCGCCTGTGAGGCCGCAGGCCTGATGTTGCGCCACAACGTGCAGTTCCACTGGAAGAATGTGGCCCCCACGCTCGACTCCGCTGCAGACCTGGAGCGCCCCTTCTCCAGCTTCGATGACTTCCTGATGTCGCTCAGCCAGGACAAGCGCAAGAAAATCCGGCAGGAACGGCGCAAAGTGGCGGATGCGGGCGTCACCTTCCGTTGGTCGCTGGGCAAGCACATCTCGCCGGCCGACTGGGATTTCTTCTACAGCTGTTACGAACGTACCTATTACGAACACGGCAACGCGCCTTATCTGACCCGCGACTTCTTCCACCGCATGGCGCGCACCATGCCGGAGAACTGGCTGATGTTTGTTGGCGAGCGCGGCGGCAAGTCAATTGCTACAAGTTTGATAGCTATTTACGAATATCCGGCAAGGGCTGATGGCACTTTTGACACTAAAAAAGAGCCGAAAGTCACCGTGGACGACGTGCCCGATCCAGTGGCTGGTCCAGCGCCGGAGCGTATCGCCTACGGCCGCTATTGGGGCGCCACCGAACGGGTCGATTGCCTGCACTTTGAAGCCTGCTACTACCAGCCGCTGCAGTGGTGCATCGAGCACGGTTTCCAGCGTTTTGAAGGCGGGGCGCAGGGCGAGCACAAAATGGCCCGTGCGCTGCTGCCCGTCAAAACCACCAGCGCCCACTGGTTGGCCCATCCCAGTTTTGCAGAAGCTGTGGAGCGGTTTCTAGAGCGCGAAGGCGCCGGCATCACTAACTACATGGATGATCTGGTCCAACGAAATCCGTTCAAAGCCATCCCCTCCTGACCTCAAAAAAAAAGACAAACTGTTCCGTCCGTGAAATCCTTCACGGACGCCTTTCCAACTATTTCATGGTTTGCGAAAGTAGCTCATCCAGCCTGATTGCAGACCCGTCCAACGCGAATTACAGTCATCCCAACGACTTACTAGCAACACATGACGACCGCGTTCAACTCCTATTCCGGCGAACTCGTATCCACACCAGGACCTGCTTTTATCGACTCCTCCGTGGCGTCAATCAGCGGGTTTTCGGCCGTCAGCACGCCGTCCAGCTACTACGCACAAGAAGCGAACGGCAGCGTTGAGGGCAACGACACCAACGAGTCTTTCGTAGAAACCCGCCCGCCACCACTGACCCCGATGGACGGCGAGCCGGTCAACAAGCGGGCGTCCATAACACCTGTGATGTCCTTGCCTCAAATGCAGGAGCAGCGCTTCAAGCGGTCCATGGCCGTGGTGCATTCGGAATTTCCGCGCATTCACGACACCATCGCCACCATGTGGGGAACCCGGCATTGCTCCAAATACATGCAAACATTGATCCTCAATGGTGGCAGTGGTGATGACAAGAAAAACACGCGGGTAGGTTTCAAAGTAGGCATCGTCACGGCCCTGATGATGTTGTACGAACTGCACGACAACGCACAAACAGATACGTTGCACTGAAGCGTCGAACTGAGGCGCAATCCCGGGAGTACCGCCAGAAGTGACGCCGGGTATGCGTCCCCGACAGCAATCAGGCCATGAAAACCATGGCTTATCCGGTCTTTGCAGGTGCGATTGCGGCGTATCGTCTGCAACACCATGAGCACACATTCCAGCACCCCTTCAACCGCCCTGCAAACCCGACCAGGAACTTCGCGCATTGAACTCTCTGCCGAAGTGTTGTCCGGACACATTCGCCGGGAACCCATTTCAGTCTGGGCCCTGCTCAAGGACGCACTGAACAACCGCAACACCGCTGCCGCAGTACCAGACGAATCGTTTGTCGTCACACGGCCAGCCCCCCTGCTGTTGCTGCCTGAGCCGCGTACCGAAGTGCAGATGGACCGACGCGCCACACTACCGGCGCAGGATCAGGCGCTGACAACAAAACAGATAGCTCTGGCGACTATCTCCCGGGATCAACCCAAAATTCACGCCATGATCACGTCGCTTTGGGGCCGCCAGGAGTGCAGCGACTACATCCAGGGCCTCGTCATGAACGGTGATGACGGCGCAAGCCCGCGCCCGCCCCGCCTGAAAATCGACACCTTGACCGCCCTGCTGGATCTGGATCGTCTGCACGACATCCATCTGGGCGAGCTGCGCGACGCTGCCGGTATCGGCCGCCGCCCCAACGGCAGCCACTGAGCCCGCGCGACCTGCACCGGGCAACTGGATGTAATGCAAGTGGGGTATTAGCGTAGGGTTGTTGCGCGTATACGCCCTCAGGGGGCCTGCCTAGAATGGGCTGCATAACCATCCCAGCCGGAGACAAGCCCCCATGAACACCCTCAGCGGCCTGGACGCCACTTTCCTGTACCTGGAATCGCCCGAGACACCCATGCATGTGGGCTCGCTGCACCTGTACGAGTTACCCAAGGACTTCAAGGGCAGTTTCCACAAGGCCGTGACGCAGCATCTGGCCAAACGCATCCATCTCGCGCCCATCTTCAACCGTAAACTGGCCTTCATGCCGCTCAATCTGGGGCACCCCGGCTGGGTGGAAGCCGATGAAGTGGACCTGGGTTTTCATGTACGCAAGGAACCAGGCCGTGGTCTGACCGTGCGTCAGGTCGAGGCCCGGGCTGCCGAACTGCACGGGCGGTTGATGGACCGTGCGCACCCCTTGTGGGAATTTCATGTGTTTGACAGCGTCAAGGGGCCAAACGACGAGCGGCTGGCGGGTTTTTACTCAAAAATCCACCATGCGGCACTGGACGGCAAAGGTGGCACGGTGCTAGCCAATGCCATTCTTGATCTGGGCCCCATCCCCCGCGAGGTGCGTCCGCCGGACCCGAAGAGAAAGATCCCGCATGAAAGCGATCTGACTATTGGGGACAAGATTGGCTCCATGTTTTCCGGCTCGCTGGCGCAATACGTGAAACTGGCAAAGTCGCTGCCATCGGCAGTCTCGTCATTGGGCGGTGCGCTGGTTCGGCAATCTGTCTCGGGCGACGTCGGCAAAGGTTTGAGCAGCCTGCGCGCCAAGTCCCCCGTGACACTGGCACCCAAAACCATCTTCAACGCCGCCATCACGCCTGAGCGCAGTTTTGCCACTGTCAGCCTGTCGTTTGCCGAGTGCCGTGCCATGGGCAAAGCGGTAGGCGGCAGCTTCAACGACATCGTGCTGTGGATTTGTTCCACCGCTCTGCGAACCTATCTGGCCCGGCACGGCAGCATTCCCAAAAAGCCCCTGCTCGCGGCCATGCCGGTGAGCCTGCGTGAAGACGGCAACACCGACATGAACACCCAGGCCAGCATGACGGTGGTGGACCTGGGCACGCATCTGGCCAACCCGATGAAACGGCTGAACGCCATCATCACGTCAACCACGAAAGTGAAATCTGCGCTGGTCAACCTGAAAAACGTGTTGCCTACCGACTACCCGTCTTTTCTGGCGCCGTGGGTCGTGGGTGGCGTGGCCAAAGCTGCTTTCAAAGCCTACAGCGGTACCAGCCTGCCCGAACACCTGCCCATGATGGCCAATCTAGCCATCAGCAACGTGCCCGGTCCGCAGGTGCCGCTATATCTGGCAGGCGCAAAGATGCTCACCTACCACCCTCTGTCCATCGTGACACACGGGCTGGCGTTGAACATCACCATCCAGACGTACGCCGGCAGTGTGGACTTTGGCTTGATCGCCGACAAAAAAGCCGTCCCCGATCTGCAGGCCCTGGCCGATGCGATCCAGGCGGCGTTCTCAGAAGCACAGCGCCTTTACGCGCTGACAAACCCGGTTCCTGCCCCCGTGGCAGCTACAAAATCAGTAGTAACCCCAAGACCCCGCGTCGCCAAGGTGACGCAATCCAGGACTGGGCTCTCTAAAGCTGCAGCCAAACCAGCCGTCAAACGGGCGAAAGCTGCTACCGTTGCGCCCAAGTCAACACCCAGGAAGAAGACCACACGTGCCTGAAGTCACTCCCGAAGCCGCTCATCCCCATGCGCCCCCCAGCCCTTGGCTATTGGCCATGGAGTTTCGCGCACCATGGGAGTTTGGCGCCGTACTGCCGGCCTGGCCGGTCCTGCAACGAGCCCCGCGGGGTGACGGTCACCCGGTCATCGTCTTCCCCGGCCTGTCTGCCAGCGATGGCTCTACCCTGCCGTTGCGCGGTTTTCTGGGTGCCAGGGGTTACGACGTATCCGGCTGGCGCCAGGGCTTCAACTTTGGCCCCCGTGCCGGTGTGCTGGAAGCTGCCAAGCGGCAGGTTCAGGACACGTTTGACCATTCGGGGCGCAAAGTCAGCCTGATCGGCTGGAGCCTTGGCGGTGTGTACGCGCGCGAGCTGGCCAAGGAAATGCCACATGCAGTGCGAGGCGTCATTACACTTGGCACCCCGTTTTGCGGGTCACCGAAAAGCACCAACGCCTGGCGCATCTACGAACTGACCAGCGGGCGCAGTGCCGAGCGCGAAACCGAGGGTTTTGATCTGCCGGGCGCACCACCCGTGCCCACCACATCGGTCTTTTCACGCACCGACGGCATCGTGGCCTGGCGCTCAAGTATCCAGAAGCCCTGCCAGATCAACCCTCAAACCGAAAACATCGAGATCGTGGCCAGCCACGTGGGCATGGGGCTGAACCCCAGCGCCTGGTGGGCGGTAGCTGACAGGCTGGCACAAGCTGAAGGGCGCTGGCAGCGGTTTGAGCGCAAGGGTGGCATGCACGGCCTGGTGTTCCCCGATCCACACCGCTGATCAGCTACGCCCATAAGAAAAAAACGTCTGGGGTGAAAGCGCCGCAGACGCTATATTTTTAATAGCTACTCACGCATAGCTGGCGAGAGCTAGATGCCAAAATCACCACCAAAAGAGGCCTTATTTGGCAGCCTGGCTGTAGTTGGCGATGCCGTCCATGATCTCCTTGCGGGCGGCGTCCGGACCTTCCCAGCCCAGCACTTTGACCCACTTGCCGTCTTCCAAATCCTTATAGTGCTCGAAAAAATGCGAGATGGTCTTGAGCCGCAGCGGGTTCATGTCTTCGGGCTTTTGCCACTGGGTGTACAGCGAGCACTTTTTGTCAATGGGCACGGCCAGCACCTTGCCGTCTTCGCCAGCTTCATCTTCCATCTTCAAGATGCCGATGGCACGGCAGGTCACTACAACACCGGGAATCAATGGCACAGGGGTGATCACCAGCACATCCACAGGGTCGCCGTCGCCGCTGATGGTTTTAGGCACGTAACCGTAGTTGGTCGGGTAATGCATGGACGTGCTCATGAAGCGGTCCACAAAAATCGCGCCGGACTCTTTATCCACCTCGTACTTCACGGGATCGGCGTTCATCGGAATTTCAATGATCACGTTGAAGGAATCAGGGACGTTTTTACCGGGGGAGACTTTGTCTAGGGACATGGTGTTGTCTTGTGTTGTAGTTGAGTTGGGTTGAATACTGCCAGACACGGCTGACCTGGATCAATGATCGCTAAGTATTAACCCTGATTTTACTTACTCGCCACTTGCGCTGGCCACAAACTGATGTTTTTCACGGTACAGTGCGCCCGTTGGCCAATCTTCTCCGGGCAATTTCCGTTGTTTGGGAGTGAGGAGGAAGCAACGCAGCGGGGGCAACGCATGCGTTGGCTCCTACTTCGCGAAACAACATTGAGGAGATTCTCATGACAGGCAACTCGGCGCTCATTCTGGCGCTTGTCTGCGGGTTCATTGCCGTGGCTTACGGTTTTTGGGCTCGCAGCTGGATTCTTTCCCAAGACGCAGGCAATGCGCGGATGCAGGAAATTGCAGCCGCCATCCAGACGGGCGCAGCCGCCTATCTGGCACGGCAGTACAAGACCATCACCATGGTCGGTGTGGTGCTCGCGATACTGATCTTCTTTTTTCTGGGTTCACTCCCGGCCATCGGCTTCGTTGTCGGGGCTGTGTTATCCGGCGCCTGCGGCTTCATTGGCATGAATGTGTCCGTGCGGGCCAATGTGCGCACGGCGCAAGCTGCCACCAGGGGCATTGGCCCTGCGCTGGACGTCGCCTTCCGCGGCGGCGCCATCACTGGCATGCTGGTGGTAGGTCTGGGCCTGCTCGGAGTGACGGCGTTTTACTGGTTTCTGGTGGGTAACGGCAACCTTACGCCTGACAAGAACCTGGCCAAACTGCTGGACCCGCTGATCGGGTTCGCCTTTGGCTCGTCACTAATCTCGATCTTCGCCCGTCTGGGTGGTGGCATTTTCACCAAGGGTGCTGATGTAGGCGCCGACCTGGTTGGCAAGGTAGAGGCTGGCATTCCTGAAGATGACCCGCGCAACCCGGCCGTTATCGCTGACAACGTGGGCGATAACGTGGGTGACTGCGCCGGTATGGCCGCCGACCTGTTCGAGACCTATGCCGTCACGCTGATTGCCACCATGGTGCTCGGCGCCCTGCTGGTGACCGGCGCTGGCACGGCGGCGGTGGTGTATCCGCTGGCACTGGGTGCTGTTTCCATCGTTGCCTCCATCATTGGCTGCTTCTTTGTGAAGGCCTCGCCCGGCATGAAAAATGTGATGCCGGCCCTGTACAAGGGACTCGCCGTTGCGGGTGTTCTGTCGCTGATCGCGTTTTACTTTGTGACCACATGGCTCATTCCTGACAACGCCATCAAAGCCGCTGGCAGCCAGATGGCCTTGTTCGGCGCTTGTGCTGTCGGCCTGGTGTTGACTGCCGCTCTGGTTTGGATCACCGAATACTACACAGGTACGCAATACGCGCCCGTGAAACACATCGCGCAGGCGTCTACAACCGGCCACGGCACCAACATTATTGCCGGCCTGGGTGTGTCGATGCGCTCAACCGCCTGGCCGGTCATTTTTGTTTGTATCGCTATATGGGTGGCCTTCACGCTGGCGGGTCTCTATGGCATCGCGATTGCCGCCACGTCCATGCTGAGCATGGCCGGCATTGTGGTGGCACTGGACGCCTATGGTCCCATCACCGACAACGCGGGTGGCATTGCCGAAATGGCCGAAATGCCCAAAAGCGTGCGTGATGTGACCGACCCGCTGGATGCAGTCGGCAACACCACCAAAGCCGTGACCAAAGGCTACGCCATCGGCTCTGCGGGTCTGGCCGCATTGGTGCTGTTCGCGGACTACACCCACAAACTCGAAGCCTACGGCAAAGCCATCAGCTTTGATCTGAGCGACCCGATGGTGATCATTGGCCTGTTCATTGGCGGCCTGATTCCCTATCTGTTCGGCGCCATGGCGATGGAAGCTGTGGGCCGCGCTGCGGGCTCGGTGGTGGTGGAAGTTCGCCGCCAGTTCCGCGAGATCAAAGGCATCATGGAAGGCACGGCCAAGCCCGAATACGGCAAGGCGGTTGACATGCTGACCACTGCGGCCATCAAGGAAATGATGATCCCATCACTGCTGCCAGTGGTCGTGCCGATTCTGGTGGGCTTGCTGCTGGGCCCTGCTGCATTGGGTGGCTTGCTGATGGGCACCATCGTGACCGGTTTGTTTGTCGCAATCTCCATGTGTACCGGTGGTGGCGCATGGGACAACGCGAAAAAATACATTGAAGACGGTCACCACGGCGGCAAGGGTTCGGAAACCCACAAGGCTGCGGTCACCGGCGATACGGTGGGCGATCCCTACAAAGATACCGCTGGCCCTGCAGTGAACCCGCTGATCAAGATCATCAACATCGTGGCGCTGTTAATCGTGCCTTTGGTCATGCAAATTCATGGCGGAAAAATGGCGGACCATGCGCCAGTGGCGTCAGCAGTGACGGCACCGGCCGCCGCTCCTGTCGCTCCAGCTGTTGACGGCGCTTCGGTGAAGGTGGAAAACGGTGTCGTCAAGTTCTACTTTGCTTCGGGCAAGGCGGACCTGGCAGCTGGTGGGACGGAAGCCCTGAGCGAGATCATCAAGGCCGTGATGGGCGGCAAGAAGGCCGTTATCAGCGGCTACCATGATGCCAGCGGTGATCCCGCCAAGAATGCCGAGTTGGCCAAGCAACGGGCTCTTGCCGTGCGTGATCTGCTCAAGGCATCCGGTATCGCCGAGGACAAGGTCGAGCTCAAGAAACCCGAGCAAACCATGGCTGACGGCCCTGCCGCAGAGGCCCGTCGCGTTGAAGTGGCCCTGATGTAATTCCGGTTTGCTTCTTAAAAAGCCCGCAGTTGCGGGCTTTTTTATTGTGACGACAGTCAGACAGAAAGGGCTGAGTCCCGCCGGCGAACCTTGCCTGCCCGCGCCTCAACGGCTTCCTGAACTTCCCGCCGCAGCCCCAGGGCAAACGCCGCTTCGGCGACCAGAAAAAGCGGGCCGACGAGCAAACCAACGATGTCGTCGACAAAGGCAGGCTTCTTGCCCTCAAAGTAATGCCCCACAAACTGGATGACCCAACCAACAACGAACAGCCCGATACCGGCAGTGAGCCAGCTAGCCGTGGTCAAGCCTGCCAGCCAGTTGGCAATCATCAGCGTGGCCACCAACAGTGCAGTCATGATGGCACCAAAACGAAGGTCCAGCCGGAAATAAAATAGACATGTGGCCGCCGTCACCAGCGTCGCCAGGCTGATGGGCAAACCTCCCACCGATAAAGATGGTGCCGATAGCAGCGTGGCAACCGCCAGAACAATCATGGGCACACCTGCAAAATGGGTGCTGATGTTTCGGGGGTCACGGTGGTAGGCGGCGTATTGCGCGAGATGGTCCGTCAGGGTTTTCATGGTGCTCTCCTCGTCTACGGCGCTGGAGTGCAAGATGACCAGCAACCGTTCGCGATGTTACGTGCAAAATGCCGGACATGCAGCTCAATTACATCGCCAACGCCGCTGTGCCTTCCTCCAGCGGCCACACCATTCCCATGGTTGACCCATCTGACGGCCAGCCGTTTGATGCCATCCAGCGTAGCAACGCGGCCGACATTGATGTAGCGGTAGGTGCGGCACGCCAGTGCCTGGAAGCTGTATGGAACCGGCTGTCAGCCGCCGAGCGTGGCCGCCTGCTGATGCGTCTGTCTGGCACGATTGCAGATCATGCCGACGAGCTGGCATTGATCGAACAGCGCGACTGCGGCAAACCCACCCGTCAGGCACAGGCCGACGTCAGTGCCCTGGTAAGGTACTTCGAGTTTTATGCGGGGGCCTGTGACAAGCTGCACGGAGACACCATCCCTTATCAGGATGGATACAGCGTCATGACCTGGCGTGAACCACACGGAGTCACCGGCCACATCATTCCGTGGAACTACCCCATGCAGATATTCGGGCGCAGTATAGGCGGCGCGCTCGCAGCAGGTAACGTATGTGTAGTCAAACCCGCTGAGGACGCATGCCTGTCGCTTATTCGAATCGCCGAACTGGCGGCAGAAGTTGGATTCCCAGCCGGAGCCATCAACATCGTTACCGGCTACGGTCATGAAGTAGGCGATGCACTGGCCCGACATCCCGGTATAGACCATATCAGCTTCACGGGTAGCCCGGCAGTCGGTACGCTGATCCAGCAGGCTGCCGCGCTGCGTCATTGTCCCGTGACGCTGGAGCTCGGGGGCAAGAGCCCGCAGATTGTGTTTGCCGATGCCGACCTGGACGCTGCGGTACCGGCAATCATTAACGGCATCATTCAAAACGCGGGACAAACCTGCTCGGCGGGTTCCCGCCTGTTGATCGACCAGCACATCTACGAACCCTTGCTGGAACGTCTGGCTATCGCCTTCGCCAATTTGCAGGTAGGACCCGCAGCCATGGATCTGGACGTCGGTCCTCTAATACGTCAGAGCCAGCAGCAGCGGGTGTGGGACTTTTTGAGCGACGCCCAGGTGGCCAACATCCCGATGGTGGCGCAGGGCCAGATTGTGGACGAGGCTCCCGAAGCAGGCTTCTACCAGGCGCCTACCCTGTTTCGCGATGTTCCCGTGATGCACCGCCTGGCCCAGGAAGAGGTGTTCGGGCCGGTGTTGGCGGCCATGAGTTTCCGCGATGAAAACCATGCCATTGAGCTGGCCAATGCAACCCGGTTCGGGTTGGTCTCCGGCATCTGGACAGCCAACGGTGCGCGGCAATTTCGCATGGCCAGGCGGGTAAAAAGCGGCCAGATCTTTATCAACAACTATGGCGCGGGTGGCGGAGTTGAACTGCCATTTGGCGGAGTGAAATCTTCCGGCTACGGTCGCGAAAAAGGCATTGAAGCTCTTTACGGATTTACTACACTCAAAACTGTGGCTATCAAGCATGGGTAGCTCACCAGGAAAACCCCATCTTTGCGTGTGCCCATGCGACAGATTCACGCATTAAAAGGCGCTGGAAGTAAATACCCCCAACGGCATACTGTCGTCGGCATGCCCCGGATGCAGCAAGAATGAATATCAGCCACTTGCCCATACCCCAAGCTTGTGCCTTAATTAAGGACATTTGCGTTAATAGATGATGATCAGGAAAATAAAAACATGTTGAAGATTTTTGGCTTTGGGCAAGCCAAACCCGCCCGCCCGACCGACGCTGGGCCCTCGGCGTTTCCCGCCACGATGCAGCATTCAGGCGCCAGTTCGGTATTTCCCGATACAGCACAGCACACCAGTACCCAGAGGGAACTCGTTCGGGTGGTTTTGAAAGATACTTTGAGGCTGCGTGGCATTCCTTCGGGTTTGATCGGATGCGAAGTCAATGTGGCGTCGCGGATCGCCGGTAAAGAAGAACTGTCTGTGCAATTGGTCCTCCTGAAGTGGAATGAGGCAGTGCTGCATTACGCACCAGTCATTCAACAGGAATTGATCAAAAACCTGGATCGTTTTGACCCCGCTGTGTCGCACGCCAACTACGTTTATTCGTGGCGTTTTGGGCCGGAATATGAGTGTCCCATCCAAAGCATGCCGACGCCAGATGCCTGGAACTCAAAAGTAGAACCTGTGAAGCTTGCTCCGGTGGCGACGGTCATGGCGACACCCACCCCAGTACCACCAGCACCCAAACCAAAATTTGACTTGCCCTCGTCTGAGCGGGACAGCATGCCTTCCGATTTTGCGCCGACGCAAGTTGGCCCTATGTAGGCTTAGATTAGCCTTATGCGAGTTTACGGCAAATGCATCATCGTTACAGGTGCCGGCAGTGGTATCGGCGAAGGTATCGCCAGGCGGCTGGCGGCTGAGGGAGCCCATGTCATCGTAAATGACATTCATGACGGCAATGGCAACCGTGTAGTAACGGATATTGAGCAGGCTGGCGGTCGCGCATCTTTCTTCACAGCCGACGTCACAAAATCTTCAGATGTCAAAGCGCTTGTGGATGAATCGGTCAAACGTTTTGGGCGCCTTGACGTGATGGTGAACAACGCGGGTTGGACACACCGAAATCGCCCTGCACTGGAAGTCAGTGAAGAAGAGTTTGACAAATGCTTCGCCGTTAACGTGAAAAGCATCTACCTCTCAACCATCCACGCGACGCCTGTGTTTCGTGCCCAGGGTGGCGGCAGTTTTATCAATATCGCATCCACCGCAGGTTTGCGTCCGCGGCCCGGCCTCACTTGGTACAACGGTTCCAAAGGCGCGGTCATCACCACTTCCAGGTCGCTGGCGGCCGAATTGGGCCCGGATAATATCCGGGTGAACTGCATCAACCCGGTATTTAATCCCGATACCGGCCTGTCCGCCGAGTTTGCCGGCGGCCCGCTGGACGAAGCGCGACGTGCCAAGTTTTTGTCCAGCATCCCTCTTGGCCGCTTCTCAACCGCACTCGACGTGGCCAACGCCGCGTTGTATCTGGCCAGTGACGAAGCGAATTTCATAAGTGGCGTCTGTATTGAGGTTGACGGCGCTCGCTGCGTGTGAGTCCGGGGTGACAGCACTGCCAAAGGGGTGACCCCAGTCAGTGGACAATAGCGCTTATGTCTGAACGCATCATTCCCCTGGTTGATCACCGCAGCAACGTGCTGCAGACCCCGGCAGCCGCGTTTGCCAGCGCGAGCCGGATGGCGGCCACAGGTCTTCTGGGCGATACGCTGGGCAGACCTTTGCGGGATCTGCGTATCAGCGTCACTGATCGCTGCAACTTCCGCTGTAGCTACTGCATGCCCAAGGAAGTCTTTGACAAGGACTACCCCTATCTGCCACATGGCTCGTTACTGACGTTTGAAGAGATCACGCGTATCGCAAAGCTGTTTGTCAGCCATGGCGTGCGCAAGATCAGGTTAACGGGCGGCGAGCCGTTGCTGCGTAAAAACATTGAAGTGCTGATTGAGCAACTGGCGGCACTGCGCACCCTACATGGCCAGCCGCTGGACATCACGCTGACGACCAACGGTTCTTTGCTGGCTCGCAAGGCGAAAGCCCTGAAGGCCGCAGGATTGCAACGCGTTACTGTCAGTCTGGATGGCCTTGACGACACGGTGTTTCGCAGCATGAACGACGTGGATTTTCCCGTGGCCGAGGTGCTCAAGGGCATCAACGCCGCGCAGGAAGCGGGATTGGGCCCGATCAAAGTCAACATGGTGGTCAAACGAGGCACCAACGACCATGAAGTCCTCACCATGGCGAGGCATTTCAAGGGCACCGGCATTGTGCTGCGCTTCATCGAGTACATGGACGTGGGCGCCACAAATGGCTGGCGCATGGACGAAGTGATGCCCTCTGCCGAGGTTGTGAAACGCATCCAGACCGAGCTGCCCCTAGTGCAGTTGGACCCGTCCAGCCCAGGCGAGACAGCCGAACGATGGGGTTATGCCGACGGTGGTGGTGAAGTGGGCGTGATCAGCAGCGTTACCCAAGCGTTTTGTCATGACTGCAACCGCGCCCGCCTATCCACCGAAGGCAAACTGTACCTGTGCCTGTTTGCGTCACAGGGTTATGATTTGCGTGAGCTGATTCGCGGCTCAGCCACCGATGCTGACATAGCTTCCGCCATCGGACACATCTGGTCAGGGCGCACCGACCGCTACTCTGAACTCCGCAGCACGCTGGCCCCCGATACAGGCATTGGCACACGTCGGGTAGAGATGAGCTACATCGGTGGCTAGCGTGATCCCAAAAGTGAACCCGAAAATTGACATCACCGGTATCGTTCTGGCTGGCGGGCGTGGCTCCCGCATGGGCGGTGTGGACAAAGGTTTGCAACTGTTCTGCGGTACTCCTCTGGCGCAGCACTCTTTGGGCCGGTTGCAACATCAGGTCGGGGCAGCGCTGATCAATGCCAATCGCAATGTACCCATCTATGAATCGTTTGGTGTACCGGTCTGGCCCGATGCGCTGGCGGATTATCCTGGACCATTGGCCGGCTTCCTGACAGGGTTTGAGCATTGCTACACACCGTATCTAGTCACAGTGCCCTGCGACACACCACGCTTTCCAGATGATCTGGTGTCACGGCTCTACGCGGCGTTGACTGCCGGTCAGGCCGATCTCGCCATGGCTGCCGCTCTGGAAGAAGACGGTCAGCTGCGAAACCAGCCCGTGTTTTGCCTGCTCAAGCAATCCCTGAAGGACAGCCTGATCCAGTTCATCAACGGTGGACGCCGCAAGATCGACGCCTGGACGGCACTACATAAAACAGTTGTTGTACCGTTTAACCTTCCACACGATGACCCGCGTGCATTCTTCAACGCCAACACGTTGGATGAGCTGCATTCACTTGAGAAGACATGAAAACGATAGCGCAAATTTCTGCCGAACTGCAAGGTTACGACCCACAGGCGCTGACTTGTCCTGACGTGAACCTGTTTCTGTCGAAACTGGTAACTCCGGTAACCGGCACTGATAGCGTGCACCTGTTCGACGCTCTGGGACGGGTGCTGGCACAGGACATCATCTCGTCGATCAGTGTGCCGCCACACGACAATTCGGCCATGGATGGCTATGCATTTGACGGTGCTCAGTTGTCTGCACAAGTACAGTTGACCCTGAAGGTCGTGGGTACGGCTATGGCGGGAAAAGCCTGGCAAGGCACCGTCGCGGCCGGAGAATGCGTGAAGATCATGACCGGCGCGATCATGCCGCTAGGGCTTGACACCGTGGTGCCCCAAGAACTTGCCAGGTCAGTTGGCAGCATGGCAGACCCGCAAATTACGATTCCCGCTGGATTACTGCAGGCGGGCGACAACCGTCGCAAGCTGGGCGAAGATCTGCTGCAAGGTCGTGCAGCGCTACAAAAAGGTGAGCTGCTCACGCCCGCTGCGCTGGGCCTGCTTGCCAGTTTAGGCATTGAGAAGGTAACAGTCTGGCGCCGGTTGCGCGTGGCGTACTTCTCCACTGGAGACGAGATTCTGAGCCTGGGCGAAGCGCCACGTGAAGGTGCCGTGTTCGACAGCAACCGCTACACCATTTTTGGTCTGCTCAAACGCCTGGGCTGCGACGTGATCGACATGGGCGTTGTACGTGACGACCCCGCCTTGCTGGAAGCGGCGTTCACCCGCGCGGCCGCAGAGGCCGACGCCGTCATTACCAGCGGGGGCGTAAGTGTTGGCGAAGCCGATCATACGAAAACCATGATGAAGAAACTGGGTGATGTGGCCTTCTGGAAAATTGCGATGCGGCCAGGCCGCCCCATGGCGGTAGGCCGTATTTCAGGCATAAAATTTGCCTCTAGCCCTGATGAAATATGCGTTGATAGCTATAATGTTGATAGCATAAAATCAACACCGCGCCAAGCCATATTGTTCGGTTTGCCGGGCAATCCAGTCGCGGTCATGGTAACTTTTCTGGCGTTTGTACGCCCGGCCCTGCTTCAGATGATGGGCTGCAACGCTGGCCAGCCACCACTGCTCAAGGCATGCAGTGTGGAGGCTATCCGAAAAAAACCCGGCCGTACCGAATACCAGAGAGGCACCGTGAGCACCGGGGCTGACGGCGCCCTGGTGGTCAGAATCACGGGTAACCAGGGGTCAGGGGTGCTGAGTTCCATGGTTCAGGCCAATGGTCTGATCGTTCTGCATCACCAACAGTCTAATGTTGGCGTGGGCGACGAAGTGGACGTAATGATGTTTGACGGAGTCATCTAGACTCCGTCTGCAAACGCCCGTGGTCAACGCCCTCAATGGGCCGGTTGATCAACCACAGGGGGACTGCCCCCGGCATCATGAATGTGGTCAATGACAACCGTCTTGATGGCTCCGGGTGCAAATTTGCGTGCCAACAGCGTATACATGGTGGGCACGACGAAGATGGTGAGCAATGTGCCTAGGCTCATGCCGCCCACAATGACCCAACCAATCTGGCGACGGCTCTCCGCACCTGCACCCGAGGCAAGCGCCAACGGCACTGCGCCCAGCACCATCGCTCCAGTGGTCATCATGATGGGGCGCAAACGCTGGGTGGCGGACTGCTTGATGGCTTGCAAAGTGTCCAGCCCCTGCTCGCGCAGCTGATTGGCAAACTCCACAATCAAAATACCGTGCTTGGTAATCAAGCCTACGAGCGTGATTAGACCAATCTGGCTAAACACATTGAGTGTCCCGCCCGACCACTTCAAGGCAATCAACGCACCCGCCATTGACAGAGGCACGCTAAGCAAAATGACAAATGGGTCGACAAAACTTTCAAACTGAGCCGCCAGCACCAGAAAAATGAATACCAGTGCCAGAACGAACACCAGTGACAAAGAATCAGACGACTTCCGGAACTCGCGACTGGATCCATTCAGGTCGGTTGCATAGCCAGGCTTGAGAACCTTCCTGGCTGTTGCATCCATGAAATCCAGCGCTTCGCCCACGGAGTAGTCTGCAGACAGATTGGCCGTAATGGAGGCCGAGCGCCGCTGCCCGAAATGGTTGAGTTCCCGCGGCACCACCACTTCCCGAATCTTGACCAGCGCCGACAGCGGAATCATCGCGTCATTTTTTCCTCGCACAAAAAGTTTCTCAATGTCGTCCGGTGTATCCCGCCCCGTTGGGTTGGTCTGCACGATTACATCGTATTGCTCACCTTCCCGCTTGTAGCGGGTGACGTTCCGGCCGCCCAGCATGGTCTCCACTGCGCGCGCAATAGCATCGACGCCAACACCCATGTCAGCAGCACGTTCACGGTCTACCTCAAGTTTGATCTCGGGCTTGTTCAGACGCAAATCGGAATCGACCTGAACAAACCCCGGGTTCTTCGCCAACTCGTCCTGAAACACGCGGACGGTCTGGGCCAGATTCTGGTAGCTCTCGGAAGTGATGATCACAAAATTGATGGGCCGCTGGGTAAAGCCCTGGCCCAGCGATGGCGGGGTAATTGGGAAGGCTGTCACACCAGACAGGCTGGACACGCGCGGCGTCATTTCCCGGGCCATCTCCAGCGTGGTTTTTTTACGCTCTTCCCATGGCAGAGCCCGAAAGAAGATATTGCCCTGGGCCACGGTTGGGTTGCCAACAGTCGCAAAAACACGATCAAATTCCGGAAAATTCTGCCCGACCCGCTCAATCGCCAAAGCGTAGCGATTGGTGTAATCCAGCGTTGCGCCGTCAGGCCCGTTGATCTGTGCAACCACCACACCCCGGTCTTCAATAGGCGACAGCTCGCGTTTGATATCGGCTTGCACAACATAGGAAACCACACCACTTCCCACCATCACCAGCAACACCACCCAGCGGTGCCGGAGTGTCCAGCCGAGAACGCGCGCGTAGCCGCGTGTCACCGCCTGCAGGACGTTCTCCATACCCCGGTCAAAACGGGAAGGTTTGGGGTTATGCCGCAGAAGGACCGACGACAGCATGGGCGACAGCGTTAACGCGACAACACCCGACACCACCACGGCACCCGCAAGCGCCAGTGCAAACTCAGTAAACAGGCGACCCGTACGACCCGGCGCAAAGGCCAGCGGCGCATAAACGGCCACCAGCGTCATGGTCATCGCGACGATGGCAAAGCCCACTTCCCGCGCACCCTTGATTGCGGCCTGAAACGGCGCCATGCCTTCTTCAATGTGCCGGTAGATGTTCTCCAGCATCACGATGGCATCATCCACCACCAGACCAATCGCCAACACCAACGCCAGCAGCGTGAGGGTGTTGATGCTGAACCCGGCCAGCGCCATCAATGCAAACGCACCAATCAGGGCCACGGGAATTGTGATGAGTGGAATCAACGACGCACGCAGCGTGCGCAAAAACACAAAAATTACCAGTGCCACCAGCACCGACGCCTCAATAATGGTCTGGAACACAGCCTTGATGGACCTGTCGATAAACACGGAATTGTCGTTGGCGATTTCGACCTGCACCCCCGGCGGCAAGTCCTTTTGAACCTTGGTCAGCAACTGGCGAACCCCTGCGGACAAATCCAGTGGGTTGGCCGTGGCCTGACGAATCACGCCCAGCGCCACGGAGTCGCGCCCGTTCAGGCGAACACTGGAACGCTCATCGACCGGGCCCTGCTGCACACGCGCCACATCGGCAATCCGCACGGGCAATCCATTGACCGTACGAATAACCACCTGGGAGAATTCCTGCGGACGCTGCAAGTCGGTAGCCGCAGTCACATTGAATTCACGCTGCCTGCTCTCAATACGTCCTGCGGGCACTTCCAGATTGGAGCGCCTAAGGGCATCCTCCAGATCCTGAATGGTCAGGCGATAAGCCGCCAGTTTGTCGGGGTCCACCCAGATTCTCATTGCAAACTTGCGCTCGCCAAACACGTTGACATCCGCAGCGCCTGGGGCTGTTTGCAAAACGGGTTTGACCAGAGAATTGGCCATTTCTGACAGTTGCAGCGAACTGTGGGTATCTGAACTGAGCGTCAGAAAGATGACCGGGAAAGCGTCAGCCTCCACCTTTGCAATGACAGGTTCGTCAATACCTTGCGGCAAGCGCTGGCGCACGCGAGAAACTTTGTCCCGCACATCAGCGGCGGCGGAATCGGCGTCACGGGCCAGGGAGAAACGGATTGAAATCTGACTGCGCTCCTGCCGGCTGGACGACGTGATGACGTCCACGCCTTCAATGCCGGCCAGCGAATCCTCCAGAACCTTGGTAACCTGCCCTTCCATCACCTCACTTGAAGCGCCACCAAACCGGGTCTGTACGGACACCACCGGCTCGTCAATTTTTGGGTACTCCCGAACGTTGAGCCGGTTGAATGACACGGCACCGATCAGCACGATCAACAGCGACAGTACCGTAGCAAAGACGGGGCGACGGATAGACGTTTCAGCGAGTTGCATGGTGAGTGTCCAGTCTGTCTAGCGGCTGGCTGCAGTGGCTGGCATAGCCGCAGCAATAACGGCGGCAGACGCCCCACCCGAAGGCGCAGACGCAGCACCTTGTGGCGGACGCCCCAACTCAACAATGCGCAAGGCTGTCCCGTCGCGCTGCAGGCGCTGCTGGCCAGCCAACACCACTGTCTCGCCTTCTGCTACACCCTCGGTAATTTCCACTTTTCCTTGCCTGCGCACACCCAGCTTGACTTCTTGTCGCTGGGACACAAATTTCGTATCCGGGGGCAATGGTGTCGAACCATCGGCGGGTGTGGCGGGCGCATCAATAACTTTGAACACAAACTGGCGACCACCCTGGGGAACAATTGCCTCTTCAGGTACAACCAGCGCAGAATCCTTGATGGAGAATACTGTTGTTACCCTTGCAAACATGCCAGGACGCAACGGAGCGGGAGTTCCGCTACCAGCGCCTGGGGTGCCACCAGCCACTGGACGAGCAGTACGGGGTACAGCTGAACCGCCAGCAGCCTGCGCTATGGCAGGGGCAGACGCGGAATCAACAGGGCATCCATTGGCATCGACCAGACCTCTGGCCGCCGGACGGCCTGGCGCCGATGCGCCCGGCTGACCTGATGTGCCTGCCCTGCCAGGCTGTCTGGCAGCTACCTGGCTCCTGACTGCCACAGGTTTGCCGCCAGCCGCCTTGGCGCCTGAAGCCGCACCAGTAGGCTTGACAGCAGCGCCGCCCTGCCCTGCAGCACCCGGGCGACCACCGCCCTGAGCCATGGGTTCGCCCATGGTGTTGGGCAAGACAGCACGCACACCGACAGATCGCCCGTTGGCGTCGAGCAGCGGGTCAATGGCTTCGATACGGGCCTTGAATGCGCGGCCAGGAAATGCGTCAAGCTGCAATTCAACACTTTGCTGCGGCCGCAATTTACCCTGAAAACGTTCAGGCAGGCGGAAGTCAACATACATGCTGCTGATGTCTTCCAAGTTGATCAGATCAGCGCCATCCTTGACGTAATCTCCTAGGTTGACATTACGGATACCGACCGTCCCGTCAAAGGGTGCGATGATGGCCATGCGGGAAAGCCGTGCGCACGAAAGTGCGAGCTGTGCTTCCACTACCTGCAAGTTGGCGGCACTCTCATCCAGTACCCGTTGGGCAACAAAGTTCTGTGCCACCAGTTCCTGATTTCTCTTCAGATTGGCCTGGGCGATGGACACCTGTGCCTGAGCCTGTCGGATTTCGGCACGCTGCAACACGTCATCGAGTTGCACCAGCACCTGCCCTTTTCGCACACGTGCACCATCAGAAAAACCCAGTTCCTTTACCCGGCCCGCAACCTCTGGACGCATCATCACGCTCTGGCGGGACCGCAGGGAACCGACAGATTGAGCGTCGTCCTGCAATGAGGTTCTTTCCACCTTGGCCACCTCCACACCAGCCGCACGTGGTGCAGATGCAGCCCCGGCAGGAGTTCCTGCGGCATTGGCTGCGGAAGCCGGTGATCCTGTTATTTCTTTCGGCCCGGTGGGCCTGGACTGGTACCACCAGGCGGCACCAGATGCCGCTGCGATACCGACTACTGCCACTACCGAATAAACTGCTTTGGAGGCCATTAAAAGTCTGCTCTTGTGAGATTGTTGAGGCGCCAGCCGACCCGTGAATGTAGCAGGACGGCTGCAATTCGGTGCGGCGCCACAAGGAACCCCAGACTTCCGGTCAAGTCTTTTACCGGAACTTTACAAACGACGTTGACATGGGTGCTCAAGCACGGCCCAAGGCCTTCTCCACGCCTTTGTTGGCCAGCGCATCTGCCCGCTCGTTGCCCGGGTCACCGGAGTGACCCTTGACCCAGCGCCAATCTATTTTGTGACCCGAAGACGCAACCAGAGCGTCCAGCTTTTGCCATAACTCTACGTTCTTGACAGGTTGCCTGGCTGCCGTTCGCCAGCCCCTCGCCTTCCAGCCCTGAATCCATTCGGTGATGCCCTTGCGTACGTATTCACTATCCAGATAAAGCGTCACGGCGCAGGGACGCTTGAGGGCGTCAAGCGCCTCAATCACAGCTGTCAGTTCCATGCGGTTATTGGTGGTGTCGAGCTCCCCGCCAAACAGTTCCTTGTTCACATGACCCTGCTTCAGCCATACCCCCCAGCCACCGGGGCCGGGATTACCCTTGCAGGCTCCATCGGTATAAATTTCAACGTGATTCAAACGCGTTCCTTGTCAGTTGTCCATTCGGAATGACCGGCTTTTCGGACCTGATTCACCACCGAAACCGGCTTGCCCGCAACACTTTTACTGATTCTCCACGCGGGCTCCAGCAACCGCATGCCATGCACCCGCTTGACCGCCGACACGCAGTACACAGCGCCTAGTATGGGCCACCAGCGGTCTCCCAGGGGGTCCATCCAGGCATACCGGTCCAGCCACTTCTGGCTCTGCACTGCCGGGCGGTAGCATCCGAAATGGCCCGACTCGACTTCAAAGCTCAGCAAGCGAAGCCAGTCACGCAAACGCCAATAGCCAATGAACTCTCCCGCTTCGGGCAAATACAACTCGCCAAAGCCGAGGCGTTGATACAAATGACCCCGTCGCTGGCGCAATCCCCACAAGCTCGCCGGATTTAGACCGCATATCACGACACGGCCTTCCGGCACCAGCACCCGCTCCACCTCCCGAAGCGTGGCGTGTGGGTCAGCGTGCAGCTCCAAGGCATGCGGCAGCACCACCAGATCCAGACTGCCCGCTGGAAATGGCAATGCGGCAAAGTCGGTTACCAGGGCAGCAGAAACTTTATTGCCTTCTTCCACTATGGGGCTTTGTACTTCTGAAGGCCCCTGATTCCTCCCCGCACCAGTAGCCAGCCAGCGATGGGGCATGCGGTTGCTTTGTAAAGCGTCAATTTCAGGCAAACCCAGTTGCAGAGCGTGGTACCCGAAAACATCCGCCACTGCCGCGTCGAACTGCACACGCTCCCAATCGAGCAGGTAACGACCCGGCGGCGTCTGAAACCAGTCCTGCAAACCTATAATTTGACTGCTCATGAATCTGATACCGCTTCCTGCTTTTTCCGACAACTACATCTGGCTGCTGCACGATGGTCACAATGCCATCGTTGTGGACCCTGGTGACGCCCAACCCGTATTGAATGCCCTGCAGCAACATGGCTTGCAACTGGACGCGATTCTAGTCACGCATCACCATGCCGACCACGTTGGCGGCGTTAATACCTTGCGTGAAGCCACTGGGGCACGGGTGTGGGGGCCAGCGCGTGAACGCATTCCCGAGCCTCTGCATCGTCTGGAGCAAGGCGACAAAGTGGTTGAACTGGGCTTTGAGTTCAACGTGATGGACGTACCGGGTCACACTTCAGGGCACATTGCCTATTTCTGTCAGTCGATGGAAGGTTCACCCCTGCTTTTTTGCGGTGACACGCTTTTTTCAGGGGGGTGCGGGCGCCTTTTTGAAGGCACTCCCTCCCAAATGCTGACATCGCTGGATTCGCTGGCCGCTCTGCCCGGTAACACGCGGGTCTGTTGCACCCACGAATACACGCTATCCAATTTGAAATTTGCGCGGGCCGTGGAACCGGGCAATGTCGAATTGACTCTATACAGTGCCTGGTGTGAAAAGCAACGCGCAAATGGACAACCCACGCTGCCGTCTTCCATCACCAAAGAACTTTTGATCAACCCCTTTCTGCGTACCCGCCAGAGCACCGTTGTGGCACAGGCTGTTGCGCGTCAAGCCAATGGACAAGACGAAGTGGCCGTTTTTGCTGCCATCCGTCAATGGAAAAACGAGTTTTAATGACCAACTTTCGTACCCACTTTCGAATTTTGGGCTTGAGCAGCCTGCTCTGGCTAGTTGGCTGTGCCAGCACCGCCATTAGCACCAGCTCACCAACCAGCGCTGATACAACCACAAGCCCGCAAACCAGCACTGCACCGGCTGGTGCGCCTGACACATCGGCCGTCAGCAAGGTACCTGCGACACCTGTACCTGGCGCGGCCATCAGCACCCAGACAACCGGCCCGGATCAAAACGTCGCCTCTGCCCAGGTGAGCAGCCGTTCTGTAGCCTTGACCCAGCCGCCCGCCGATTTGTGGGAGCGCATCCGCCGCGGATTTGCCATGCCGGATCTGGAACATGAACTGGTCCGTGACCGCGAGCAGTGGTATGTGACCCGGCCAGACTACATCTTCCGCATGACGGAACGTTCGCGCAAATACCTGTTCCATATCGTTGAAGAACTGGAGCGGCGCGACATGCCGACTGAGTTGGCCCTGCTGCCCTTCATTGAAAGCGCGTTCAACCCGCAGGCGGTTTCCAGTGCCAAAGCCGCGGGCATGTGGCAGTTCATGCCTGCAACAGGGAAACACTTCGAACTCAGGCAGAACGTGTTTCGTGACGACCGGCGCGACGTGCTGGCCTCCACGCGGGCTGCGCTGGACTACCTGCAGAAATTACACAACATGTTTGGTGACTGGCATCTGGCTCTGGCGGCTTACAACTGGGGGGAAGGCAGCGTAGCGCGGGCCATCGCGAAAAACAAGCGTGCGGGACTGGGTACCTACTATGCCGCGCTGGGCATGCCTGCCGAAACACGCCTGTACGTGCCCAAGCTGCAGGCCGTGAAAAACATCGTGGCCAACCCGCAAAATTTCAATGCCAGATTGCCTGATATCGAGAACCACCCCTATTTTCAGTCCGTTGACATCACGCGCGATCTGGATGTTGCACTGGCAGCGCAACTGGCTGAAATCCCACTTGAGGACTTCAAGGCACTGAATCCTTCAGCCAACCGCCCCGTCATTTTAGCGGCTGGCACACCACAAATCCTGCTGCCGTGGGACAACGCCATCATTTTTCAGACCAATCTCAAAGCCCGTAACAACAGCCGCCTTGCCAGCTGGACCGCCTGGACAGCACCGTCCACCATGAAGGTGGCTGACGCCGCCAAACGGGTGGGCATGCATGAGAGCCAGCTCATGTCCATCAACAATATCCCGCCCCGAATGCTGATCAAGGTGGGGTCCACCCTGCTGGTGCCCCGCTCGGAGGGCATGTCCAAAGATGTGTCGGAGCATGTGGCAGACAACGGCCACATGGCGCTTGCGCCAGAAGTTGTGTTGCGCCGCAGTACGCTCAAGGCCCGCAAAGGCGAATCCGTGGCAACCATTGCCAAACGCTACAAAGTCAGTGCGGCCAGCGTGGCTGAATGGAACAAGGTAGGCAGTTCTGCCATCTTCAAGACAGGGCAGCAGATTGTGGTTTTCCTGCCAGCGCGCGCCAAGCAGGTTGCGCGGATCAGATCGGGCACCAACAATATGCAGACGATCAAGACAGCACGGCGCGCGGTCGTCATCCAGAAGAAAAAGCGCAAATAAACTTAGTATTAAATAGCACTCTAGCTCACGTGAAATGTGCGTCAGTAGCTATTCAATTTATAGCATGCAAGCGCGAATTAGAGATCAAGCCTTGAATTTGGCTTTGGCTTTTCGGGAAAATTCGTTGGTGAAAGTCTTTGCCAGATCAATCTTGTCAGCATTCAGCGTCGGCTCAAAACTGCCCAAAGCCTTTAGCGCAACCCTGGCACCGTCTTCCGGTATCAGACCATCCAGAGCAATGGCTTCTCGCACCTTGTCGAACGAAGCGAGATACAGGCCACGGTCACCCAGCAAATAGGCTTCTGGCACCGTCTTCATCAAGTCGCTGGGGCCTGCCGTTTGCAGCCACTTCAGACTGTGAACGATGGCGTTCGCAAGCGCCTGCGCCGTGTTGGGATTTTTTTCCAGAAACACTGTGGGCGCGTAAAGGCAGCCAGCAGGCATCGCCCCGCCAAACACTTCAACCGTACCCTTGAGCGTACGCGTATCGGCAATCACCCGAATGTCGCCTTTCTGTTCCAGCATGGTCATCACCGGGTCCGAGTTGCACACGGCATCCACCTGGCCGGACCTTATTGCCGCCAGAGCACTCACACCCGTGCCAACGCCCACAAAGGTAACCTCACCGGGTTTGATGCCGCCACGTGAAAGCACTAGACTGGCCACCATGTTTGTGGAAGAGCCGGGTGCGGAAACCCCAATCTTCTTGCCCCGCAGATCAGCCAGCCCCCTGTAGGCGGGTAAGGTCTTGCGGGATACCCCCAGCGCAATCTGGGGCGCCCGCCCCTGCAGCACAAACGCCTGGAAAAACTGGTTTTTAGCTTGCAAGGCGATGGTGTGCTCAAAAGCACCACTCACAACATCCGCCCCACCCTCCAAAGCGGACTGCAACGCCTGAGCACCACCGGCAAAATCGTTAATGACGACATCGAGGCCTTCGGCTTTGAAGAATCCAAGTTGCTCGGCGATGGTCAGTGGCAATGCGTAAAAAGCCGCTTTCCCTCCCACGGCGATGACAACTTTTGCTTTTTCAACCCGGGCCTGGGCGCTCAAATCCCGAGAAGCCAGACACGCTGCAGCCAACCCCAAAGCAGAGGTGAACCTTCGCCGACTCAAAGACACCTGCCGCATATTGATCCCTTGCTGATTTATTTATTGCTGTTATGCAGCAAGCGTACCAAGTCAACAAAAAACCCGCATCAGGAACTTCCCGAGCGGGTTTGTACTTAGGGGAAATTTTCAGCAATCAGCGCAAGCTCAGCGGTAACCCACAAACATGATCCCGACATTCACGGCCAGTGCCAGCACCCAGATGATGGAACGGATGGTCGCCGAGTCTGCCACATACATCATGATGTACACGAGACGCAGCACCACAAATACGAAGGCCAGTGCATCCAGCGGGCCCTGGGCCGCTCCCAGTTGGTGCGCCACGATAACGGCAGCCGCAAAGAAGGGAAAGGCCTCAAAACTGTTAGCCTGCGCGGCATTGGCACGTGCACGCCAATCAGTCTGGATGGCCAGCCAGGTGCGCGGATTGTGATTGTCGTACCCCCCCTCGCGGCGGGGCTTGCCGAACATGCCAGCTTTGGCAATACCGGTGCATACAAAAGGCAACAGGGCGGCAATCAGCACACACCAGTAGGCCATGGTGAAGTGGGAGTAGGTCATAGGAAATAATTATCGGCGATCTACCAGTGCATGCGCGATAGTACCCAGATCAACATACTCCAGTTCGCTACCCACCGGCACGCCACGCGCCAGCCGTGTGGTCTGCAAACCACGCGCTTTCAGTGCTTCACCGATCACATGCGCCGTAGCTTCGCCCTCAGCCGTGAAATTGGTAGCCAGAATCACCTCGCGCACGGTGCCGTCGCTTGCGCGGTCAAACAATTTTTTGAGGCCAATGTCATGAGGTCCGATGCCATCCAACGGACTGAGCTTGCCCATCAGCACAAAATACAGCCCCTTGTAGGCACCAGTGCGCTCCACGGCCGACTGATCGGCCGGCGTTTCCACCACACAGAGCTTGGACGCATCACGACGTGGATCTAGGCAGGTACTGCATAGATCGCCTTCAGTGAAGGTGTGACACCGCTCGCAATGCTTCACGCTGCCGACTGCATGCTGCAAAGCGCGTGACAACGTCTGTGCGCCTTCACGGTCATGCTGCATCAAATGAAAAGCCATGCGCGAGGCAGAC